>Ga0123519_10006967_pt1 | contig 17626 bp, 16 predicted proteins | sample YelNatPaOPRAMG02_FD_87396 | JGI IMG/M metagenome (GOLD analysis project Ga0123519, IMG submission 87396) | Hot spring microbial communities from Yellowstone National Park - Yellowstone National Park OP-RAMG-02 (version 2) | ecosystem: Environmental > Aquatic > Thermal springs > Hot (42-90C) ... | reverse complement strand
CCACCGTGACAAGAGATTTCAACCATATCTTCACCGGTATAACTCTTAGGCGCACGAAAAACCGAAACGAGGACTGTATCAATTATTTCTTTTGTCTGGGGATTTATAATTTTACCGTAATGGATAGTATGGGTAGGACTTTGCGAGGGGCGATGGGAAGAAAGAAAGATTTGGTCAGCGATACGAAAGGCAGAACTGCCTGATATTCTTAGGACCGCAATGCCCGCCTCACCTGGCGGGGTGGCAATTGCCGCTATTGTATCATCCCAATTCATCATCAACGCTTAAGTGTGGGCGGTGTAATAATCCATTAACTTAATGCTTGCTTGGGGCAATGATTACATTTTTCCTCGTCCCACTACCCACGGTATAGACCTTGACCGTTGGTATTGAAGCCAACGCCTTTTCGACCGATGCACGTTCCCGGTCATTGAGTAGGTCCAAAGCCATCTCCCGACCGGTTTCAGTGACAATCTTAGCAACGGCTAAGGCTTTTTTACAGAGAAAGTTTTCCCTTCGCAACCGATAGCCACTGACATCAACCATTATCCCTGGGATATTTTCGTGTTTGCGTTGGAGAATCGCTCGGGTCAAATATTGTATCGACTTTAAGGTCATTCCGCGTCGCCCGATTAAGAGTCCATTGGAATAGCGACTCTTGATATTAGCGTAATAACCCAAGTCGGTCTTCTTTACATCAATCTTGGCTTTAACGCCAATAAAATTGATTAAATCACGGATGACGCCTTCGATCTCAATTGCTAACTGGTCGAAGGTTTGTTCACGGGTTGTGGTTTCGGCCATAATCTACCTCCTTGACGCGCAATTAGACTCTCCACAATCGAGAGGATATTATAAATAAACCAATACAACTGTAATCCCGACGGAAAGTTTAAAAAGATTACAGTTAAAAAAATCGGCATAAATACCGATAGCGCCATATTCCGTTTATCGGCGCTGGTTAAAAGATTCTGCACCAAAAATGAAACCCCCATCAGAATTGGTAGAATATAAAAGGGGTCTTTTAAAGAAAGGTCCCTGAGCCAAAAGACAAAGTTGGCACGACGCAAATCAATAGTGGAACGGAGAACCGAATATAGTGCCCAAAAGATGGGCAACTGGATAATTAACGGCAAACAACCGGAAAGGGGATTTATTTTGTAAAGTTTATACAACTGCATTGTCTCCCGATTTAGTGCTTGCGGGTCGTTCTTATAGCGTTTTTTTAGTTCCTCCAATTTTGGTTGTAAGAGTTGCATCTGACGCATTTGTTTAGTTGAACTGCGGGTTAAGGGCCAAAAGATTGCCTTCATTAGAATTGAAAAGATGACTAAGGCGACTCCATAATTTTTGAAGATTCGGAAAAGAAAGCCAAGAATCAAAAGAATTGCATAACTGAATGGCTTGGGCCAACCTAATTCAACCGCATTCTCTAAACCTTGGCCATAACTCTTTAATAAATTATACTTCAATGGTCCTAAGAAAATAAGAAACTCGTTTTCGGTTTGACTTGATTTGGTGCCTACCGATAAGGCAATACGATTGTCGGACAGTAACTTGGCTTGGGTGGTATCAAACTTGGTGGTTAAGCCCATTAAACTTAAGAGAAAATATTTTGAACGCAACCCTACCCAATCTAACTTATCGGTACGAATTATACCATTTTTCATTTTCCTTGCCGCATAACCGTTAATTTCCTTATTCGCCTTGCAATAGAAGCGAAAGTGTGCCAAATCGTCCGGGATATTGGGTTCGGTTATTGCCAGCCCGCTATCAATTTTAATCAATAAACCAGGCTGGGCGCCTTCAATTTCTAAAATGAAATTTAAAGAATAATCCGGATTAAGTTTGTACTTCTTTTTTACCTGCAAAACCGAACTTTTTACCTCGCTAACCATTAGGTCTTTTTCGTACTCGATAGTTGTATCGGTTATCTTAGGAGTCATCATAAGATTAGTCAAATCCAATTCACCCTGCTCGGTTAATAGACTACTTGAGAAAAAATTAGCCCCTTTCGGCACCAGTTCGGCATCGTATTCTTTTATCCACACCGATTTGATTACGCCACCTCGGTTAGAAAAGACGATTCTTAACTTAGAATTTTCTAATACGGTTTCGGTCTCAGGTAAAATTGGTTCGGTCAGTTTCTGGATTTTGGGTGGCTGAGTTACAATCGGTTTAGTCGTTTCTGGGGTAGCGACAGTTTCGGTTTCTTTTGGGCTCGTTTTTACTGGTGGGACTGGTCGGAATAGATACTGCCAGAGAATAAGAATCAAAAAGATAATGCCAAAGGCAATAATTATCCGCTTCGTATCATCCATTTGTTCGCTTTTCTTTGGGTCCTGGGATTGGGTCATAACCACCAACACAGAAGGGGTTACACCGTAGGACCCTCTTTACCGTTAGAAACAATCCCTGTCTTATTCCGTATTGGCGAAAGGCTTGAATTGAATATTCGGAACAGGATGGATAAAACCGACAGGCACCAGGTAGCAGCGGTGAAATGAGCAATTGATAGGAACGAATAAAAAAGATGATTAAATTACGCATTAGTAGCGACTCCTTTGGCTAAAGACAATAACTCTTCTTGCAATTGCCAATAGTTTTTATTAATTGCATTCGGACGGGCTTGGATGATATATTCATACCCTTCAGTAAAAGTTTCTTTATTGCGGCGATAAATCTCCTTAAGCCTCCGTCTTATTAGGTTTCTCATCACAGCGGTCTTAATCTCTTTGGCGACTAAAAAGGCAACTCTTTTTTGGCCGGCGGGTAAAAACCGTAAAATCAGATTTTCGGTTTGAATCCGATTACCCTTTTTCAAAAGGTTTTCTATCTCCTTCCGTTTCCGAATAATCTCATATTTCCTTAAGGTCTGGCGCATAAATCAATACTCGGATTTTGTTCGTTGTCTTTCTCATACCGCAAGCCGTTTCCTGCCTTTTTTTCTTCGGCGCTTAATTACTTTCTGACCGCCTTTAGTTCTCATCCGGACACGAAACCCGTGTGTCCGCTGGCGTTTAATTTTTGATGGTTGATAAGTTCTTTTTGGCATAAATCACCTCTTTTCCATTAGTGAAAACCTTGGGTAACTAAACTTGGTTTATTTGTCACCTTTTCCGTATTATAAAAAAAATATTACCAAAGTCAAGGATTATTGAATTGAACTCTTGACTTGTTAATTATTTGGTTTATTATATTTTATGGAATGGCACTTTTTTAGAATTTCTCGTATCATCTTAATTACAATAATTTTACTTTCCAGTTGCCATAAAAAGGAGACCTTGGGTACACTCTTATGGCGCTTTAGAACCAACGCTGATGTCGACTCTTCACCCGCGCTCGGTTCGGATGGCACAATTTATTTTGGTTCAAGAGATAGTTTTTTATATGCAATAAACACACAAGGTTCTTTAAAATGGAAGTGCAAGACTGGTGATTATGTTGAATCATCACCAACCATCGGTCCCGACGAGACAATTTTTGTTGGTGCCAATGATAATCCCATCTATGCCCTAAATGGTTCAGGGACGATTGCAGATGCACCATGGCCCAAATTCCGCAAAAATCTAAGGAATACCGCAAGCGTTAGATAATTAAGTTGATTTTATGAGACGAACGGGTAAGATTAATGAATAATTAAGAAAAAGTTTAAAGTAGGTTAGAAATATCAAAAAGTTGACGACACAAAATCAAAGACCGGGCAAGAAAATTTCGCCGTTGGGTACTCCACCTCGGCGCGGCACAAATTTTAATACCTTAGTCGCAATTGTGCCACGAAAAAAAGATTGGGAAATCCTAAAGACCAAACATTGGTATCGCATCCCAAAAGAAAATGCACCTGCCCTAATTAACCAAATTAAATTTTTGGCTTTTTATCAACCCAAGGTATTTGAAAAAGAGAAGTGGTCAGTGAATTACTATGCCCGAGTTAAAAGTTTAGAAATCGTAAAAAGAATTGAACTTTTACCCGATGAGCCGAGACACCAAAGAAGAGATAACGAATATTATAAAATTACCATTGGCGACTTAATAAGATTGCCGCAGCCAATTCTGAGTCGTCGGTGGCGTCGTATCACCTTTATCCCAACGACACTTACCCGATTGTTTGCCGCAAGAGAAATTAATGATTTATATTGCACAACGCCAATTGAAGAAAAGTTGTTCCGTCTCTTGAAACAGGAGAAAATTCCAGCCGAGCGTCAATTTTTCGTTTATGATAGCCGAAAAACTTGTTGTTTGGATTTTGCTATTTTCTGTAAAGCCGGTAAACTGAATATTGAATGTAATGGCGAGGCATATCATACTACTAAAGAAGCCCAAATCAAAGACCGATTACGGGATAATGAATTGACCAGTATTGGTTGGTCAATCCTTCGCTTTTCGGGTAAAGAGATTAATAATTCGCCAAGCGATTGTCTTAGACAAATTAAAAGGACGGTAAAACTTCTAAAGGGGATTGATTACCGGTCGGATTAGTTATCTTATTAAATAACGATTCAAATCAAATAGTCTGCTTGACCAATAAGAAAGTCTCATCTATAATCGTTATCAGTAGCGCCGAGGTAACCCGAATCGGGTCACGCTTGCGCGTAGTGTCCTCGGCAACCAAAAATAATGTTTGCCTCGTTGCACTCGGCACACGCTATGCGTTAGCCTGAATCGGAAACGCTACGAATAGAAAGGAGTTTGATGAAGCAAGCCGAAATCATTAACCAGGTGCCCGGTCCGAAGTCGCAGGAATTTATTAACCAAGATAAAAAATATCTTTCACCATCTTATAATCGTTTATTTCCTATCGTGATGGAAAAAGGTGAAGGGTGTTGGGTCGAAGATGTTGACGGTAATAAGTTTTTAGATTTTACGGCTGGGATCGGTGTTCTCGCTACTGGTCATTGTCATCCAGCGATTGTTAAGACAATTAAGGAACAAGCAGAAAGAATGATTCATATGTCAAGCGCGGTCTTCTATTATCCAATTATTACTCAATTAGCCAAAAAAGTTGTTGAGATAATTCCCGGCGGGATGAATTATAAGGTCTTCTTTGCCAATTCCGGAACTGAAGCGGTAGAAGGGGCAATGAAATTAGCCCGCTATTTTACAAGACGGAATTACTTTATCGCCTTTCTCGGTTCATTTCACGGCCGAACCTATGGTTCTTTATCTTTAACTGCAAGTAAGACAATTCAGAAAAGTGGTTTCGGGACGCTGTTGGCTAATGTTTTTCATACACCATTTGGTTATTGTTATCGCTGTGCGTTAAAACAGACATATCCGAAGTGTAATTTGGCTTGTCTTGATTATTTGGAGAATGAAATCTTTAAGAGGGTTTGTCCACCCGAAGATGTGGCAGGTATTTTTGTTGAACCAATACAGGGTGAGAGTGGTGTTATTGTGCCGCCTTCCAACTATTTTCAAAAACTACGCGACTTGTGCGACCGCTACCAAATCCTTTTAATTGCCGATGAGGTTCAATCCGGTATGGGCAGAACGGGTAGAATGTTCGCAATTGAACACTGGCAAACAATGGCGGATATCTATTGTATTGGTAAAGGGATTGCCTCAGGGCTTCCTTTAGCAGGTTTTGGCGCAAAGTCATCGTTAATGAATTGGCAACCGGGCGCACACGCCTCAACCTTTGGTGGCAATCCAATTGCCTGTGCGGTTGCGCTAACCACCATAAAATTGTTAGAAGAAGGTCTATTAGAAAATTGCGAGAGAATCGGTAACATAATGATTGAGCGGTTAAAAGAATTGGCAAGACATTATGAGTTTATTGGTGAAGTGCGGGGAAAAGGATTGATGATTGGCGTCGAACTTTCGGATAGTTCAACCAAAAAACCATTGACCGAGAAACGGAACGGAGTTTTAAGAAAGGCATTGGAAAAAGGATTGCTATTGTTAGGAGCCGGGGAGAGTGTGATTCGTTTTCTACCCCCACTTATTCTTTCCGAATCAGAGATGAATCTTGGATTAGAGATTTTTGAGTCGGCTTTAAAGGCAGTATTCAAATAAGAAATGGTAGGGCAAGATTCCCTAATCAATCGGGTAAAAAAAACTATAAAAAAATATGCTCTGCTAAAACCCAAAAGCCGAATCTTAATTGGTGTTTCCGGTGGACCAGATTCAATTTGTCTTTTGCATATCCTTAATCAACTTAAGGATGAATATAAACTTCAGTTATTCGCCTTTCACTTAAACCACCAGTTAAGGGGTAAGGAATCGGACGAGGACGAGAAATTTGTTAAACAATTTTGCCAGAAACTGAAGATTCCGTGCCAAATTAAAAGAGCCAAGGTGCGAAAGTACGCAAAGCAGAAAAAACTCTCATTAGAGCAAGCAGCCAGGGAAGTCCGTTACCAGTTATTAGAGCAAACCCGAAAACGATTGCGCTGTGATGGAATTGCCTTGGGCCATAATGCCAATGATAATGCGGAAACGGTCATATTAAACTTAGTGCGGGGCACTGGTTTAACTGGTTTGTGCGGTATTCCGCCCATCCGTGACCGAATAATCCGTCCCCTACTTGAGATTGAACGAGACGAGATTATGCAGTATTTAATTAATAACAAACTTACCTATCGAGTGGATAAGACCAATCGCAATCCGAAAATTCCCAGGAATTTTATCCGAACCAAAATTATTCCTCAATTAAAAAAACTTAATCCGCGCTTGATTGAGACCATCAGCAAACTGAGCAATATTTTAAGACAAGAAGATAGTTATTTGAATGGACTAACTGATAATGTTATTGAGCAGATTAGAAAGGAAAGGTCAAAGCCAGGTATTACCCTTGACAATAAGCTATTTTTGTCCTATAATTTAGCATTAAGGAGAAGAGTCTTGAAATCATTATTGCCCACTTTGGGATACGACAAAATTGAGCAAATCCTCAAAATGAGTGAGGAGAAGACTGTGGGTACGATTCAACTTACCAAAGACTTGTTTGCCCGTCAAGAATATGACCGAATTTATTTGGGTAAAAAAGTTCCAATCCCAATAAATCAAGCGATACCGATTCCGATTGGTAAGTCTTCGTTAATTAAAGATATGGGAATAGAAATTGAAGTTAAGTTAAAAAGTAAGATTGATTTAAATAGTGTCAAAGTAGATAAGAATACTGAGGTCTTTGATTATAGTGAATTGGCACCGCCATTTTATCTGCGTTACCGAAGACCCGGTGACCGTTTTATCCCTTTCGGCGGACAAGAGAAGAAATTGAAAGAGGTTTTGATTGACGATAAGATACCGAGACGGGTTCGCTTGTGCCTTCCGCTCTTTTGCGATACCAAAGGGATTCTTTGGATTTTGGGTGGTCGCCGTTCGGCTCGGGCACCAATTACACCGAAAACCAAGCGGTTTTTATTAGTGAGGATTAAACAATGGAAAGACCAAACCCCAAGAACCGTATAACCAGCCAGATTGTTGTCTGGCTCATAATCTTTCTTTTCGCCTGGGCGATTTGGAACTTCTTTGCCCTCCGCAAAACCCCCAAGGTCGCGATTGATTTCACTCAGTTCAATCAAGAATTAGCACAGGGTAATATTGAATCAGTAACCATTGTTGAAAAAGAGATTTCGGGTCGATTACGAACCGAAGGAACAAGAATGTCGGGAAGAAGCGCACAGAAGTTTAAAGAGTTTAAGACCTACATACCATTTGATGACCCCGAGTTAGTAAAAAAACTACTGGAAAAGGGAGTAACAGTTAACGCCAAACCAGCGTCAAATTGGACATCAATTGTTGTTGGCATATTACCCTGGGTCTTAGTCATTGGCATTTGGTTCCTCTTACTCCGAAGAATGACGGCAGGACCAGACCGGGCATTCAGTTTTGGCAAGAGCCGGGCACGGATTCTTAATGAAGACCGTCCCAAGGTTACTTTTGACGATGTGGCAGGGGTTGATGAAGCGAAGGAAGAGTTACGGGAAGTTATTGAATTCCTCAAAGCCCCGCAAAAATTTCAAAAGTTGGGTGGCAAGATTCCAAAAGGGGTGTTGTTGGTCGGTCCAACTGGCACCGGCAAGACTCTTTTAGCCCGAGCCGTGGCTGGCGAAGCGGGCGTGCCTTTCTTATCCATCTCCGGTTCTGACTTTGTTGAGATGTTTGTCGGTGTCGGTGCAGCAAGGGTTCGTGACCTATTTGAACAGGGAAAAAGGAACGCCCCTTGTATCATCTTCATTGATGAGATTGATGCGGTGGGTAGACAAAGAGGGGCTGGGTTGGGTGGTGGTCATGATGAACGCGAACAGACCCTAAACCAACTTTTAGTTGAGATGGATGGATTTGAAACAACGGTCGGGGTTATTATTATGGCAGCGACTAACCGACCGGATATCCTTGATTTGGCACTGCTCCGACCAGGACGGTTTGACCGTCAGATTGTAGTTGACCGACCAGACATCTTGGGCAGGGAGGCAATCTTAAAAGTCCATACCAAGAAGATTCCATTAGCCTCAGATGTTGATTTAAAAATATTGGCACGCGGCACCCCTGGTTTTTCCGGTGCCGATTTGGCTAATATGGTGAACGAAGCAGCACTCTTAGCGGCACGGCGCAATCGTAACCAAGTGACAATGCAAGATTTTGAAGATGCCAAGGACAAAGTCCTGATGGGTGTGGAACGAAAATCACTTTTGATTTCCGAGCAGGAAAAGGAATGGATTGCTTATCACGAAGCCGGTCACACCTTAGTCTCAAAACTGATTCCTGGAACCGACCCAATTCATAAAGTGACGATAATTCCCCGTGGCCGCGCCTTAGGGATAACTCAACAACTACCGATTGATGACCGCAAGATTTATTCCAAGAGTTATTGTCTAAACCAATTGGCGGTTATGTTGGGTGGTAGGGCAGCCGAGCTCTTAATTTTTAATGACCTCTCAACCGGGGCACGCGACGATATTGACCGGGCAACCCAACTGGCAAGGAAGATGGTCTGCGAATGGGGGATGAGTGAACGACTCGGTCCTCTGACCTTTGGCAAAAAAGACGAAGAGATTTTCTTAGGCCGCGAGTTTGGTCTGCATCGTAATTTTTCCGAAGAGACCGCCCGGTTAATTGACGAAGAGATTAAACGAATCGTTGAAGAACAATCCGAAAGGGCAAACCAATTAATCAAAGCGAATAAGCCCAAATTAGTTCGGCTGGCTAAAAAGTTATTGGAGAAAGAGATTTTGGATGGTTCGGAGATTGACCAAATCTTAAGTGAAGTAGATAAGATTTCAAAACCCGAGCCGGTAGAAGGTATTAAGAATCAAGTTAATTAAAAATTTAGCCTCTAATCCATAACCAGTATGTTAAAAGCAAATGCATTGCGTGGTTCAATTGTTGCCTTAATCACACCATTACGAAAGGAAAAAGTAGATTTATCGGGTTTGGTCAAGAATCTAAGATTCCAACTCAAGAACAAGACCTTTGGTTTTGTTCCTTGCGGTACAACCGGCGAGGCACCGACTCTAACCGAAGAGGAATGGGAAGCAGTCATTGCGACTACGGTTAAAACCGTAGCGAAAAAGGCACCGGTAATTGCTGGGGCAGGGACCAATTGCACAAGAAAGACAATCGGGCTGGTCAAAAGGGCAAAAGAGTTGGGCGCGGATGCGGTCTTGCTGGTTGCCCCATATTATAATAAACCAACCCAAGAAGGGCTTTATCGCCATTTCCGCTCAATCTGCGATAATGTTGATATCCCGGTCGTCATCTACAATATCCCGGGTAGAACCGGCGTAAATATTCTACCCCGCACCTTGGCACGATTAGTTGAGGATTGCTCAAATATTATTGGCGTAAAAGAGGCTTCGGGCAATTTAGACCAGATAGCCGAGGTTATTGCCCGGTGCGGAGAGAGAATAAGTGTGCTTTCGGGCGACGATTCCTTAACCCTGCCAATTCTTTCCATTGGTGGCAGAGGTGTCATCTCGGTTATTGCCAATATCGTGCCAAAAGATTTAGCAACAATGATTGAATATTACTTTAAAGGTAAAATTGAAAAGGCTAATAAATTAAATAAAAAACTTTTTGCCTTAGCCAAGGCGATGTTCGTTGAGACCAATCCAATACCAATCAAGACCGCAATGAATCTATTAGGGATGCCGGCGGGTGATTTAAGGTTACCATTGTGTGAACCTTCGGCAGAGAGTTTCGCAATCATCAAAAAAGCTTTAATTGATTACGGGTTTGCAATAAGTAGTCGTGGCAAAGATTAAACTCATAGTCATCGGTGTCGGTGGTAAGATGGGTAGCGCTTTGGTACCGCTGATTTTAGAACAACCAGATATGGAATTAGTTGGCGGAGTTGAGACAGTTGGTCACCCGTTAATTGATACCCCGATTGGAAAAGGAAAAATCGTTGCTGACTTAAAATCGGTGATGAATGATTGCGATATCTGTGTGGAATTTACTAACCCAACCGCTTCGCTTGCTCATTTAGCGATTATTGCCCAGGCAAAAAAGAGATATATCTTAGGGACTACCGGATTTTCTTCGGAACAGATGGCAAGAATTGAACAAAGGAGTAAAGAGATTCCAATTGTCTATTCCCCAAACTTTTCAATCGGCGTCAATGTATTATTCCAATTGACTGAGCAAACCGCAAGACTCTTAGGCGATGATTTTGGGATTGAGATATTAGAGATTCATCATAGCCAAAAGCGTGATGCCCCAAGCGGCACGGCAAAGAAACTCTTTAATATAATTGAAAAAGTCTTAGGTAAAAAACGGATTGTTTACTCAAGAGAAGGCAGAACCGAGCCAAAAGTCAAAGATGAGATTGGTGTATCTTCAATTCGCATCGGTGATGTGGTTGGTGAACACTATGTAATCTTTGGCCAAATAGGGGAGAGGATAGAATTAGTGCATAAAGCCACCAGTCGGCTTGCCTTTGCCCAAGGGGTGCTAAAGGCGATAAGATTTATTAAAGACAAGCCGGCTGGGTTTTATGGAATGGAACAGGTTTTAGCCCAAATGTCTTAATTGCTGTGGATTTTGACCCAAGAGCAAAAGCCCTAAAAATTAAACCTTTGGTTATTGATGGTGACAAACGAAAATACTATCGGATTGCCCGACCTGGCCGGTGGTATGGTGGAATTGCAACTGCAGATTGTGTGGGCTGTAATCTGAATTGTGTCTTTTGCTGGAGTAATGAGCCAAGAGATAATCCAGAAAAGATTGGCAAGTTCTATTCACCTAACGATGTCTTCTTTAATCTTACCCATTGTGCGCAAAAGCACCATTACAAACTTTTGAGGATTAGTGGCAACGAACCGACTCTTCATAAAGAGCATCTACTTCAGATCCTGGAGCGGGTAGAAAAATCCGGTTATCATTTCATCTTAGAGACCAATGGCACATTGATTGATGAGACCTTTGCCCGCGATTTAAAAGGTTTCCGGTCACTTGAGGTGAGGGTCTCATTAAAGGGGACAACGAATGAGGAGTTTGGTAAATTGACCGAGGCAAATCCTTTTGGTTTTGACTGGCAGATACAGGGTTTAGCCAATCTGGTTAAATACAATGTTCGTTGCCATCCGGCAGTTATGCTCTCCTTTAGTCCAAAAAGCAACTTAGAAAGACTAAAGAACCGATTGAAAAAGATTAAACCGAAACTATCTGAAATGATAGAAGAAGAGTATATTTTTCTCTATCCCCATGTTGTTAAGAAGTTAAAACAGAAAGGCTTAAAACCTCTTCTTGCTTTCAGTCCAAACAATATCCCCCAGGAATTCATTTAAAAGGCACTATCCAGACAAATGGGCGAATCCCCTTTGAATTCTAAAAGCAGAAAAAGTCCAACAAAATTGCATCTCTTTTTATTTTAGCAAGGCTAAAGCTTGGAATTTGCATAAATAAGCGCTGGATGTGTGGTTTAAGGATTTTTGCACAGTCTCTTTAGTCACATCAGTAAAAAGATTCTAAAGACTCTACTCCTTTTGTTCAATCGAGAAATAGGAATTTCACTGAAAGGAATAAACCCGGGTATTTATTTCTTATGATTGGGAAAAGAAACCAAAAAGTTCCTGGTCGTGAAATAAGGAGGTTACATACAACACTAACGATAAGGCTAATCCAAAGCCTAACTATAATTCTAACCCCAGGCCTATCTACTTGCTTAACCCAAACCCAGCCATTGCCCTTTGCTTTGGTCTTGCCTTTAGCCAAACACCTTGCCTATCTCTTACCCTACCTGCTTGGCTTACCCAATCCGCCATAGGCGGACTACCCTCTATACTGCTTTCGGCTCGGTATAGGGGCTAGCCCCACCCTAGCCCCTAATGATGTGTCAAGAGTCATTTCAGATTGAAAAATCAATGACTTAGATGATCCGCCTTAGGCGGATTCGAAAAATCAAAGAAAAAACTAAAAACTTTAGAAAATTTAAAGTTGATTGAAGGTTAAATGTTCTTGGATTTATTCAATCAGGATTAAACAGCAGTATTTTGAAATATCCTTGGTTGATTTTACCACTGCCATTTTGATACCAACATTGCGTGCGGTCTTATAAACATCAATCCCACAGGCTTCCATTGCTGGTCGGGCTAATTCAGGAAATTTGCAAGGGTTGTTAACATCACACGGCACACAGAATCGACAAGGACCAGCCACCATTGAAAATGCCTTGTAATAGCCATCTAAGAAAATTTCTCTTTCTAATTCGGCAACCGCTTTGTGCATCTTACGCCGTTTTGCTCTCTCTTCACCCGGTTTGGCATAATAGGTGAGAATCAAGGCTTTCTTATATTGTCCAATCATCTTTTTGGTATATTCTGGAGTTGGTGAAAAGGGCGGACAGGTTAGGCGCCTGCCATAGCAATCACAGCCATACTGGCATTTTATTCTGACCCAATTGCCCGTGACAATATACTTGGTATCAATCAGTTTTGACTCAGCCGCACCAATTTGGATTGCCCTTTTTATATACTTAGCTAAACGCTTCATAACGAAAATAGGATTATGGCGATTACGGCTAAAATTATTCCAACAATATGAAAAGGGTTGAGCGGTTCTTTTAAGATAATAAATCCTAAGATGGCAGGGATAATAAAATATAAGCCAGTGAAAGGAATCACAACTGAGGCTGGTCCTTTAGCAAGGGCTAAATAGAATGAGATTGTGGCAATACTGGAGACAAGTCCAACCAGGAAGGCAAAAATCGCAAATCGGTCAATCCGAACCGAGGTTGTTGAAAAAGTATAAATCGTAATAAAGATGATTGGGGCGATGGTAGCAAAGAAGATTAAGAGGGTCATATTCATATTCCTTGTTAATACCTTGCTGGTAAATCCCCAGATGCCCCAACCGACTAAAGCGATTAGGCAATAAATCCGATAATCCATTGGAAGCAAATATAACGATTTAATAATCAAAGTCAATGCCTTAAAAAGTTTTAATTTGTTAATTCAGGTTATTGACAAGATAACGAGTTGAATATTCAGCACGGCATTATTCTTTTTAACTTTTTAACAGGGCAATAAAAGAAAACATATGATTATAAATAATCGGTCAGTATCTTAGGGTATGACTACTTTGGTGGTTGGATTGGTTTAGGTGACCAACCCTAAGGTTATTAGCGTTATCGGTTTTTGCACTTATTTAGTTATCCAAGACGAACCAAGTTACTGAGTTTATGAGGCAGGGCAGACCAGACCGTCAGGGAACGGAGTTGTCTGCAGCGTTACGGTGATATTTCCCTGATATTGCCTCTTCCTGCCTCATTATTTGAGGGCGGGCGGATATGGCAGTATGAAATAGAAAGGATAACACGAAAGATTAAACTCGCCCGCCCAATTTAATTATATCAAACTATTTTTAAATTTCAAGCCTTTGCCATCAAGTCGGTTTTTAATCATCTTGCTTATTGTTTTAAAGATATAGTAATTAAGTGCGACCTCGTCGTTAAGACCGATTCTCATAAGTGTCAATCTGTGCCTTTTGGAGAGCACCGGAATAATCAAAATATACCGTCTTTAATTCCGAGAAGATTTCGTAAGCGGTCCAGCCACCTTCCCGATGGCCATTCCCAGTATCTTTAACCCCACCAAACGGCAAATGACATTCCGCACCGATAGTCGGGGCATTGATATAAGTAATTCCTGCCTCAATCATCTCAACCGCCCGGAAGGCTTTATTCACATCTTGCGTATAGACCGAAGAGGATAACCCATAACGAGAATTGTTAACCATTTCCAGTGCCTCTTCAAAATCTTTGACCTTAATTACGGAAAGGACTGGACCGAAGATTTCTTCTTGGAAGATTCGCATTGAAGGTAAGACATCGGCAAAGATTGTCGGTTTATAAAAGAACCCTTTGGCATATTCTCCTTCGGTTAAAGGTTCGCCACCACAGATTAATTGGGCGCCTTCGCTTTTCCCAATCTCAACATAACTATGAACGGTCTTACGCTGCGCCTCACTTACTAAAGGACCCATTTCAACCGATTCGTCTAATCCGTTACCAACTTTTAAGGTTTTGGTTCGGGTTACTAATTTTTCAAGGAATTGGTTATAGATTTTCTCTTCTAAGATTAGTCTTGAGGTTGCGGTGCAACGCTGTCCGGTTGTGCCAAAGGCGCCCCAAAGCACGCCGTCTAAAGCCAAGTCTAAATCCGCATCGGCTAAAACAACGCATGCATTTTTTCCACCCAACTCCAGTGAACACCGCTTTAAGTTTTTACCACAGACTTCGGCGATGCGCCGACCGATTTCGGATGAACCAGTGAATGAAATTCCACAGATGTCAGGATGATTGAGTAACGCTTCGCCTACTTCACCGCCCGAACCATAGACAACATTAATGACACCATCCGGAATGCCGGCTTCGGCTAATGCCGATACCAATTCTGCAGTGCTGGCTGGGGTATAGGTGGCTGGTTTTATTACTACGGTATTACCACATAATAATGCGGGAAATATTTTCCAAGAAGGAATTGCCATCGGAAAGTTCCAAGGCGTGATTAATCCCCAAACGCCCATTGGCTGACGAATCACAAAGCACATCTTGTTTCTTAACTCGGATGGCGTGGTCTGGGCAAAGAATCTTCTGCCTTCGCCACCAGCATATAAGCCGGTATCAATCGCTTCTTGGACATCACCTCTTGTCTCTTTTAAGACCTTGCCCATCTCACGGGTCATTAGTTTGGCTAATTCCTCTTTGCGGGCAATCAAGATTTCAGTCGCCTTGCGCAAGATTTCACCGCGAATTGGGGCAGGAGTTTTTCGCCACGAAGGGTATGCCTTCTTTGCTACTGCAACCGCATCGTCAACATCAACTTTAGTTGAAAGGGGAAAGATGCCAATCAAATCATCTTGATTGGCAGGATTCCGATTTTCATAAGTCTTGCCCGAACGGGCAGGCACATATTTACCGTTAATAAAATTCTTGTATTCTTTTGCCATTTTGACTCCTTTGGCCAATACTAAATAAAAGGTTCGTAAAGGTCAAGACCGAAATTGATACGCATCGGGCAAAATTGCCACCAGAATTAATGGAAAAATGTAGTGCAACCTTTAGGTTTGCAAGGTTGAAGCCTTGCCCTACAAACTTTAGCGTTGCAGCGCTACAATTCTTTTTGTTTTTCTTAAATTCTCAGAGTTTACTATTGTGGCTTATGACAACTTTTTCGATTCGTTCTAATTTTTCCGACTTAAACCGACATAAATAAACACCCGAAGGAACTCTCCGACCCTGGTTATCGGTTCCATTCCAAGTTAGTCTATGTTCGCCCGAGTTCTTTAAGCCCTTGACCAAGGTTTTGACTCTTTTGCCGGATAGGTCATAAAGCGATATTTCAACATTTGTTGCGGTTGGCACAATATAGGTCAGATTGACTAAACTTCTTGTCGGATTTGGATAAATTTTTATTAATTGTGAATATTGGTCTTTCTCTTTGATGCCGATTGGATAACCGAAATCACAAAAGTAAAGTTTATACGGTGAAGAGTCGCCTTGGGTCCAGATACAATAACAGCCGCAACAATTTGGGTAATAGATTGGTTCATCAATCTGGAACGCTTCCCGAAAAGTTCCCGATGCATACCAACCACCAGCCATAAAGTAGTAGAGGTGATAGAAGATATCAGAGTCGCCATCTTGCCAAAACAGATAACTCCAAGTTGTGCCCAAAGTTGAAAGAACCGGTGCGGATGAATAGCCAGGGGTATTATAACCACCGCCGTTGCCACCATAAAAGTGTGCCTCCATATTACCCGAAGATCTGTCCTGCCAGCAAGCGGAAAACCAATCTTCACCATGTGAATAATCTAAACTGGGTTCTCGTAAAGGATACCAGTGGCCTTGTAAAGGAATAATCTCCTGCCAGAGGCTTCCTTCCCGATAACGCGAATAAATCTGGTAAGGCGTGCGATAGGCGGAATCATAATACTGCCAGATGACATAGACACGATTGTTTGGTTGATAGATACCAATCGCTGGAAAACTATGAATCGCTGCCTCGGTGCCAATTGTGCTGACCTGAAATGTATCGCTTAAATTCATTAAATCGTAAGCGCGGTAGTAGATACGGTATTGTCCGAAAGTATTGACTGCCCAAACAATATGAGCAAGGTTGTTCTGGTCAACCACAATCGCTGGGTTTACTGAATTGCCTGGTGTTTCACTAATATTACGCGGTGGGGAACGGATGTCCAAACAATAGTAATAAACTTCATAAGTATGGTTGATGGAATCGAGCACTTGATAAACAATGTGGCGAAAATCCCTTTGGTCAATATCAATTGCCGGATAAATACCTTGGACAACGGTTCGGGGTGTTTCCCAAGTCAAACCACGATTGGTGCTACGAACATATTTCACTGAATCGTTGGAATAAAAAACGATATGAATGGTGTCACCCAATTCCTGACGCATCGCTATCTTATGACTATTATTCGGTCCAGTCGCATCAATCACATTGGTTGAGCATATCAATACTGGGTCAAATTGAGCCAAACCAAAATTGATAAAAAATAAGGGAATTAAGATAAGAGTGAGACGATTGCTCATTTAACCTCCTTTGGTTAAACTCAATACCTTAGACATAAGACAAATGTAACAAAAATTGGTTGTTAGTCAAGGGGAAAAGTGTTGACAATTAGTTCGGTTCAAATAAAATTAGTTATCAAGTCCAGCAAGATTTTACTTCCGTTATTTATTTTGCTTCAGGTTTATTTTGCTAATGATAGTGTTCCCGAATTGCTTTGCCGTAAGACCTATAATCCACCAACGATTGATGGGGTTTTGAATGATTGGTGTTGGCGGGAAGCACATGGTGTTACGGATTTTCTTTTAATCTCTGGTCAGGGATTGGCAAAGGAACTAACTTATGCCTATGTTCTTTACGATAATTATAATCTCTATATCGCTTTTATTTGTTTAGAATCAAGGATGGATTTGATAAAGGTTGAGAATTTTGAGCGGGATGGTTTTGTTTGGGAGGATGATTGTGTTGAAGTATTTATGGATACCGGGCATAATCACAAAAATTATTATCATATTATCGCCAATATTGCCGGAATTCGGTATGACGAAAAGGATGGCAGGTTACGACCCCAATCCTGGGATGGTGATTGGCAGGTCGCGGTTGTTAGATATAACGACCGTTGGACAGCAGAGATTGCGATACCTTTTTAT
>Ga0123519_10006965_pt1 | contig 17627 bp, 7 predicted proteins | sample YelNatPaOPRAMG02_FD_87396 | JGI IMG/M metagenome (GOLD analysis project Ga0123519, IMG submission 87396) | Hot spring microbial communities from Yellowstone National Park - Yellowstone National Park OP-RAMG-02 (version 2) | ecosystem: Environmental > Aquatic > Thermal springs > Hot (42-90C) ... | reverse complement strand
TTTATTTCTCTTCTTTTCGGAAAGATGAACTCTTTTTTCATATCAACACGCTAACATTTTTAGGGTTTTGCAAGGGCACGGGGAGATATTTTACCCAACAATATGGGTTTATATTTCCCTGTCCTTCCGAGCAAGTTTTTCCCGAAACCTTAAAAACAACCTTCCGGGCTCTGAACTGATTTTTTCCCTCTCCTTTTAGAGTTTTCAACCTCATAATTATCAGCTAAAACCCTGACAACTTCTTTATTCCAGAAGATATGAAAAACGCCTTTCTCTTTTATAACAAGAAAATCTACCTCGTCGCTGTTAAAGAGGTTCGTTTTGTATTCTCTTCCGATCCCTAAAAGTCTGGCAAATTTCCGAGCATCCCTGTGCCCCTTTTTCTTTACCTCGCTCGCCTTCCGCGATGTCATTCCTGATATTCTTGAAATTGAAATTCCCGACTCGCTCCAAAAACCGTTTACAGGACCTCTCGTTCGCATACACGCTTGACATCCAACCTAATAAACCGGGACCATATGAAAGATTACGATTAAAATAATAACAGGGCGCTAATTTCAGAGGGGGAAGATTAAGTTTGCCTTCACAACAATTTTTCAGTTCTTCTTTGACCCATTTATGAGTTTCCTTTGTGGGTTTTAAAGGAGATATTTCTTGACAAAGCTCATTTGGGCTTTCGGAAAGAAACTCCGGAAACAAAAACTCGCGCGAACAATCTGACCACCTTACGGATTTTTTGTGTCCATGCTGAAAACTACTCATCCTTCCTAAGCCTTTTCGTTCTGTGGGCTCTTAAACTTTGGGTACATCGTCATTCCCACAAAAACTGCCGATGGGCTGAGATCCTCCTCGATAGCAATAAGCCTGTTATATTTTGCGAGCCTTTCGCTGCGCGCAAGGCTACCCGTCTTTATCTGACCGGCATTCGTGCCAACAGCTAAGTCCGCGATAAATGTATCTTCGGTTTCGCCAGAACGGTGCGAAATAACCGTCTTATACCCATATTGCCGTGCAAGATCAATGGTCTCAAGGGTTTCCGAAAGCGTCCCAATCTGATTTAACTTTATAAGGATTGCGTTGCACACGCCAAGCTCAATCCCCTTTTTAAGCCGCTCAATGTTTGTGACAAAAATGTCATCGCCAACAATTTGAACCCTGTTGCCCAAAGCCTTCGTCAGCCTCACATAGCCATCCCAATCCTCCTCCGCAAGCGGGTCCTCAAGCGAAACAATCGGATATTTATCGAGCAGTTCCTCGTAGAATTTTATCATGCCATCTGCGTCCAGGCTTTTGCCATCAATATGGTATTTGCTATCCCTGAAGAATTCTGTGGCGGCTGAATCAAGCGCGAGGAATATATCCTTTCCAGGCTTATGACCCGCTTTCTCAATTGCCTCGAGAATGCATTCTATAGCCTCTTTTGTCCCGTTAAGATGTGGCGCAAAACCCCCCTCATCACCAACAGATGTTGAAAGCCCACGCCTCTTAAGTATTTCCTTGAGCGCATGATAGGTTTCAGCACCATACCTTAAAGCCTCCGAGAAATTCGGTGCCCCAGCTGGAACTATCAAAAACTCCTGGATGTCAAGCCCACTGTCGGCATGAACCCCGCCATTTATTATATTCATCATAGGTAAAGGCATAGTCCTTGCCTGCATCCCGCCGATGTAAAAATAAAGGGGGACTTTAAGAAAATGCGCGGACGCCCTTGCATAGGCAAGACTCACAGCAAGAATAGCATTTGCACCGAGCCTGCTCTTGTTCGGAGTGCCGTCTAACTGCTTTAAAAGGGAGTCAAGAGACCACTGAGCACAGGCAGGAAAGCCTTCCAATTCATTGGCGATAATCTCCTCAATATTCTTAATCGCTTTAAGCACGCCCTTACCATTATACCTTGATTTGTCCCCATCCCTAAGTTCAATAGCTTCGAAGGTGCCGGTGGACGCGCCTGATGGCACCGAGGCTGTTCCTGTTGAACCATCCTCTAAAACAAGCGTAACCTCAATCGTCGGATTTCCACGGGAATCAAGGATCTCCCTCGCAAATACATCAGATACACACGACATTGTCTTCCTCCTTTTGGGTTCACCGATAAAGAACGGTCCTTAGATTAAATCCGCCCTTTTTCTCACAAACCATTCTGTGGCAAGAAGCAATATAAATAGAACAAAAAACAGGGGCGAATCCCAAAGCACCTTTTCGTGTTCTTCTCGCTTTATGATAGGCTTTACATTTATAAGATAACGAAGGGTGTCTGATTGTGCAAGATAAATAAATTTTCCACCGCTTTTTTCGGCAATATCCTTAAGCAGTGGTTCGTTCAAGCCAGAACTTTCAAACTCTATGCTGTATGGTTCAACGACAAATTTACAGGTTGCCTTGCCAAGAGATTTTTCGCCAACACGCCCGCTAACTTCCACCCTGTAAGAATCCGCGGGCAACGACTGAATAAGGAAGTCATACCATCCATCGCTTTTTTCAGTCATTGGCTCGCTTATCAATAACGAATCCTTGCGAACATATTTCAGATTCAATTCTAAATAAGCGCCGGGAACCGGAACACCGCTTTCATCACGAACCCTTGCTGTGACAAGTATTGGCTCCCCACCTTTATATATCTTTTTGTCCGTGGAAATCACGAACTGCCCTTGAGTTTCTTTAGCCAGCAACCAGTGAGCAATATTTGAGACAAAGCTTCTGTATCCTGCGTCGTTTTGCTCAAATCCGTACGACAGAAAAGCCCATTTCCATATAGGAGCCCCGGTAAGCGCAAGAACCTTGCCATCACCGTAAATCCAATAAGAAAGGATCGGGAGATCCGTTATGGTTGGATGCACAAGGAGTGCTCGAGCATTTTCCTTAACCTGCCCGACGAGCAATTCAAGTGTCATAGGCGGAAACGAGGCGAAAATCCTATCAGCCCCGCGACCACTGCCATCGTCAATCCGTGTTACTGGATGGTAAAACCCATCAAAGGTCAGCACGGGATTGAAATTATCCGTTTTAAGTTCTGCAATGCCACCGGGAATTTTAAAGGGAAGGAGTTCAAGAAGTTCCGGGGAAGCGTCCTTAATATCGGCAAGAGCGAAATAAAAAAGGCTCCCGCCACCTTTTACATAATCCCTCACCAGACCCCATTTTCCTGCGAGAACCTTAGGCGAGCCGAAAACAAGAATGCAGTCTATTTCGCTTGCCTCCTCCTTTGTGCGAGGAATCTTTTCGCTCCCTACTGTTTTCTCCTTGCCCACAAGAACCTCATCAACCTCCCAGTTGGGGTCGCTCAAAAGGACACGCTTGAAAAAGGTGTAATCCCAGTTTAAAACATCAATTAATGCAAGAAATCTGACCTTGCTTTTCAGCACGCGCACGAGGATGCTTCTTGAGTTGTTGAGTTCCGAGAGCTCCCCCTCAACAGGTGGCACAACCACACGATAAACAATTTCCCCCTCGTTCTGCGGGGTCACCTTAAATTCAGCATCAACCAGCATCCCCTTCCCCTGCAAAATTACTTCCTTTGAATCAATCCTTTTATCCCCTTCATAAAGAATAACAGATTTCTTTTCGCCTTCAAAGCCGTAGCTCTCAATAACCGCCCTCAATGGGAATGTCTTTCCCTTGTATGCAACAGGATTTACCATTATATCCTTCAAGGCAATATCCTTTCGCCTGATAGGGCTTCCAACACCGACCGTATAAACCGGGACAGGAAAAGCGGAGCTAATCTGAGCCGGGTCCTCGCCGAGATTATTATCGCCATCAGAGACAAGCACCACCGCACAGAGCTCATCTGCATCAAAACGGAAAAGGAGTTCAGAAAGCGCGTTTCCTATTGCGGTTCCTTCGTAGTTGAATTGGATCTTCGTTGAGGCAGAATCAAGTTCTGGACCAAATGGAAGCACAACCACATTTGCCTTCTCGCTCAAACTTTTTATGGCTTTTCCCCCAAGAAATTTCAGCACCTCTTTCTCCGTACCTGCATCCTTTCCCCCTGCGATTGTCATACTCCTTGAATTATCAACAAGGACAGGCAAAACAGGTTTTAGTTCGTATCTCTTAATCCCGCTCATGATTGGTTCGAGGATGGAACAAAAAAGGAAGAAAAACGCAAGCATCCGTAATATCCGTAGCAATGTGCGTCTCCTTGTGCTTATGGGCGGGTTCGTTTCGCGATATGCAAAATAGGCAAGCAAAAAAGAGAGCAAGAGAAAAATTATATATATGCTGTATTTCCCCTGAAAGAAAAGGCGCAGATTTTCGTACGAGCCAAACTTCATAACAAACAATATAATATGGAAGCGAGAAAAATCAAGCATAGAAAGAGAGCGGACGAGAAGTTTAATTTGTGTATAAAAATTGGCAGCCGGGATAATAAAGTTCTTTGAAAAAGTTGGCGAACGAATTAAATTTTTGAGGTGGAAAAAGAAAGGGGCAAAATGACGCGCGAAGAGGCGTTGAGATTGATAAGGGAATCAACAAAGAACGAGAATTTGATAAAGCATATGATAGCCGTGGAAGCCTCTATGAGACGGATTGCGCGGGAACTCAAAGAGGACGAAAATATTTGGGGGCTCGCCGGACTTCTACACGACATTGATTATGAGGAAACCGTGAACGATTTTTCGAAGCACGGAAGAATCGGCATTGAGAAACTCGCAAAATTAGGGGTTGACGAACGGATACTCAACGCTATAAAAGCGCATCCAGCTCACGAGGATTATCCACCACAAACTAAAATGGACTGGGCTTTACACGCGGTTGACCCCCTAACAGGGCTCATAGTTGCCTCAGCCCTTATGCATCCGACAAAGAAGATAAGGATGATTGATGCAGATTTTGTTTTGCGTCGCTATAAGGAAAAGAGATTTGCTGCGGGCGCAAACAGGGAACAGATTGCAAAATGCGAAAAACTTGGCTTGGAGTTAAGGAGATTTGTTGAGCTTGCGCTTGAGGGTATGCAATCAGTGGCGGAGGAACTGGGATTATAGATGAACCGGAAAGCGCTTGCGTGGGCTTTTTATGATTTCGCCAACACAATATTTTCAATGAATGTGCTCTCGCTTTATTTCCCGCTATTCGTTTCCGTTGACCTCGGGCTTGGCGATTCCTATGTGAGTTTTGCAAATTCGGGCTCAATGCTTCTTGCGGGATTCCTTTTGCCAATCCTCGGCACCATTTCCGATGAGCGGGGCGGGAAGATTCTTTTCCTCTTGCTCTTCACCCTTTCCTGCGCTACAGCCACAATATTCATCGGTATATTTGCGAACCTTTACCTTCCCACGGGTGTCATTATCTCATTTATGATTGCGAACCTGAGCTACCAGATTGCGCTTGGTTTTTATAATACCTTTTTAGAAAAGGTCTCCTCGCAGGCGACAATCGGCAAAATAAGCGGGATTGGAACAGCACTTGGATATCTCGGCTCAATAGCAGGGCTCGTGCTTGTGGCACCATTTAACACGGGCAAATTCTTGGGGCACACAATGGGGTTTATCAAACCCGGCGGGAGAAGCGCCACATTTATACCTACGGCTTTACTCTTCCTTATATTTTCAATCCCAATTTTCATTTTTCTGTGGGAGTGGGATTTTCGCAAATCCACATTAGGCTTCACAAAGCAAATAGCCCTGGCGTTCGCAAGGGTCATAAACTCACTTAAAGATACCAGGGCTTATCCCGGTGTGAGAAGGTTCCTTGTTGCAAAATTCTTTTATGAGGAAGGAATTCAAACTGCAATAATATTTATGGGGATTTATGCTGATAAGGTGGTGGGGCTTTCGGATAGTATCAAGGTAACATTTTTTGTTGTGGCAACTACCGGCTCGGTTATAGGGTCCATTTTGAGTGGGATTATCACAGACAGGTTGGGACACAAAAAAAGTTTGAGCATTTTCCTTGCTGGATGGGTGATTTCCCTTATGGCGCTCGTGATTCTTAAAGGCATAACCTCTTTTGTCGTTCTGGGGGTTATTATTGGGGCACTTCTTGGTTCGGTCTGGACATCCGCACGCCCGCTTCTCGTTGAACTCGTCCCGGCCTCTTCGCTTGGACAATTCTTCGGTTTGTATGGGCTTGTGGGCAAAACCGCTTCCGTTTTTGGTCCCCTCCTCTGGGCAACTGTTCTCGCCCTGACATCAAAGCTGGGGATTGCCACAAGTTATCGTTTCGCCGTTTTATCACTCGCCATTATGATATTATCAGGGTTAATTATCCTTCAAGGCATGAATGTAGGCGAGAGGAAAAGTAAATAGTAAGTACGCCCGGTTCGGCAAAAAATTTTTATATTACCGCGCTTCGAAAATTCAAATTCTTTTCTCAACGCCCTTTGAAATTGCCCTTTCAAACGCCTCAGGCGCACTTGCGGCATCTGGGGCATAGGCATCGGCGCCAAGTTCTTTTGCGAGTTCCTCGGATAATGTTGCTCCACCAACAACAACGGGCATAGATGGGAATTCCTTTTTTAGTGCCCTTATTGTTTCCCGCAGAGAGGGAATTGTCGTGGTCATAAGCGAGGAAAGCCCGACAGCTACTACATCCCCACATTTACATCTTTCAATAATTTTCTCCCGCGAAACATTCTTCCCCATATCCACCACACGATACCCATAGCTTTTTAGCACCATCCCAACGAGGTTTTTACCGATATCGTGCATATCACCTTCAACAGTTGCAAGAAGAATTGTTCCCTTCTCAGGAACGCCAGCCCCGAAGAATGGTTGAAGAATTTCCATCGCAACCTCCATCGTTTCGGACGCAGAAATGAGCTGGCTCAAATAAAGCTTCCTCTCCTCATACAACTTACCTGCAAACCGAATAGCAGGGATAAGATGACGCTCAATAATTTCAATGGGCGTTTCGCTTTTTAAAGCGGAAACTACAAGTTCCCTTATCCTTCCTTTATCGCCGCTAAGTATTGCCGCCCTAAAAGGTTCCTCAACTTTCGGTCCCGACTCCCCAAGCCTGTTTATGTATTCTTTGCAATCCCGGTCATAGCCCTTGAGGAGATTTAAAGCGAGGATTGTAGCCTGTATATGGGGATCCTCTGGATTTACAAAAGCACAGGTCAATCCATTTTCCGCACATAGCGCGAGAAAAGCGGAATTCATAGCCCCACGAGCAGGAAGCCCGAACGATATATTTGATATGCCACAAACCGCGGGAACACCAAGCTTCCCCACAATTTCCCTTATTGTCGCAAGGGTAACACGCACCCCCCACAATTCGGTTGCAACGGGAAGGACTATTGGGTCGGCAAGAATATCTTCCTTTGAAAATCCCATCTCAAGCGCAATATCAATTATCCTTTTGATAAGCTTTATTCTTTCTTCCGCGCTCTTTGGCACTCCGGAATCATCGATGGGGAGCGCAATAAATGCCGAGCCAAATTTCCGCGCAAGCTCAAGCAAAGATGCAATCTCCTTTTCCTTAGCCGTGACAGAATTCAAAACTGGGCGCCCGGGATAATACCAAAACCCAGCCTCAAGGGCACAAGCCTCTGTAGAATCAAATATGATTGGCAAATCCACTGCCTTAGCGATTTCCTTTGTAGCCCTTTCAAATAGCATATTTTCCTCAACGCCCGGCGCCGAAAGATTGAGGTCAATAGCGTCACAGTTTGCTTTGCTCTGGCTTATAGCAAGCTGTAGCACCCGCTCAACGGAGCCCGAGCGAAGCTCTTCCTGAAATGTTTTTTTGCCCGATGGATTTATTCGTTCGCCAAAAACAAACAATTTTGAATCTGGCACGATAATTAATGTTTTCGTTCTGCTGGAGATGTGAACACCTACTTTTTTCTCTCGTGGGACCGGCTTTTTCCACTTCAGGTTTTTAGCGATCTCTTTTGTGTGTTCGGGCGTGCTTCCGCAACAACTTCCAATAATTGATGCCCCCGCAAGATAAATTCGCTCGCATATTTCGGACAGTTCGGATGGCTTCAACGGGTAAAGGGCTCTTCCCCGCTCAAATCTTGGTACTCCAGCGTTCGGTTGAGCAATAAGCGGGGTGTCGGTCAATGATGCCATCTCGCTTATTATGCTCGGGAAATATTCGGGGTTCCCGCCGCAATTTGCGCCTAAAGCAAAAACTCTAAACGGCGATAATGTTACAGCAACATTTGCTGGGTTGCTTCCTGTAACAGTTTGTGTGCCCTCGTGAAATGAGGCTGTCGCGATTATCGGGAGATTTGTCGCTTCCCGTGCAGCCATAACCGCAATCTTAAGTTCAAGCAAATCGGTCATCGTTTCAACAAGGATAATATCCACGCCTGCCTCAGCAAGAACCCTCGCCTGCTCGTAGAAATAGGCAAAAGCTTCTCGCGGTTTGAGATTGCCAAACGGCTCAAGAAATGTTCCAAGGGGTCCGATGTCTCCGGCAACAAATACCCTGTCTTGCGCAGCCCTTTTTGCGATTTCAACCCCAAGCCTGTTCAATGCCTCAAATTTATCCTCAAGCCCAAAAGAGCGAAGTTTCAGCCTTGAACCGCCAAAGGTGTTCGTGGTTATGATATTAGCCCCAGCCTCAATATACTTGCGATGAATTTCATATGGTATATCTGGGCGTTCAAGATTTACAAGTTCTGGCGGATAATCAAAGTTGCCAAGGAGATCAAAAAGCATTGTCCCCATCGCGCCATCAAATATGAGCACCCGCTCCCTCATAAGTTCGCTAAGCTTAGCTTTCATATCCGTGTCATCAAGCCCCGCACAAGGCTAAATTTGCCCTGCGGAAAAACAAGGCAAACACCGTTCACACGCCCCATCAATTCTGATATTAACCCAATTGAAAAGTTTATCGATTCCTCCTCGGGGTCTTCGGCTAATTGCAATCGTTGAATCAGGCTTTTTGGCATCTTTATGCCCGGAACCTCGTTCGCGATGTATTCTGCCTGAGCTACGCTCGAGAGAAGCATAACGGTAGCAATAACCGGGATATCCCTGTAGCGGGCGAACTCAACGAGTGGGTCAATCGTTTGTGGGTCAAAAACTGGCTGCGTCTGGATAAAATGTGCACCCGCACGAATCTTCATTTCAAGCCTTTTGAACTCGGAATCAATTGACTGAGCGTTCTGGTTAAAGGCAACACCGATACTGAAATTGGTCACATTTTCAATTGGGTTGCCAAGAGTGTCCTTTCCGGTGTTAAACGCGGAGGCGAGCTTCACAATCCCTGCAGAGGTAAGGTCAAAAACGCCCGTTGCAAAAGGATAATCGCCGAGCGACGGAGGATCTCCACGAAGCGCAAGGATTATATCAACGCCATTCGCATATGCCCCGAGCAGGTCAGATTGAAGAGCGATTATATTCCTGTCCCGTGCCGTTATGTGCAGAATAATATCAAGTTTTGTTTCCCGTTTCAAAATTATTGCAAGCGACAGCGCGGACATCCTCAATTTTGCCATAGGCAGATCCGCAACATTCACAGCCGAACCACCAAGCGAACCGAATTCATTACACTGTTCAATTATCTTTGAGACATCGCTACCTTTTGGGGGGTCAATCTCAACGGAAAAAATAAAGCCCTCTTTTAGTTTTGCGACAAACGGTGGTAATGGACGCGGCACTGTTATTGGCTTCGGAAATTTCCCCTCATAAAATGTTATTATCTTCCTTTTTACCGGGCGAACCTTTTCAATAGCCCTGCTCATTGCGCGAATATGTTCGGGGGTTGTACCGCAGCATCCGCCAATGATATTAACGCCGCTTCTTGCAGCACGCACAGCAAAAGAAGCGAAATACTCAGGTGTGGCGGGGTAAACAAATCTACCATCGGAAAAATTCGGGAATCCCGCATTGGGCATTGCCGAAATGAATCCCGAAAAAATTTTGCCAATTCGCCTCACTGTATCAAGTAGCGGTTTGGGTCCTGTGCCGCAGTTTGCACCAATAAGATTTGCGCTAAGGCGCTGAAATTCGTGAGCAAATTGTGCAGGCTCAACACCCATAAGGGTTCTTCCCTCCGCAAGAAACGAAAGCGAAGCAATCACAGGGAAATCTTCCCCTGCGAGTTCCAAAGCGGTTTTGTAGCCGATAACCAACTCCTCAAGGGAGGTAAATGTTTCAAGGATAATGAGGTCAACACCGCCATCAAGAAGGGCAGATATGGACTCCTTGAAAATTGAGCGAAGGTCTGATGGGGAAAATGATGGTTCGCTTTCCCAGACCCTCGTTACAGGACCCACCGAACCCGCAACATACACGCCCTTTCCCTTTGCGGCTTCCTTTGCAATCTTTGCGCCCATTAAATTTATCTCCCGTGTCCTTTTGCCAAGATCGTAGTATCGTTCAAGGATGTACCTGTTCGCGCCAAATGTGTTCGTTTCTATAATCCTTGCGCCAGCCTCAATATATTCCCTGTGAATTTCGGCTATAAGTTCGGGGGCAGAAATGTTTAATTCATCGTAGCAATGCCCCTTAGGCACCCCCTTCGCATAAATAAGCGTGCCCATCGCACCGTCAGCAATAAGGATTTTCTCCTCAAGCTCCTCAATGAATCCCATACAGATTAAGATAAAAGTCGCGCTGATCCAGTCAAGCACTACAATTTATACTGCATTAGCCCAGCGAAAATAGTCCAATGTATCAACAAGCGCCCGAAATTTTTTCAATTTGAGATATTTCGTCCCATCCCCAAAACCCGGGCCTGGTCGGTCCTCGCGCTTTCCTCCCTATCGCGCAAGAACAATAGACCCCTTGCAGAGAAGCTTCCCCTGACGAACGAGAATATAAATATATTCACCAACCGGCGCGTCTTTCCCATCCATCGTTTTGCCATCCCAGAAACTGCTGCTCCCCCCAGGCTGAATGACTTTGTTGAAAATCAGCCTTCCGGTTCTATCATAGATAAGGAGCTCGGCTGGGAGTGTCTCAATATGCGGGTATGTGAATCGAACCACAGGATTAAATGCATCCCGGTTTGGAGTAAATGGATTAGGCGAGGCATCGCATCCGAATTCGCTTTCAAACCTGAAAAAGAAGGAACACTCGCGCTGAAGGTCGTTAGGGGGACAAAGATCGGGTGTATCCTGTGCACTTAGAAGATTTAAGAGTATGGAATTTGTCTCTGGCAGGTCAAGTTCAAATGGGGAGATTGCGAGAATATCGTTTTCAAAAGAGATGCCCGGCGAGGCAAGCGTGAAAATGCGTCCATTAACCTCAAGCCTGATACTTGACGGATTTACCCTGCTTATAGAATCCCTGATACTCACGAGGATGCTTGTGCCGCGAGATATATATGAAGAATCAACGGGCGAGAGGAGCTCACAAACGGGACCCGTCAGATCCGATATAAAATGCCCGTAAATTGGGTTTTGAAGCGGATTGCCCCATCTATCGGAAGCGGATATAAGGGCAAAATCCACTCGTCTGCCCGAGGTCCACATAACCAAAGGGGTATAGGTCAAAAAGCCGTTTTCAAAGTTCAACCTCGGGTCATAAGCGCGAAGGGTCTCATCCTCAACGACAAAAACTATAGTGGAAGGATCAACACCATCGGGATCCGTTATGCGGAAAGTAATCTCTTGGTATGGGCAGGCTGAGATCTGCGAAATGCCAGGACGAACAAGTTCTGCAATGGGTCCAGTTCGCGGCACCACAAAAGGACGAATATCCTCGCTTGCCATAATTGAACGGTCATAATTGTGTCCGCAATCCGTATCTGCATCCCAGGCATATACCCGCAAAATTAACCCCGCAACTGCAAAAACAGGATCGGATGTTACAAAATTTGTTGAATCCACCCTAACAAGTGCTACTGTCCTTTCCCCGCCATTCGTGAGGCTTGAATCAGTGTCCCACAAAATGTAAGCGGAGTCAATCCCAGAGCTGTCAAAAAGGACAAGCGAAAAGATACATTGCGTTGAATCAAGTACAGTTTCCGGCTCAAAGGAAACGAGCACAGGCGGTAGCGTATCATCATCAAGGACAAAAAAGCTCCACAAGGCAGAATCCGTGTTCGGCAAGCAATACCCGGCTTTATCGCTTGCGATAACCTTTACAAACACAGAGTCGGACTCAAAAAACCAGATACTGCCGTTCTCCCCGCATACCCGCCCAGCATTATACTCAACGGGATCAAAGATGAAACGGGAACCGTGAACGGTAAAACCCGCATCACCAACTGTAATTGTGTCAAAAACAGGCAAGCCGGGATTGCGAATTATAATAAACCTGCACGCGCTATCAAGAACGCCAGCGCCACTGTCATAAATATCCACCGATATCTGAGATTGTGAATTTGCGATTGAACCGAGAGGCACGGGATTATCAAACACCGGGGGCGATAGGTCAACGACAAAATAATAATCAAGCGTATTCTGCGGTGGATTGCGATAAATATCGGGAACTGAAAAGCCCACCCGCACACTTTCGCCATCCGCAAAGGGTACTTCCGGAACAAAGAAAATTGTATCGCCTCTAATACTAATCTGCGATGAATCAATTGAATAAAGAGTTCCTTTTATAAATAATCTTAAATCGTTCCACAAAATTGCGTCAGTATCGGAAACTAATATGGCTATTGTTTGCAATGAACAGGAGGTAAACGATTCGGGAAGCGGGAGAAGTGGCTGGAGGTAAGGACCCTCACCACCGCAAATAAAATAGAATGTGTAGGTTGAACAATTCGCCCCGCAGTATTCGGCGTTGTCGCATAATCTCAGTAAAACATCAATTGTATCATTCAATCTAAAGTTGTTTATTAGGTCATCGCCGTATATTGTTATTGTATTTAATGTTATATTGGCATAGGAGGTATAATCGACGCCATCTATAAGGATGTTAAAACGGTCCCAGTTTATACCTGATAAAGAATCGGCAACAACCATTGAGATATCCGGTCTTGTGTAAGGGGTGATTGAACCTAAAGGAGGGTTCGAACTAACTAATTGCGGCGGGGTGAGGTCAATATAAAACTGCCAGCGGAGCGGACGAATCAAGGAGTTTCCGAGCGTATCGCAGGCACGCGTTAGCTCAACAACCACCGTCTCACCCTCTGAAAAAGAAAAATCTGGTGTAAGAAATAATGTATCGGAAACAAACTGCATCGCTACGCTACCCCAACTATAATAGTGGCCTCCGATTCTTACGGCAAGCGATTCGGGGATAATTCCTGTTGGATTTGTAAAGAGAATCTTTATCGTGCCCGTTTCACAGGACGAGAAAGAAAACGGCAATGGCTCAATCAAGCGGGCTCGGGGTCCAATTATCCTCAAAGGAAAAACAAAACAGGCATCCATCAAATTGGGCTCACACACGCTCACTAAATCAAATGCTCGCACACATACAATTATCGAATCGCCAAAAAGGCTTTCGTCAACCGGGAGGAATAAAGAATCACCTAAAACCCATCCCCCAGCACTCGCAAGGGGTTCAAAATCCCCACCATTAAAGGAGATTGTAATCCTTTCAAAATCGACCCCTGAAATTGTGTCTCGTATAACAAAAATGAGCGTTTCGGGGAGATGGAAAATGGTGTCCGGAAGTATCGTTTGTGCAACAGGTGGGAGCGGGTCATAGATGAAAAACCAGCGAGGCGCATCCACAATTGTGTTCCCCAGCGAATCGCTCGCCCGTAAAACCTGCACCCATAGGCTTTCGCCTGGCTCAATTGGATAAGGCAAGAAAGTCAATCGCCCCCTCGCAAAATTAAAGCCGGCGTGAGGCAAAGTCATCGTGGAATCGTCAACCTGAAGCGTTATGCTTGAAACCATCACGCCGTCAGTATCAGTAATGCCAACCACAATGGATTCCGTAAGGCAACTATAAATTGAACCTGCCTCAGGATAAATAAGCACCACATCAGGTGGCCTTCCTGTTGGCGTGAAACTCTGGCAGGTGTCAAGGCTATTGTGCCCACAATACAACGCCCGATCAGAAACAAAAAGACAAACCTCAACAGGTACTTCTTCTTCAAAAGTGAGCCCCGCAAGATGAGAATAAATAATAAGCGTATCACTTCGCAAAACCACCCCAGGATCCCCCACCCGAAAAACCGCACTTCCAATCTGAACCCTGATGCTTGAATCAAGTACCCCCGAGATATTATCAGCTAACACAAAGACCATTGAATCTGGCACCGCCATCCGTCTCCCGTTCCGTATAGAGGAATAGGCAAGAACAGGCGATGTGACATCCACAACAAATCGCACACCAGCGGGCACCTCAAGGGCGTTGCCGAGCGTATCGGTAGCCGAAATTAATCGCACCCCTACGATACTACCGCCACCATAATGACGGATCGGCGAAACAATCAGGGTTGAATCGGAACGATTATACTGAATATATGGGCTCCCACCCCGCAGGGTATCGGTGCCATAGATAACACGGATACTTGCTATATCAACCGCTCCAGTGGGGGCATATAGCTGAAAGACAACATTCTGCGAATCACAAGAAACGAATTCGTTTTCGTGAGGAATAAGCACCGTAGCCACAGGACCCTCCCCTGCAATCCTGAACGAAAAACAGGTATCCACTGCGTTCCGCTCGCACAAACTCGTTGAATCCTCAATATGAACGCATACATTTATGGTATCACCACCGCGGAAAGTAAGCCCCACAGCAGATGGATTAAATACAAGAGAATCCCGCAACCATGAGATCCCGGGCGATGAAATATTGTACAATACCCCATTAACGCTCATCCTTGCTGAGCTCCGCAAAACCCCGGCAAAATTGTCAACAATGCCTACTTCTATTGTCGGGGTTCGTGAGCTTACGGTGCTTGATGGCGTGGGGCTAATCCGTGTTATTGTTGGAGGCTCGCTATCAAAGAAGAATCGCCAGCTATACGAACGCAAAATTGAGTTGCCAAGCGAATCCTCCGCGGCAATTATCCTGACAATTATAGTGTCACCATTGTTGAACGGCTCGCTCGGGCGAAAAGTAAGCAGTCCCGCACTATAACTCCACTCGGGCGCACCAAAAGGATAACTTACTCCATTAACCTCAACAACGACACTACGCCAGTTCACACCGTCAGGGTCAAAGAGGCTCAAAACTATTCGCTGGCTCTCGGGCGGACAGGAAACAAATGATTCGGCGTCTGGCTCAACCATATTTCCAACAGGACCCGTAAGGCTCACCACAAAACTAAAACAGAATGGACGCTCAAGCCTGTTCGGACCACATAAAAGAGTGTTATCCTCAACGCTCATCAGGCACACGCTTACGCTTTCGCCATCGGAAAAGTGGAGCCCCGCCGACGATGTCCTGAAAATCAGGGTGTCATTGGAATAACCGAGTGCCGGATTGCTCAGGTCAAAAATCCTGCCGTTTATGCTGAGCCTTATGGACGATGGATTAACACCGCTTCCGGTATCCCTCACTAACAGGATGATATTCGGCGCGGAATCCGATATAACACCCACAGGCGACGGATTGGAAACCTCAGGTGGGGTCTGGTCCACGAAGAAACTTGAACTCAACCCCGAAACCATTCTATTACCGAGCGTATCCGCAACCCCGTATATGCTAAAGGTCACCGTGTCGCCATTATCAAAGGGTGTAGAACCAACAAAAACCACACGGTTGTGAATCCTGTCGTAGTTCAATTGCGGAGAAAAGATATCGTAAGATATGCCATTAATCACCAGGACAATCCCAGATGTATCAATCCCGTTTATATCGTTCGTCTGAAATATTATGGAATCCCGGATGCAAGCGGAGAATATATTCGGCTGTGGTCGGACAAGACGAACCTCTGGCGGTGCAAGATCAAGCCTGAAATCAATACACACGGGCGCGTAAAGACTATTGGGTGGGCAAAAGTTGGCGAGGTCGCGAGCGCTCAAAACGCATGCACGGAGGCTTTCGCCATCCGCAAGCGTCAGCCCGAACGAATCAATTGGAATCGTGCAAATTGAGTCCCTATAATCAACCCCACGAATACCTATTCCAGCCTCTGTGCCCTGAAGTGATACCCGGACGCTTACCGTGTCAATTCCCGCCATAGCATCATAAAGCCGCACACGAATATCCCTTCTTGTGCCGCCAAGATATCCGCCAGACGCAGGCTCTACGAAAGCGACAAAAGGCGGGGTAAGGTCGACATAGAAAGAATACAAAAGGGGCGATAAAAGCGCATTGCCAAGGCTATCGCGAACAGTGCGGAGTTCAACACGCACCGTATCTCCGCTTCGCCAGGGAACGCCGAGCGGGGTAAACACGAGGTTCGTATCGCGATAAGCAAGAAGATAACTTCCCCATCTGTACTGGACGCCACGCACCCGAAAATCAAGCGAATTGAGGTCAACTCCATTCCTATCGTAAAGGTAAATTCGAATCTCCTGCCTTTCGGGCGGACAGGAGATAAATGTATTTGGCAAAGGGAAGATGGGATAAGCAACGGGCGCGCCAAGTTCAATCGTAAATCGGAAACAATACGGCTCGGACAAACAATTACTACCGCAGATTCTTGCCCTGTCCTCAACATTCACAAGGCAAACGCGAACAGTTTCGCCATCGCTAAATCTATTACGCAGGCTCTCAGCCGGAACATAAGCACTATCACGCCTGAAAATAAGCCCCCGTCCAACCGTATATGTAGTGTCATTTATTATAATTACTATGCTTGCAGGCTCAATTCCCGAAAGCGAATCTCGAATAACAAACCTTATTACAGGCGTGCTTGTTGAAACAGAAGCGCCATTTACAGGTGAAGTAGCAACAACTACGGGTGGGCTTCTATCCACAATGAAGCTCCAGGAAAGCGGAAGTTGAAGTGGATTGCCAAATACATCTACTGCCCGCTGAAGCTCAACGAAAACCGTATCCCCACTTTGCCATGGCTCAGGCGGTGTATATACAAGATATGGACTGTGATACACAAGATTGCTCCCGTAAGAAACGGGCGCATGATTTATCAAAAACCTGATCGAATCCGTAACAATCCCATCGGGGTCGGTAAGTTCAATCAAAACCCTCTGGCTTTCCGGTGGACAACTATAATATATGCCTTGTGGGGGTGTTACTATTCGGGCAACAGGACCGTTCATATCAATTCTGAAACTGAAACATAACGGACTCTCAAGGTAGTTCGGATAACAGGTATCCGGATGGTCAGCGGCACCGGTGAGACACACACGCACTGTGTCGTTGTTGTGGAACGAGATCCCTGCAAGATCTGGGCGAAAAACAAGCCGGTCCCCATCCCAGCTAAGGCAACTATCAATACCGAAGTTGTAACTTGTCCCATTCACATCAAGTATAAAGAATGTCGGGTCTACGGGCGAAAACCTGTCAAAAATCCGCATCCATATAATTTGTACGCTATCCGCTGAGGTAGCCCCGTTCGGAGGGAATGTTTCGCTTACATTTGGCGGGGAGAGGTCAATTATATAAAATGCGGTATCAATCGAGCCGATATTCGCTGAATTCCCCCAGATATCCTTCGCCTGCGAAATAGAAACGCGAACCGTATCACCATCACGGAAATCGGTCTGGGGATCAAAATAAAGCACACCAGCACTATAATTCAGGTCAGGTGAGGCAATCGTTCTCAACGAGCCATTCACAGAAACAACGATGCTCATCGTGTCAACGGGGCTTATATCTCGCAGGGAGAATCGGGCACCGAGCCTTCTGCAGGAACTCGTATATCCCCGAGGAGGTGCTATAAGGGATACCGCAGGTCCA
>Ga0123519_10006964_pt1 | contig 17630 bp, 11 predicted proteins | sample YelNatPaOPRAMG02_FD_87396 | JGI IMG/M metagenome (GOLD analysis project Ga0123519, IMG submission 87396) | Hot spring microbial communities from Yellowstone National Park - Yellowstone National Park OP-RAMG-02 (version 2) | ecosystem: Environmental > Aquatic > Thermal springs > Hot (42-90C) ... | reverse complement strand
TATTTGAAAATGGAAACGATGAAAAACTTAATTTTATTATAGGTATGGAAATAAAAAAATTAAAGCCCAATGAAAAGAATATAATTAATATATATATAGGTATAGGTTTAGAGGAATACGGTGCGGTAACATCAGTTATACAAATGAGGAGGAATACATATGAGAGTATATACAATAATACAATTAAATGGTTAAGTGACAGAACAGTTATTTCTGGGGATGATTATTTGGATAATATAGTAAATATAAATTATTTCTATAACCATTTTTTTACAACAGGATATGCTCTGGATACAGACGAAATAGTTTTAGTTACATCAAGAAGTTCCAGATATTATGTTAGTTCAGCATATTGGGACAGAGATTCTATGATATGGAGTTTCCTCCCTATTTTAGAAAGAGACAAGAAGTATGCAAGAAAGATGTTAGAATATTCATTTATGAGACAAATACATAATGTTGGAATACATTCAAGATATATAAATGGGACAATACTAGAGCCGGGCTTTGAGCTAGATGAATTATGCGCTCCTGTCATAGCATTAAGTAAATATATAGAAAAAACAAACGATATGGAATTATTAGAAGAAAAATACATACAGAAAGGATTGAATTACATTATTGAAATCCTTGAAACAAAGAAACATCCTGTAAAGAATCTCTACAAGACAATGTTAGGACCTTCAGATGACTTTGAAAAATATCCATATTTGACTTATTGTAATGTATTGGTATTCAAAATGTTGTTAGATTATTCAAAATTATTCAAGTTAATTGATAAAATAGATTTATCAAAAAAATATGAAAATATGGCATACGAAGTTAGAAATGATATATTATCTAATTGTATTGTTGAAGGTCCATTTGGAAAAATGTTTGCATGGTCAGTTGATTTAAATGGAAACTATATATTGAATGATGAACCTGCAGGAAGTTTAAAATTATTACCTTATTATAGTTTTTGTAACATTGATGACACTATATATCAAAATACAGTAAAATGGATTCATTCTGAATACAATATTTATTCGTTTTCTAAAAGTCCATTATCAGAAATTGGATGTTCTCATTCTAATCATCCTTGGGTTTTAGGATTATGCAACAGTTTACTTTCAAATATGCGAGCAGATAATGCTATAACTATTTTGAGAAAAATAAGTTTTGATAATGAAGTAGCATGTGAAAGTTTTGACGAAGTCACAGGAGAGTCACGAATAGGAGAAGATTTTGCGAGTTGTGCAGGATTTCTTTCTTATTCACTTTTAGAGTATATTAAAAATAATAAGTTGTTAAAATAAATCTTAATCAAACTTTTAGTTAGAAATATTTATTAATAAAAAATTATATCTTAAAGTTTTGTAAACTTTCCTAATATAAAATTATCATTGAGTATAGATTGAAAAAATTTACTTTTTTGTGTATATAATTAGAGAGATGATAAGAATAAATTTTAGGTTTATATTTATTCAACAAGGATTGAAAAGATAATGAATAAGAATGATGTATATTTGATGGGTATTGATATCGGGACAACAGGTGTAAAAACACTGTTAATAAACCAAGAAGGGGAAGTTATAAGTAGTATAACAACTGAATATCCTATGTTTACACCGAAACCAAACTGGGCTGAACAGAATCCTGAAGATTGGTATAAATCAACTATTGAAACAATTAAAAGAACATTACATAAAACAAAAATTAATCCTGAAAAAATAAAAGGGATTGGGCTAACAGGACAGATGCACGGATTGGTATTACTTGATAAAAATCACAGTGTATTACGTCCATGCATTTTATGGTGTGACCAGAGAACGGATAAACAATGTGAATATATAACAAACAAAATAGGTAAAGAGCGTTTAATACAACTTGTATGTAATCCGGCATTAACAGGGTTCACTGCAGGTAAAATTTTATGGGTTAGGGATAATGAGCCACAAATTTATGAAAAAATCTATAAGATACTTCTTCCTAAAGATTACATACGGTTCAGGTTAACAGGTGAATTTGCTACTGATGTATCCGATGCATCAGGAACACTCCTTCTTGATATAAAGAACCGAAGATGGTCTGATGAAATACTTAATGAACTTGATATCAAGAAAGATTTTCTTCCAGTATGTTACGAATCAATTGAAATAACCGGAAAAATAACAAGATATATATCAAAATTAACAGGATTAATTGAAGGAACACCTGTTATTGCGGGTGGTGGTGACCAGGCAGCACAGGCAGTTGGCACAGGTATTGTTAAAATAGGTGATGTCTCAGCAACAATAGGGACATCAGGTGTTGTGTTCGCATTCACAGATGAAGTAAAACTTGACCCATTAGGAAGAGTTCATACTTTCTGTCATGCTGTTCCCGGTAAATGGCATATAATGGGCGTGATGTTATCCGCAGGCGGTTCTTTAAGATGGTTTAGAGATAATTTCTGTAATCAAGAAAAAGATGAAGCCAAAAGAACGAAGAAAGATGTATATGATATAATATTAAGAAATTGTTCAAATATATCTGCCGGCTCCGATGGTTTAATATTTTTACCGTATCTAACTGGTGAACGAACACCGCATTCTGACCCGTATGCAAGAGGTGTATTTTTCGGATTAAGTTTATTACATACTAAAGACCATATAGCGAGGTCAATATTAGAAGGAGTTACTTATGGTATGAAAGATTCACTTGAGATTATCAAAGAAATGAATGTCCCTGTTAACCAGATACGACTTTCCGGTGGTGGTGCGAAATCATTATTATGGCGTCAGATACAATCTGATATATATAATAGAACAGTAGTCACAGTTAATATCACAGAAGGAGCAGCATACGGTGCTGCATTATTAGCAACAGTTAGAACAGGGATATATGGTTCTGTTGAACAAGCGTGTAAAAATACTATTAAAGTTACAAGTTCACTTAATCCCGATATTAAAAATGTTCCTGTATACGAAAAATATTACAGAATTTATCAATCGCTGTATAAAAGTTTAAAAGATGAATATAGAAAATTATGAAACTGATAATAGCTATTGTTCAGGATAGAGATACAAATATTTTAAGAGATACGCTTATAAAAGAAGGATTCAAAACAACTGTAATCTGTGGTAAAGGTGGATTCTTGCGTGAAACAAACACTACATTTTTAATAGGTGTTGAATCTGAACAAGTAGATAAAATTATTGAGATAATAAAAAATAATTGTCATCAAAGAGAACATATAATCACTACAGAACCACCTGAATTATCACCTATAGGTCTCACTTCAATAAGTTATCCAACCAAAATTGTTGTTGGTGGCGCAACAGTTTTTATTCTTGATGTGGAAAAAATAAATATATGATTTTTGATAAATTTATTCCGGTTTTAATCAGACCGCAATATTCACGAGATTCATTATCAGGAATTATTTTCGGTGTTTATTTGACACTTACTGCTCCTTTTATAGCAGTTATTGCGCGGCGTCTCGGTGCATCAACATTTCTTATCTCATTAATTATATCAGCACCTTTTATCGGTCAACTCTTTTCATTACTATGGGCAGAATTAATGAAAAATAGTAGAAAGATGACTTTTGTTTTTTGGACCGGTATTTTATGTAGAGGATTATTTATTTTGATGGCATTCGTTACTGACCCGATAACATATACGGTAATAATTATTCTACAAAATCTGATTTTTTCTGGACATATACCAGCGTATGCTGAGATAATAAAACGGATATATCCTGAAGAATATCGGGGCAGAGCAATGGGTTATGTAAGAATTGAAGCACAGTTATCGGTACTTATTCTCTCTATTCTTGCTGGTAAATTACTGGATTTATATGGTTACAGGTTCATTTTTCCTATTGGCGGATTATTTGGTGTTTTGTCCACAATTTTATTTTGTTCAATTAAGGTTGATGAACAATTGAATAATCAGACAGATACTAATAAAAAATTAGTTTTCAATAAAAATTATATTTTGTTTTTGGTATTATTAGGATTATGCGATTTAGGTAATTTGATTTCACAACCGATTTACCCAATCTTTATGGTTGATAAACTTAATATGAATAATTTTCAAGTAAGTATATTAACTTTTTTTCAAGCAGGATTAGCATTGTTGGGTTATAATTATTGGGGATATTTTGTTGATAAAAAAAATATTATAAAAGGGATACTTACTGTAATATTGTTTTTCAGTATAATTCCATTGATATATCTTGTCGTAAATTTATTTAAACTCAATTTCTTGTTCTTATTACCATCAGCAATATTGATGGGGTTTGCTGTTTCTGGTTTTGAATTGCTTGTTTTCAATGGAATATTTCGTTTTGCACCTTCTGAATTATTACCGAGTTATTTTGCGTTAAGGTTTGTGGTTGTGGGAATAACAGGTATAATTGGACCGTATTTCGGGTCAATATTAATGGAGAAATTAGGAATTAACTATGTGTTCATTATTTCAGTTTTATTTATATTAACAAGTTTTATTTTGGTTTCAAAATATTTCCTGACTACAAATAAATTTGGGATTAGTAGTATTGAAACTTAATAGTATTTTATATCTATTTCTGACTTGTATTTTGTTTCCTGTGGTTTTACTTCACAGGAACAATCTTTAGGTGCTTCAACTCTTATTTGTAAAATATTGTTCACTATTTCCCAAGAAACTTTAATTACACCTTTGGGAGTCGGAAAAAAACCTTTAGCCCATTTTAAATCATATGTTATTGGTGCAATTAACACTTTCTTGAATCCGGGCTCAACAGGTTGGACACCAAGTATCTTTGATGATAGGAAATATGTTACACCGGATGACCATCCGTGACATAAACTCATACCTCTGCCTTGTCCAAATTGTTTCGGGTCAGTAAATGATTCCCAGAATGTTGTCGCATTATTATCTAACATCATACCATACTTTTCTCTAATCAAATTAATTGAGAGTTGGTGCTCATTTAATCTTGATAATGCTTCAAGAACAAAGAACATAAAAAACGGGCTTCCCATTTTCACAACATTATCTGGTGGTGAAATAATAATATTTTTTATTTTTTCTTTTTTTTGTTCATCAGCAACATCTGTTAAAAACGCGAGAATATTAGTTTGCTGGCTTACAATATTACTTTTTGTATTATCATTATGGATACAATCAATGAATGCATTTTTTTCATCTGACCATAAATATTTATTAACTGATTCTTTGATTTGTTTAGCGAGCGATTCGAAACTATTTTTCTCGGATTGTTTATTAAGTTCACCAGCAAGTATAGCCGAATATTCTAATGCTTTTGCAGCAAGAATATTGTTATGTGTCATTTCTGCTTCAGGTACTATATCCATCGGTGCCCAATCAATCATATTCCAACCTTTCGTGGATATCAGTCCACGTCCTGTTTGCATATTAGATATATTTTTCCAGGTTGTTTTCAAATATGGGAAAATAATTTCTATTGTCTGTTTATCACCAGTAAATAAATAGTATTCGTAAACAGCAAAAACCCATAAAAAACTCCACGCTGGTAAGAAATCTGTTGTTTTGGTTGGAACATATGGCTGTGGGACACCAGCATATTTGACTGATTGTGCTGCTTGTATCAGTGAATGTCTGGCTAACGGATATTCCGCAAAAGTAACATAGTTAACTAACGAATCTATTCTGCTGTCTCCTATCCAGTGTGCCTGCTCATAGCACGGACAATCAACATATGTGTCTTCCATACATAATTGTAATGTATATTTACCTGTTTCCCAGATACGGGTCAGTAGATTATCAGAACAAAAGAATGAACCGATATCTTTTACCGGGTATGTATTAAATAAACAACGAACATAATTAATTTTTACCGGTTGTTTGTTATTACGAATTGTGATATAGTTATATCTGAAACCTCTTCTGATATATGTTCTGTATTTCTGTATCCCTTTTTTTGTAATATATCTGAACGAGTTTCGTGTTCCTGTTGTCCAGTAAGCATGGTTATCAGCATCAATTGTTTCAAACATATTGAAATCAAAAATAACTTCTGGTTCCAATGTCTCAATTTCAAATTCGGTATATCCAACAACTTCTTTTCCAAAATCAATAAGTATTCTTGTGTCATAGCCAGAAATCGGGTTAATAACTGTTTTATTTACAGAATTTATCTGACATAACGCATTTATGTTATCTATATTCGGTTTCATATTTTGAACTTGTTTATCAAGAATTGTCTGTAAAAAGACATCATTTGTTCTCACATCTTCTTTTATAAAAGGTTTTATTTCAAGAGTAGAATAAATTTCAGAGCCACTTTTAATTGCCTGCGGTCCTTTATTAAAAATTATATCTCTATCAGCATCTGCTGTTTCACCAGTAAATCCGGTTATACTTGCAAATTTTGGTGTTTCGTCATCTGGGTTCTGTTCATAATTAAAAATGAGTTTCTGGCTTGTATCAAATACAAGTCCATAATCAAGGTCAAGAGAAGTGCTTTCTGTCAAAATCTCAAGTAAGAACAAATTCCAACCTTGATTGAGTTTAATTTTATGGTTGTGAATACGGGTTGCAGTATCAAAATTACTGAAAATTTGGTCACCAACTCTTATCCTTTTTATTTTTGTTGCGAATGCAGGTGGTAGATGATAGAATGTTATTTCTTCTGGTTGAGCAGCATATATATATGTATAAATGAACCAGTCAATTTGTTCTATAGAGTAGGTGTCAGGTGCAATAAAATTATGTCCCATATAGATAGTAAATCTGTATTGAATAGGATTAACAAGTTCATTATTGATAACTTTAACTGGATATACTGGAGTAGTAGTAAGAAAAGGTATATCACGTCGTATAAGAGTTGTCCACGGTTTCATATTAGGAGGACCTATTACAATAGCGTTTTCCCATAAACTGTCATCAAAATCTATTTCTTTCCAGTTCTCTATCTCTTTAGTAGCATCATAATGTTCTTCAAATCCCATATGAACATTTATCCGTGGTGCATATCTGTCATAACTGATACATTGTTTTGTTTTCCATGTAGAATCTGTTCCGATATTTATGACTTTATCCTGTGGGTTTATTAATTCAAGTTCACATAATAAACCACCACGTCCGGGATAATATTGATATGTTTTTACACCATAATGGTGGACAAGAACAGATATAATATTGTTTCCTTGTTTAAGTTTATCAGTAATATTATAAATATCATAATTTTGAAAATCGGGGAATGAGCGTGCGGGACCCTGTCCGATATATTCACCATTTAAATACAATATATACCTACTATCAGCAGTTATACTCAGATTTGCTTCTTTTATTGGAGTAGTTATTTCAACTTTTTTTCTGAAATACTGAAAATAGTTTATTGGTGCTGTTTCTCCTTTACACCAAATCCATTTTGAGTTTATAAAATATTTTGGTTCTTGTGAACTATAAACGAGTACTGTTAGAACAATACAGTTCAATATTGCTGTTATAAGTTTTTTATACATTTTATTTAGGAATCCTCCATTAACAAAAAAAGATTCTAATGTTATTAAACTATGGAATTCATTTACAAATGTTCAATGCTTATATTTCGCTAAAAAAAATACTAAATATAACTCAACTTTATTTTAGGTTTGTATTTCTGTTCTGATTTAATAATACATTTACATTCTTTAGGTGCAACAATATCTATTTCAATTATGTTATTGTTAAGTTTCCATTCAATATTTATCTGTCCGTATGGTGTTGGGAATCTGCCTTTAGCCCATTTTAAATCACATGGATGGGGATAAATTAATACTTTTCTGAATCCGGGTTCAATCGGTTGTATTCCTAATATCTGGGTTGATAAAAAATATGTTGCACCTGAAGACCAAGCGTGACAGTGGCTTCTTGTCCACCAGTAAGTTTCGTATCCGGGAAATGTTTCCCACCATGTTGTTGCCCCTTTATCTAACATTAGACCATATTTTTCTCTGATTAAGTTCAAAGCATACTGCATTTGACCGGATTTAGATAGCGCTTCAAGAACAAAGAATAAGAAGAAAGGGCTCCCTGTTTTAACAACTTTTTTACCCGGCTCAGTTATAATTTTCTTAATTATCTCTTCTCTTTTATTATCTATACAATCACATAAATATGCTATTGTATTTGTCTGTTGACTGATAACTTTACTCAAACTGCCATCATCGTGGATTGAATCAATAAATGCATTGTCTTTTTCTGACCATAAATATTTGTTCACAGAAATCTTCATTTTTTTTGCAGTTGTTAGATAACCTTTTATATCATCAGTTTTACCTATTAGTTTTGCTAATTCAGAAACAATATACGCGCATTTAATAAAAAACATACTGGTATGTGATACTTCACCTTTAGTCGGTGTATCAAGTGGTGCCCAGTCAAGTAAACTCCAAGCATCAGTTTTAATTAGTCCTCGTTCAGTTATCATTTTAGAAAAATTATTCATTGTTGTTTTCAATGCAGGATAAATATCTTTAACAAATTTCTTGTCACCTGTATAAAGATAATATTCGTAACATGCCATTATCCATAGGAATGTCCACGCAGGAATAACATTCCTCCAGATACTTGGAACATGTGATTCAGGAACAATATTATATTTAAGAGAATGTGAGACCTGTTCTAAGCAATGTCTACTTAAATCATATGCACCGAAACTAACGAAATTAACTAGCGCTTCATTTCGTGCATCACCTACCCAGTGTGTCTGTTCATACGCAGGACAATCAACATAAGTGTCTTCCATACATAATCGTAATGTCCATGCGCCTACTTCCCAAATTTTATCAAGTATATGGTCAGAACAACAGAATGAACCTTTCTGCACAACAGGATATGTATTAAGTAACAATCGTAAAAAATGGATTTTTACTGGTTGGCGATTATTCCTTATAACCAGATAACAGTATCTGAATGCACGTCTAATATATGTTCTGTATTTCTGTTTTCCTTGTTTACTTATATAGCGTAATGAACCACGATAACCAAATGTCCAGTGTATTTTTCCGTCTTCAATTGCTTCAAATGTATTGAAATCAAATATTACATTCTGTTCTTCTGTCTCTATTTCAAACTCAAAATATCCGACTATCTCTTTTCCGAAATCCAGTAACAAACGAGTATCTCCTTCTTTAATAGGATTAATAACTGTATATGTTATATTTGAAGAACATATCGAATCAATATTTACTATATCCGGCTTATGTTTTTTAACAGGTTTATCAATCATTGTCTGGAAAAATATATCTGTTAGTTGTAGGTTATTATCTATTATTGGATTAATTTCTGCTGTTATAACTTTATCCGGTCCGTTTTCCCAGATTGATTTCATTTCAGGGTCATCTTCAGCACAGAATTTTGTTATCGTAGCGAATGATGGGTTATCTTTAATCTCTTTTGTATAACTGAATAAAAGTTTCTGATTCGAATCTACTGCTATTCCGTAATCAAGGTCTCTTATACTGGAATTTGTTATCGTTTTAATAAGAAGTAGGTTCCAACCGGACTTAAGGTTAATTTCTTGTGTCTTTAATAGAGTTTTATATTTATTTTCATATATTTTATTATTGACTTTGTATCCTTTTATATCAGGACAATAATTGGGGGGTAACTGATAAAGTGTAACTGATTCTGGTTTATGTGCGTGGATATATGTGTAAATGTATCGTATATAAGTTTTTTTATCAGCATCTTTATCTTTGGGTTCAGGAGGAACAGTTCCAAGTTTTAATGTCCATCTGTATGGAATTGTTTTAACAATTTCTGTATTGATAACATTTACTGGATAAATTGGGTCTGAACTTAAAAATGGGATATCGCGCTCAGCGAATCCTGTCCATGGCTTCATTCCAGGATTACCTATAATAACAGAATTTTGCCAGTGGGTATCATTGTATTCAATTTCTTTCCAATTTTCTATTTCTTTATTTGCATCAAATTGTTCTTCAAATCCTTGCTGGACACTTATACGGGGAACAAACCTATTAAAACTGAGACAAGGTTTGGTCTTCCATGTATTATCTGTCCCGATAACCTGTGTGTTATCAAGTTTATCTGTTATTTCTAATTCACAGATAAATCCGGCTCTACCTGGAATATATTGAAATGTTCCAACACCGAGATGATGAACCAAGACAGCAATAGTATTTTTTTCTGATATAACTTTATCTGTTAAGTCATATACATCATACTGTTGATGTTCAGGAAACGACCTTGCTGGTCCCTGTCCTATGTATTCTCCATTAAAATATAAGACATATCTGCTATCAGCAGTTATTCTTAATTCTGATTTTTTAATATTTTCTGGTATTGAAATATTTTTTCTGAAATATACGAAATAGTTATAAGGTGATATTTCATTATCTATCCATATCCATTTTGCTTGTTTCCAACACATATTCTTATTTACCTCCCCATTTCTTATCTCAAGTTTTAAAAATTAATTTTGAATAATCGTGCTGTTAACTGTTTATTAAACTCTACTTCAAGTGTTTTTGTTCTGCTACTATATTTGAATTTACATTTTCTATCGTCAGGGAAAAACTGGGTTATTGTTGGCTTTTTGTTGCTTTTAATAAATTGGAGTGGTATTGCAAATTTCTTATTGTTACTTCGTAATCTCCATACTGATAATAATGCGAACCGTTTCTTTTCATGGATAAGAGCAAAACTATGCCATTTATCTCTATCACTTATTGTTATTGTTCCAGTAGGATAAAAAGGATACATATTTGGGATTTCTTCTCTGTATGTTTTATAAAGTGCAATGCCTTTTTTAACATACTCAAATTGTGAATCAGAAATAGTAGCAAGATGACCACTTAAATGGATTCTACTGAGCATACAGTTAACCATATTAAAAATTGTTTCTTCTTCATCTCCTGTAGATAGTGGATAACACCAGACCGCTAATTGTTCCGGTAAACAGTTTGCCATTGACCCTGATAAAATTGATGGATAAGAAAAATAATCTGTCTGGTCACTACTGCTCTGTAACTGAAAATGAGATAATGTTGCATAATCCATTCTTAATCCACCTGAACCACAATTTTCAATTACAAGGTCAGGATATTTCTTATGTATAGAATCAATCCAGTCAAGGAATGCACGGTTATGCTGTAATAGTCCGTCACCAAACGAATCAGCATTTGTTTCTGTGCCCATTTTTGCTGTTTCATTGTAATCGTTTTTAATATATCCGATACCATAATCTCTTATTAGGCGGTCGATAACATTTGTCGCATGTTCTCTAACTTCAGGATTACGAAAATCCAGAAAATAACGTCCTGAATCTATTACTCGTTTTCCATGACGCATCATAAACCACGAATCGGGCTTAGTTTTTAGTGGACAATTCATCCCTATTACTTCTATTTCAAGCCATAATCCAGGTATCATCCCTTTTTCTCTGATAATATCAAATAGTTTTTTTAATCCACCATTCGGAAAACGGTCAGGACTCTCTTCCCATAATCCTGAATTAAGACCGCTCCAAGTATCATCTAATTTAGCAAACCAGCCAGCATCAATTACAAAATATTCACAACCTGCTTTTGATGCGGCTTCAATTAATGGTATCTCTTTTTCTGTTGTAGGATTACCCCATAAACAGTTCATATAGTCATTGAATATTACTGATAACTTTTTATTATCACTATGGTTCATTAAACATATTTTACGTCTGTATTGTGTTAGATATTTAACTGCATCATCAAATCCGCCTTTTGTTACACCTATTGATACAGGAACAGTGGTGAAACTTTCGCCTGGTTTAAGGTTTTTCCACCAGTGATTTTTTATTTCGTTTGGTCCACCAATATATAGGTATAATAATCCCCAGTATTGACCATCCCAGGGCATCTCTCCTAATTCCCAGTTCCAGGACCCATTATGTTCTATCTGCCAGAACCAGACCGTTTCTGTTTCTTCGTCTTGTAGAATACCCATTGGTAAATAATTATTTGTTGAAAAAGAACCTGTTTGCCAGATAGAGATACAAGTTAATCCTAACCAGTTATCGCGGGTTCTGTGGAATCCAAACTCGTGTAAACGCCCATTTTTCCATTGTCCTTCACAATACCAACTTGAATATGGTATATGTAATCGCATACGCTCATCCCATTTTTTTGTGCCAGAAAGTCCTATCCCGTTAATAACCGCAGAATACAGATGTTCAAGTCCAACATTTTCATTTCCAACATTTTTTACTGTTACCCAGCGCCTAATAACAGGTATCCCTTTTACAAATAGATAATTTGACTCAATATTTAATCCGAGTGGTTTATCATAATACGAGATAATAAGTTTACGGTGCCCATTTTCTACTGATTCAGTGAATCCATTAAATACAAGCCGTTTACCAGGATTACCTCCTGTCGTCTTAAATCCGTGATGGTCTGCCTGATTTTCACCTGAACAATGTAATTCCGTCTCAACAAAACTTGTCAGTTTACTGAATTCGGGTACTGATTTTTGTAGTTCTTTTGAAATATCATCTGGAAAAATTCCATATAATCTCAGAATATTATCTTGTTCAAAAAATATTACATCTATTCCTTCATGTGAAACAGTTAAATTCTTCATTTTTTATAAACATAAAATGATAATAAGATAATTTTATTGATTCCGGTCAATGCCTTTTAAATTGAATTGAAAATAAATAAAATAGTATCATTAAAAATCAATATACAAAATTAATATATAAAAATCAATTTTTTTATTTATTGACAAATAAGACAAAATCAGTTATAATAAATAACAGTAAGTTTCAGGAGAATTTATTATGAAAAAAAGAATTGGAATAATTATTTTTTTCTTTTTCTTAATATCATATTCAGGGTTATGTCAAGAAACAAAACTTGATAAAAAACGTATAATAGATTTATCTGTTGAGTTATCAAATTTTGGTGGTGAATATTACAATAGATATGTTCCTGAGTCGATTTTCAAATATAAAAACAATATTTATGGTATAGTTGGAACATATCAATATACAAAAAATTTAGGGTTCGGTGCCGGCTTGAGGTATTTTCCTGAAAACGAGTTTGAGATTGTTACAGGAATAAAAGATATCGGTTTCAAAGTGACATTTTTTGTGCCTACAATAGTATTGAAATATACTTTACTTGATGCAAAATATTTCTGTATCAATATGGGTTATAATATTGGTATCTATATAGAAATTCTTGATGTTTATGAGTCAGGACTAAAATTTGATACAGAATACCAGTATATACCAGGACTAAATATGAATACAGGTCTATTTATTAAACTAGGAAATGATTTACTTGCTGGTATCAACTGGGAATATATTTATTTTGATATACCACAATACAGATATTTACCAGAAATACTTTTTCACGGATATGCTGTAAATCTAACATTAATAAAAAAAGGTGTTTTCTGAATATGACCAAATATAAAGTAGTTATCGCTGATGATGACAGAAATTTTACTGCATCAATAAAACTTATTCTTGAACAAGATAATTATGATGTTATTGTTTTCTATGACGGTATAACTGCATCGGAAAAAATACAGGAAATAAAACCTGATTTAGTGTTACTTGATTATGATATGCCAGGAATGAATGGATATGATGTATGTAGAAAATTGAGAGAAAATATTACTACAAGATATATTCCTATTATAATTGTTACTGGTAAAAAAACAACTGTTTATGATAAAATTATTGGATTAAAAACCGGTGCTGATGATTATATGGTTAAACCTTTTGATACAGATGAACTTAAAGCAAGAATATTACGGCTGATCCAGAGAACAAAAGAAATTATTTCACTTAATCCGTTAACAAAATTACCAGGAAATATACGTATTGAAGAGGAAATAACTAAACGGATAGCAAGCGGAAACAAGTTTGCTGTCGGCTATGTTGACCTTGACCATTTCAAAGCATATAATGATACATACGGATATAAAAAGGGTGATAATGTAATAAATCTGTTGAACCAAATTGTGTTTGAAGGCATAAGTTTACACGGTAATCCTGATGATTTTATTGGTCATATCGGTGGCGACGATTTCATTATTGTTTCATCTGTTGATAAAATAGATGAAATATGTAGATATATTACTAACAATTTTGACCAGCGTATTCCTGCATATTATCATCCGGAAGATAGAACTCGTGGATATATTACTACAATAGACAGAAAAGGAAACAAAAAAATGTTTCCTATAATGACTGTTTCTATTGGTATTGCTACTAACGAAAAGAGAGAGATAAATCATTATGCTGAAATTATTGATATATTGATAGAAATGAAAAAATATGCTAAATCACTTGAAGAACGAGAAGGAAGCACATTCGTAAAAGATAGACGATCTTCCCAATCAAAAATATTTTAATATAAAAAGGATAGATAAATTATGAGAAAATATCTTGTTATATTCATTACAGTTGTTACCGTTTACTCGTATAGTTATTCAATCGGCCCATACGGAATAAATAATTGGGAATGGGATTACCCGTTGATAAATAAGGCATTTACTGAAGCAAAAATGTTAACAAACAGAGTAATTGTTAACTGGAAAACTGCTGAACCTGAAGATGATAATTATCAATGGGATAAATCTGCATTTTTAGGTGATGAACATGGGTCAATAGATGTCGCATTAGAAAATTTTAAAAAATATGGTTGGAAATGTAATATTGGTATCTGGGACCTTACTCCAGAATGGGCAAGAATGGATAAACGAAAATTGTTATCGTATAAACCAGAAAAATTTGCTGAATTTATTTATGAGTTACTTAAACATTGTGAACAGATAGCACCAGGTGTGGTTATTTCAGTTGAATGGAATGAGTTACCAACACAAGCATGGAACGACGAATTCCCTGTTACAAAAGCAACTGACCAGCGTGACCCATCCTGGTATTATGCTGATATACTTAAAGCGACATATAATACGATACAAAAATTTAATAAAGAATATAATCGTAAAGTGTTAATGGTTATGGACAGTATCTGGCAACAGGCATTTCATCATTTAGATGAGTTGTATCAATTAGGATTAAAAGATTATTTTGATAGAATAAATTTTCATTATTATACAGAAGCAATTCGTGAACAAAAAATGGAACTTCCACCAACAGTTAAAAATATTTTTCATTTTGATACAAATTTATTGTATTTAAGATATATTGCTGATAAATGGGGAGATACAAATAAACTTATCTGGGTAACAGAATATGGTTGGCGCCATTTAGGTGAAAAAAATAAAGCTGATTATAATGATTATGTCGCAGATGTATGTCGTAGAAGCGGATTTGTTGAACTTGTTCAACCTTATGTGGGCTCATGTAGAGCGAAGCCATGGGATAAACTTGATAAAATAGCACTGATTTATGATATTGGTGACCCAGTAATTTATCCAACAACATCATATTTTCAGTATAAATCTTATGCTGAAAAATATCCTGTTTGGGATAAACCTGAACGTGACACTTTGAAGCCTATACCAGGAGGAAAAGTTATTGAATTGATTAATCCCGGGTTTGAACTCGGTAATAAAAAAGGTTGGGATGGACTATTCAAAATAGATAAATCAACAAAATGTAGCGGACAATATTCAGCAAGAATAACAAATGATGGGGATTTCATACAAACAAAATTCTATTCTGTTGAACCAGAAAAGTTGTATGAGATAACAGCAAAAGTGAAAATATATTCTGAATCAGTTGATGACGCTATTGTAGATTTTAAAATTATTTATCTTTATTCTGACGGTACTGTTGAAGAAATCCTGCCACAAAACTACTTCGGTATTGTTAATACTCAAAGATATCCCAACGGTTGGCGTGGTATAATCTATCCTGAAGTAACTCCAGAAAACGTAGAAAAAATTAGCGTAAAATTTGATTTTCACGGAAAAGGTATTTTCTGGATTGATGATTTTTCTATCTCTCCACTTAACCTCAAATAAGAATAATAAATTTGTCAAATCATATAGAAAAGAAAAAAAATACTATGTTATTATAATGAGCGATTGATAATAGGGTATCCTAAGCAGAGTCCATTAAAAGCAGGCAGTATATGTTTAATGACAGAGACAACAGATCCTGCGAATGTATTTAATTTAACATAAATAAAGTATTTAATAAAATAGAAAGAAGGGATGGTTTATTATGTATAGAAAGATATTATTAATTATTATGATTATTGCTACAGTGGTATTGATAGATGATTGTTTCAGTAGTGAGTTATCAGATACTAAAAGATGAAGAATATTATTATATTCCGATGAGTTATTATTATGGGAAAATTATAGATGGGTTAGCTTTAGATTTAAGTTTAAGAATTCTAAAACCGAAGAATTTAGACCCTATCATTCTTAATGAAGATTTTTTTATATCATATGAAAAAGGAGAAAAATATTACTATGGAATAAATTATCGTAATACTTATCCTAGATATATATCTTATTCTTTTTATTCTTCAGAAAACAAAAAATATGATTTTTCTTTAATTGGTTATGAAAAATTAGATGGTTTCAATATTGGTTATATGAAAATTCCTGATATAAAAGGAATAAGGATAAAACCTGAATTATTAAATTTTGCATATTATTTTAGGCCAATTTTAAATCATAATCAAATTGAGTTTTATAATAATATTAGTATTATTGATAACAAATTATCTTTTTATACAGGAAATTTAAATTGGGGATTAAAAAATAACATTGAAATTAATTTATCAGGATATTATAATGAATATTCATCGTATATTTCTATAAGTAGAAAGAAACAACATAATCCTTTTTTCCTTTGGTGTTTTGGTGGAGAATATTATAATTCAAAATATTCAAAATCAATTTCGTTAGATATAGGGACTATTTATTTGACAAGAAATAATATAACAATTGATAGATTTTTGGCCGACGAGGATAATTATTATGAACATTTATTAGGGGAAAAACAGTTAAAATGGATTAACAGTAATTCTATAATTTACTATCCTGACAAGTATGTTGAAATACTCAGTAATCAAAAAATTAGTTATGGTTTATTAAATAATTTAAATTTGTCTTTTAAGACTTATTTTGAATACAGAAATATAACAAGGAAAGTTGATATAGAAACAACGGAATTGGAATTAATATTTTTAAATTATAAACCTCAAAAACGAATTATTTCTGATTTTGATTATTTATTCGGATATTTATTAGAAAAGAAACAACTCAAAATATCTTTTGATTTCATAGATTGGGATTTTGATAATAATTTTATTAATAATTGCGCAATTTTACAAATCTATTATGGTATTACATCAAAAATGCAATTGGAATTATTTATACAACATAACGAAGAAACACAACTTTCAAATTTATCTTTATATACATCAAATCCATCAATATTAGGTTTTAAATTTCAGATATCAAAAAATATAAGATTAACTTATCATACAAATATAGTTAATTATCAAACAGTTAATGTTATTCCAAGAATCATAGAAAGCAGTCACAATTTTAATATAGTATGTATTTTTTATTAAAATGAAAAAGGGACGGAGGTAATTTATTAGTCAGTAATATGGAATACATCGTCATAAACAATGTGAAATATGATGAATTGAGACAATCAATGTACTACATAAGAAAAAAATAATAATACTCTCACACCTAGTACTATC
>Ga0123519_10006962_pt1 | contig 17636 bp, 19 predicted proteins | sample YelNatPaOPRAMG02_FD_87396 | JGI IMG/M metagenome (GOLD analysis project Ga0123519, IMG submission 87396) | Hot spring microbial communities from Yellowstone National Park - Yellowstone National Park OP-RAMG-02 (version 2) | ecosystem: Environmental > Aquatic > Thermal springs > Hot (42-90C) ... | reverse complement strand
CCGCCAGCCGGACCGCAGGTGGCGGCCCACGCGTCGGGTCCAAACGAGCTGGCCCAGCCGCGAGCGGAGAGCAAGGCGCTCGAGAGGGGGGCTTCCAGTGTTTCCGCGCAAGCCGCCCAGGAGCCCGTGTCAAAGCCGAAGGCATCGGCCTCCGCAAACCACCCCGACGGCAGCCGGGAATCGGGGCCTGCTGAGGGCGGGCAGACCGCCAATCCCAAGCCCGAGCCAGCGACGAAGCCGGGCGCACAACAGAAGCCGGCTCCTGGGCCCAAGCCGGAGGGGCCGCTTCCCGGCTCGAAGCTGAAGGACTGCCTCAAGAACGGCTTGCCCACCATGGCCGACTTTGGGATGGGGACCTGCAAGCCCTGCAAGGCGATGGAGCCGATCCTGAAGCAGGCCGCGCAGGACTACTGGGGCCGCGCCAACATCGTTTTCGTGGAGCTGGACAAGTATCCCGACCTCGGCCGCCAGTACGGCATCAGGGTGATGCCTACCCAGGTCTTCTTCGACTCGTCGGGTGAACTGGTGGATTCCCACATGGGGTACATGGAGCGGCAGGAGATCGACCGCCGGCTGGCAGCTCTGGGCGTCAAGCAGTGAACGAGCTGCTGACCAAGACCATCCCGAGCATCGTGGCCGAGCTTTCGGTGCTCGCGTACGTGCTGGTCTTCCTCGGCGGCGTGCTGACCAGCATCGGTCCCTGCAACCTCTCCATGGTCCCGGTGGTGATCGGCTACGTAGGCGGGCAGCGGGAGCTCACGAAGGCAAGGGGCTTCTGGCTGTCGACGTTTTTCACCCTTGGAAGCTCGATCACGTTCATGCTGCTGGGGGTCGCGGCGGCGCTGGTCGGGGGTCTCTTCGGCACAGAACGGAAGCTGCTCTACTGGCTTGTCGCCCTGGTGTGCTTCCTCATCGGCCTGAACCTCCTTGGGGCGCTGAAGCTGAACTTCGACTTCATGACGCGGGTCCAGCCCAAGCGGGTGGCCCTCACCGGCCTGCTCGGAGCCCTTCTGTTGGGCCTCGTCGTGGGCCTTGCCGGGTCTCAATGCGGCACTCCGGTGCTAGTCGCCATCCTGGGCCTGGTGATGGCCAAAGGCGCGCTCGCCTATGGCGCGTCCCTGCTGTTCGCCTACGGATTGGGCCGCGGCATCCCCATCATCCTCGCCGGCACCTTCGCCGGTGTTGTCAAGGCGCTTCCGGCAATGGAGCGCTGGACGCGCTGGATGGAGACTGCCGCGGGCATCGTTCTGGTGCTCGTCGGCATCTACTTCGTGTGGGAGGCATGACATGCCGGGTTCTCCAGGGGGCCGCGGCTCCAAATCGTTTCCTGAGGCGAATGCGTCCAGGGATTGCCGCCGGGCCATCTCGCCGCTGATGTCGGCGGCTTGCGGGCTCACCGCGATGCTGTGTCTGCTGATGGCGGGGTCCTCTGCCTTCGCCCGATGTGCTTGCTCGGGCCCCAGCGGGCCCGAGCCCGCGGTGGAGACGGGCGCGAAGCTGCTGCTGGCCGGCGGCGTGGTGGCATTCGCCGCCTATCGCTATTACCGGCGTAGGAGCCCCAGAGGATAGTGCCCGCAGCGGACGGGGAACGCCCCCTGGTCGAGAGCATCGAGATAACGCACGTGCTGCCCTGCCTGGCAGACCCGGCCAAGATCCGGTTCCATGCAGAGCCGTCGGCCGATCTGTCGGAGGTGCTGCCCTATCTCAACTCCGTCCTGAAGGGGGGAATCTACAACCATGCGGCGCGCGCGCTCACAATCCAGCGCGAGCAGCGCATCATCTGTCTGCACCCGCGTCGGATCACCGGCGCCAAGGTGGACAGCGTGGAGGATGCCCGCGCCATTCTCGACTGGCTGATCGAGGTCATCAACGACACCTGGGAGCGGCGCGCCGAGATCGTTCCCTCCTACGAGCGCCGGGAGCAGCTCACGCCGCTGGCTATCTACAAGCTTCTGCCGCGGACCAACTGCCGGCGCTGCGGCCTGCCCACCTGCCTCGCCTTCGCCGCCGAGCTGGCCGCCGAGCGCAGAAGCGTCGTGCAGTGCCCTCCCCTGCTGGACGCGCCAAACGTCGAACAGCGCCGCCTGTTGATTGAACTCCTGGCCGACGCCGGCTACGAGGTGCCGAGCGCGTTCCACTTGCCGGACGCGGTGGAGTAGCGCGCGCCTAGCCGCGCGGCTGCAAGAACTCGTCGGCCTCCAGCCGCGCCTCCGTCAGGGCTGCGCGCCAGGCGGCCAGCTTTCCGCCGCGCCTCTCCGCATCCACGATGACGGGCCCGAGCCGCCTGTCCCCGCGGCTCAGGACGCCTTCGACCTGGGACCAGCTCGCGCTCTCGAAGGCGAGCTTCACCCGCCGCTCCCTCCGCAGCGCTTCGCGCACGGCTCGCAGCCGGCGCGAGAGCTCCGCGACGGGCAGCATAGGAGCGCGCGCGAACGGCGTATCCAGCTTTGGCACGAATGCCCCCGCTGCCACCGTGACGCGCCTCAGGCCGGCCGCCTGGAGGCAGCGTCGGACGAAGGCGGCGATTTCCTGCAGGTCCTCCTCGCGCTCTCCCGGGAGCCCGACCATGAAGTAGAGCTTCGCCTCCCGCATGCCCAGGCGCGCCGCGCGCACGAGCACGTCGAGAATCTGGGCGTCAGATATGCTCTTGCCAATCGCATCCCTGAGCCGCTCGGTGCCCGCCTCCGGCGCGATCGTGATGCTGCGGGCGCCGCTCCTGGCCAGCGCGTCGAGCAGTGCATCGGAGACGGAGTCGGCCCGCAGCGACGACGCGGACAGCCGCGCCCCCAGCCCGATGATCCTCCGCGCGATCTCGTCGATCTCAGGGTGGTCAGAGACGGCCGCCCCCACCAGGCCTATCGCGTCGCGCCAGGCGAGCCCGGCGCGAGCCGACTCGAGGATTCTCCCAGCCGACCGCCAACGGAGCGGCCAGTAGCACGACGGTGTCACGCAAAACTTGCATCCCCTCCCGCAGCCTCGCGACACCTCCACTAGGAACAGGTCGCCAAACTCCGTCTCTCGCGTGAGCAGGCGGGAGTGGGTAGGCCACGCGTCAAGGTCTGAGACGTGCCTTCGCCGCGGGCGAGATGGTGCGCCGTCGACCCCGCGCTGGATCGCGGGGACGTACACACCGTCGATCGCCGAGGCCGCCGCAAGGGCATCGTCACGGCGCCGGCCGCTGACAGCACCGAGCAGCTCGCCGAGGACCTCCTCCCCCTCCCCGAGGCCGAAAAGGTCAACCAGGTCCGCCACTGGCTCGGAGTTGATCGACACGGCCGCGCCTCCCGCCAGTACCAGGGGGTCGCGGGAGGTCCGGTCGGCCGATGCCGCGGGCACCCCGCTCAGGCGCAAGACGCGGGCGATGTTGAGGTAGTCCAGCTCGTATGAGACCGTGAAAGCGATCACGTCGAACTGGCGAAGCGGCGTCTGCGACTCGTATGACACCAGCGGCGCGCGGGTGCGCGCGAGATCGGCGAGGTCGGGCTCATCGGGGACGAATGCCCGCTCGCACACGGCGCGCGGGTCGGCGTTCAGCAGGTGATAAACGGTCTGGAGCCCGAGGCTCGACATGCCCACCCGGTAAGTGTTCGGGTAGACGAGGCAGATGCGCAGGCGGCCGCCGTGGTCCTTGTGAACCACGCCGACCTCCCGGGCGACGCGCCTCGAGATCGTCTCGACCAGCCGGCTGGGCACCTGCACCTCGCGCAGGGCTCTCTGGGAGCCCGGCGGATAGGATATGCGGCCGGGCGCAGCGAACTTCCTGCCGTCACCGCGGTCGAAGGGCCCAAGCGAGCGGGCGCGAGGAGGAGAGCCATGGCAGAGGTGGCAGATGTGCTGGCGGCGCGGCGGATCGACGTGGTGGACGCCGAGGGCAGGGTGCGCGCGCGGCTTGCCGTCGACGAAGAGGGACAGCCAAGCCTGGGCCTGCTGGACCAGGACGGTCTGCTGCGCGCGAGCCTGTCGCTGGGCGCGGATGGGATCCCGCGGCTGACGATGTGGGGAAGGACGGGAGCCCTGCGCGCATGTCTGGGGTTCGGGAGCGAGTGGAAGGTGGGGCTCACGCTCTCGGACCGGCACCAGCAGGTGATCTGGTCGGCGCCGTAGACCTGGCCGCGCCCCAAACGACGAGGGCAGCGGGCGACCCCACAGAGGCCGCCCGCTGCGGCGCGCATGACAGTGGCAACGGCCGATCGCCTTTTCGGCGGCGCGACCGGCGGCCGGCCGCTACTGCTTCGGGAGCGGCTCCAGCGCCTCCACGTTGGGACAGCTGTCGGGGAGCTGGACCCGCGGCGCGCACCATCGGACCGCGTTGGTGATGACCCTGATGACGTTCTCGTCGTAGAAGATCGGGAACGTCTCATGCCCGGGCCGGAAGTAGAAGACGCGCCCGTGTCCCCGCTCCCAGCAGCAGCCGCTGCGGAACACTTCCCCGCCCTGGAACCAGGAGATAAACACGATCTTGTCCGGCGTCGGAATGTCGAAGCGCTCGCCGTACATCTCCACGTGCGGGATGACGAAGCTCTCGCCGATCCCCTGCGTGATCGGATGCCCCGGCTCGATGTTCCACAGCCGCTCCTTCTCCCCGGCCTCCCGCCACTTCAGCGAGCAGTTCGTGCCCATCAACCGGCGGAAGATCTTCGAGAAGTGTGCGGAGTGCAGGCAGATCAGCCCCATCCCCTCCAGCACCCGCCGCTGCACGCGGTCCACGACCTCGTCTTTCACCTCGTGGTGGGCCATGTGGCCCCACCAGGTGAGAACATCGGTGCCCTTCAGCACATCTTCAGAGAGACCGTGCTCCGGCTCGTCCAAGGTCGCGGTTCGCACCTCGAAGTCCGACTGCTTCTTGAGCGCGCTCGCGATCGCCGCGTGTATTCCGTCCGGGTACACCTTCCTGACGGAATCGTGCTGCTTCTCGTGCCGGAACTCGTTCCAGACCGTCACTCTGATCTTCCCTTCCATGTCTCCCTCCATCACTCCCCGGGCGGCCGCTTCCGCCCGCCGGATGACCTCCTATATGCCGCTTCGGCGGCCGATCCCCTTCCGGCCCAGCGATGCCCCGGCGGTCGCCGCACGTGTCCTTTGCGGTACTAGCCCACGGGCAGGACCGCGGGGCCGGCGGGCGAACCCCGCGCGAGAGTCCCTGCCGTCCTCCCTGGAGGGGAGCGCGATGGCGCGAGTCGCCACGGTCCTGCTTGCGTGCTGCCTGGGCCTGCCGGGGTGCGCAGGCGCGCTCGCAAGGCGCCCGGCGGTCCTTCATTCCGCCGTCGTGTCGCGTGTACAACTGCTGGAGCGGGATGCCAGTCCCCCGGTGACCGGCCCAAGGATCGTCACCCATCAGCGCAGGTTCCACCGAGGGTCAGAGGGCTTTGCGGGCGGGATGTCCTCCAGCCTCGTGTCGCGTCCGGGCAGGCAGCTGGTGGTGTTCCTGCGCGGCGAGCCTCTCGCGTCATACGACTCGCGCCTGTCCCGCGAAGGCCAGCCGGCCGGCCGCACCGTATGGCTATGGAAGGCGACGGGCCAGCCGACAGCATGGCTAGCCACCAAGGAGGGCGAGCCCCTCAACGAGGTCCGGCCAGCGGCCGACATGGGCTCGAACGTCGACGACCTCGATGTGGCCTGGGACGCCTCCGGCGAACGGCTGGCGGGATGGATGGTCACCGAGTCGGGACTTCATATCGGGCTCGTCGACCTCGCAACCGGGCGCCTTCAGCCGCTAGCGCATCTGCCGGGGACCCGCGTCTCCCCCAAGAGCGTGCCGACCCTCATCTGGCGCGGCGACGGGCTTATTCTTGTCTGCCAGACTGAGGACCGCCAGCGCGAACGCAGGAACGTCATCCTTCTGGTGGGCCCGCCAGGCGGGAATGCCAAACGGCTGCTGGATGAGCCTTGCTGGGATCCCAGCCTGACGGCCGTGCGCACCGCGCTGCTGTCTCCGGATGGTCGCTTGCTGGCGTTCGACAGGACGCGACCGCTTGCCACCGCGGCATCGAGCGAGGCGCGCGGCGGGATATGGCTGCTCGATCTCGAGTCCGGAGAGTGTCAGGAGGTGACGTATGAAAAAACCGGCCCCTACCACCACCAGCTCGTCGGCTGGGAGGGGCCGGACGCCATCGTATTCTTGCGCCGCGTCGACGAGGGCTGGGTCGAGCTGCGCGGCGACGTCATCCGTTACGAGCGCTATCGAATCCAGCTGCGGAAAACACAGACCCGATCAGCCAGTTCCTCCGGGGAGGAATGAGAATGCGCAGCATTCTTGGCATCGTCGGCAGTCCGCGTGAGGGCGGTAACACCCACCAGCTCGTCGAGCGAGTCCTGGCGGCCGCGCGCGCCGAGGGTGCGGAGACGCGTCTGTTCGCGTGTGCCGGGAAGACGATCCAGCCCTGCGCCGCGTGCGACGCGTGCATCGACGGGCGCACGGACCTGTGCGTGATCGACGATGACATGCAGCCGCTTTACCCGCTCCTGCGCTGGGCCGATGCCATCGTTTTCGGATCGCCGGTATATATGGGCACGATCACCGCCCAGCTCAAGGCGATCTTCGACCGGGCGCGACCTCTGTGGCGTCAACCGGGAGGCCTCCTTCATAAGGCGGCCGCGGCGGTGGTCGTGGGCGAGGGGCGGTGGGGCCGGCAGGAGCACGCCTTCCAGACGATCTACTGGGCGGCGCTCAACCACGGCATGGTCATCCCGGGCCCCGACTGCGAGGTGTGCGGGGTGGCCGATGCGCCGGGCGACATCCAGCGCGACGCGCAAGCGCTGGCGGCCGCGGACGACCTGGGCCGGCGGCTTGCCCGGATGACGCTCAGGCTCGGCTAGCGCGTCGCCCGCCTTGCCTACAGCATGCGCCTCGGCGGCCACATGCCGCGCAGGCCGCGGATGGCCGCGTCGATGTGAGCCTGACCCATGCCGAGCGTGAATCCGAAGTGGCCTGGCAGCAGGGCATCGACGCCAAGGCCGGCAAGCCGGCCGATGCTCTCGCGGTAGTCGGACAGCGAGCTTCCCGGGCAGTTGAGCAGGCTGATCCATCCTCCGCAGAACACGACGTCGCCCGCGAACAGGCAGCGCCGGCCATCGATCTCGGCGAGGTAGCAGATCGAGCCGCGGCTGTGGCCCGGGACGTGAATCGGCGTGAAGGTGACCCCGCCGACGGCGAAGCGGTCGGACCCTTCGATGGCGGTGTCGACGGGAGACGCCCGCAGGCGGTAGTCGGGCGGGTAGGAGCCGTTGGCTCGAGCTATCGTGAGCCCGAGTGCGGCTTCGTCCGCGCTCTCAAGGAGCGGGGCCTCTTGGCGCGAGGCGATAACCCTCGCGCCGCACTGCTCGCGCCACCACCAGGCTCCACCGGCGTGGTCGGCGTGGCAGTGCGTCAGTAGCACACAGCCGACGCGCGCGGGAGACAAGCCTTCGGCCTCCAGGTTGTGCGCTATCTGCGCGGGCTCGATGCCGCACCCCGAGTCGACGAGCGCCAACTCCGACCCGGCATCGATGAGGTACACCGCCGAATCGTACGACTCGCTGATTCCCAGGCCGTTTGCCCCGCCGCCCACGATGTACAGCGACTCGCTCAGACGCATTGTCACCTCGCTGCGAGCCGGCACACCGGCGCCGGCGCCTCATGATAGGCGCTGAGTTTGCCGGCGGCGGCCCGGCCCCTGCGGGCGGGCGAGAGGTCAGCGCCCCGGCTGAGGCGAAGACGATTGCGGGAGGGAGGCCGGGATGATCATCGACACGCACTTCCATATCGGCAAGGGCGAGCAGCTCGGCGACCCGTACCAGGTGGACAAGCCCTATCGGCTGGCCGTCGAGCAGATGGCGGAGGCGGGGGTGGACAAGACGTGCGTCATGCCGGTCGCCTACCGCGACTATGAGGGAGCGCTGGAGGAGATTCGGGAGGCCGTGGCGGCGCACCCGGACAAGCTCATCGGGTATGCCCGGGTGAACCTGGCTGACGAGGAAAGAGCGCTCCGGCAGCTTCGTCGGTCGTTCGAGGAGTACGGCTTCCGGGGCTGCAAGATCAGCACCGGAGGCGATGGCTTCCCGACGCGGCGATTCATGGACGCAATGAGCGAGTATCAGCGCCCGCTCCTGCTACATACGTACGCGGATCTTCAGTTCATCGAGGCCGCGGGCCAGCTTGCCCGCGGGTACCCCAAGGTCCCGATCATCCTCGGGCACATGGGGGGCTTCGCCTCGGGCTTCTGGCCCGGCTACGTGAAGCTCTGCGCCGTCGAGGCCCAACAGGTGGATAATGTCTATCTCGACACCGCTCTCGTGTTCCTCCACGGATGGATCGAGGTCGCCGCGGAGATCTGCGGGGCTGAGAAAATCGTGTTCGGCAGCGATGGCCCGGTTGCGCACCCGGCCGTGGCGCTCAAGCAGATTGAGCTGTGCGGCTTCAGCGACCAAGAGCGCAACATGATCCTCGGCGGAACGGCCAGGAGGCTCCTGGGCCTCTAGCGGCCCCAGGCGTCTCGGGAGCCGCATCAGAAGACCGGGTTACAGAGTGCAAGACTGCCGTCCCAGCACGCGCGAGAGGCCCCCGATGCCGCACCTTCGCCGACGTGGACGCGGCCGGTGAGACATATGCCACGCGCGCGCTCCTCGCGCCACGCAAGGAAGGTTGTCGCCCGAGGCTCCCGCCCCTTGGCGTTGGACGTGCGGGCGGCGACGATCGCCGCCGCCTTCGTGCTCGCGCTCATCGTCATCACCTGCTTTGCGCTGCCGCAAGCGGCCGTCGGCCTTGCGTACCCGGTGCTGCTGCTGTGTCTCCTCATCGTGGCTGCGGCCGGGCGCGCGCTGATTGGGTTCCGCGCGGGCCAGTCAGCGCCGACGCGGCTCGGCGCTCCAACCTACGCGGCCATGGTCGCGGTCGCCGCGGTGCTGCCATATCTGCAGAGCCTGGGTGTCGGCTTCCTCTCTGACGATTTCGGGATCGCCGCCACCATGCGCAGGCTGACCACGGCCTGGCAGGCGGCGTCCACCAACCCACTGCCCATTTTCTTCCGCCCCGCTTTCGCCCTGGCGTGGTGGGGTTGGCAGCACGTTTCGACCAGCCCGGCGGCCTATCACGCGCTGAGCCTCGCGCTCCACGCGGCGATCTCCGTCTTGGTGTTCCTGGTCGGCCTGAGGCTCATCCGCGCGCCGCATGCCGCGGCCGCGGGCGCGGCCCTGTTCGCTCTACACCCACTCCATGTCGAACCGGTCGTCTGGAGCTCATGTCTGGCCGATCTTCTGTGTGCGTTCTTTGCCTTGCTGTCGCTGTTGTTGCTCGAGGTCCATCTCGCCGCCGCGGGACGGTGGCGGCGGGCCCTCTCGCTGGCGGCGGCCGTGGGCGCGTTCCTGATGGCTCTCTTCAGCAAGGAGGCGGCGGCCGCCCTTCCCGGCTTTGTGGTTCTCCGGGTCTGGCTGCTGGGGGAACGACCCAGGCTGCGGCGGACCATCGTCGCAGGAGCAGCCTACGCGGCTGCGCTGGCGGTCTACCTGCCACTGCGCTTGGCCTCCCTCGGGGGCGTCGGCGGCTATCGGCTTTTCGTCGCGCCGACCGCGATCCTGCCGTTGGCGCCCGCGAGCCACATCGCGGCCTTCTTGTTTCCGGTGCACGGCGACCTCCTGGGAGGCCCTGGCCTTGCGGCCGCGGTAGCGGCCGCGGTGATGGCGCTGGGCGCTCTATGGTGGGTGCGGGGTCTGCCCGGTGTTGCGGGCGGGCGCCTGTGGCTGTGGCTTGGCTTCGTCTTCGTCATGTCGCTGCCGGTCTGGTTGCTTCCCGCCGGGACGCGCACTCTCGAAAACAGTCGGCTGGCCTACCTGCCGACGATGGGCCTTGCGTGGCTATTTGCAGACCTCGTGGCCGGGCGGGGCGCGGGCTGGCGGCGCAGCAGCGCGGCGGTGGCGGCGACGCTGGCCGTCGCGGCCGGCCTGACGGCGTGGTATGTGCAGCCGTGGCGGCAGGCGGGTGCGCTCGCGGCCCGGGTTGTCGCGGAAGGCGCGCGGGTGGTGGGCGCGCTGCCGGAGTCGGTCGAACAGCCGACGGTCTACTTCCAGGGCCTGCCGGAAACATACCACGGCGCGCAGGTCTTTCGGAACTGTTACTCCGTCGCACTCGGCGAGCATCTGACCCGCCCGGCCGCGGTGCACGTGGTCGCCCACGGCGCGGGCGCCGAGATCACGCCGCAGGTCATGGCGATGTCGACGCTGCTTCCCGGCGAGTACGTCGTGGCCTGGCAGAAGGCGGCGAAGCGCATGGAGGTGGTGCGGTCGGGCGAGCGCGAGGGCGCCAGCGCGTCTCTGGAGGTGTCGCCGTGAGGCGAATGCTCTATGCGCTCATGGCCCTGGGATCGCTGGGAGCGACGACGGCCTCCGCGATGGTGCTGGTTGACCTGCCGCGCGCGCGGGCATGGGAGCGCGCGGACGAGCTGATCGCCAAGGCCCAGGAGCTGGCCGCGCGCGAGGATCGAGCGGGCGCGCGCGCAGCCGTCGACGAGGCCCTGCGAATCGCACCGGGCGACCCGAAGGCGAGGAGAGAGCTGGCCATGCATCTGGTCTCAAGAGGTGACATCGAGCCCGCCCTCGTGGAGCTTCGGGCTGTCGCGAAGGCGCGCCCCTATGACGCCGGTGCCGCGCGGGAACTCGGCGAATTGCTCGGCATCTCTGGCGACAGAGAGGGTGCCGTGAAGTGGCTGAAGCGGGCGGTGTTTCTGGACCCGGCCGACGGCCTCGCGCATACGATGCTGGCCAGGCAGCTCGCACGGGCGGGCGATCTGAAGGGCGCACTGGCGGAGGCCGAGGTTGGTGCCAGGCTGATCCCGCGGGTGCCGTCCGCGCACTTCCTGCTGGGGCTTGTGCGATGGCAGTCCGAGGACCTCCTCGGAGCGCGGCAGAGCTTCCTCGAGGCCCTCCGCCTGCGCCCCTCCGACGCCCGCGCGATGTTCTGCCTCGGCGGCCTCGCCGCGCAGTTGGATCGCCCGGGCGAGGCGGTCGAGTACCTCCAGCAGGCTACCGCGCTCGTGCCGGACGATGCGACCGGTTGGGCCGCCTACGGCGCGGCTCTGCTCGCCGCGCGCCGGCCCGACGACGCGAGGGCAGCGTTTGCCCGCGCGCTCAAGCTCGATCCGCAGAACGCCGCGGCGCAGCGGGGCATGGCGGCCTGCCAGACGCGCGGCCGCTAGCCCGGCCAAAGCTCGAATGAGCGCAAACTCGTCGCAATCTCCTCGCCTCATCTCAAATCCCCTCGGTTTTGTGGAATAGCCCGGCGTGGCCCTCGGGCGGCCGGCAGTTTGAGGCCGCGGGACCAGGGTGAGGGTCATTGAACCGGCTTGGATCACGGAATGCAGTCGCCCGGGTCCGAGCCAGAGGCAGAGGCGTGGACCGGGGGGAGACGGTACGGGCGAGGGGTGATGCGCGACACGTCGGCCGACAGCGCCGGCAGCCACCCACCATGCGCCGCACGGACAGACTCGTCCCCTCGCGGCAGGCGCGAATGACCTGCTGAACTCCTCCCGTTCCCACCTCTCTGCCGCCAGCGGCCGCGCCGCACGTACGCGCCGCGGGAGGGGGGACCATGGCAGCGGTGGGGATGTTGGCCGAGGCCGGGGTGAAGGTTGGGCTGGCGGCCGGGCTTGCGCTGGGCGCGGCGGCCGTCGTCCGTTCGCTGCATCACACGCACTTCGTCGCCCGCCGCGGGCGCACGCTCAAAGTCCTGGAGACCGTGGCGCTGGGCCAGAACCGCGCCGTCCACCTCGTGTCTGTGGCAGACCGCACGCTTCTTCTCGGCGCGACCGCGGGGCAGATCACACTGCTGTGTGAAGTTGCGCAGCCCGCGGGCACGGAGGGCGAAGCCGCGCCGGCGCCGCAGAGGGCATTCGCGGCGGTGCTCGCGCGTCTGCTGCCCCGACAGGAGGCGGATGGTCCCTCGCCGTGCGATCACCTGATCGCGGCGGCGCGGGCCATCGCGGCCGACTCGTCTGCGGAGCGAAAGCGGTGAGAGCGGCAGCTCTTGCGGCCATGGCGGCGCTCATCATCCGAGCGGCCCCTGCGTCAGCCGATCCGGCCTCGCCGGCGGTGACCGTTCGCCTGGACGGAGCGGGCGAGCTTCCGGCCGCGCTCCAGATCGTCGCGCTCCTGACGATCCTGTCGCTCGCGCCCGCCCTGGTTATCGCGGTCACTTCATTCACGCGCATCCTGATCGTGCTGTCTTTCGTGCGCAGCGCCCTCGGGACGCAGCAGATCCCGCCGAACATAGTCCTGGTGGGGCTTGCGCTCTTCCTGACAGTCTTCACCATGGCGCCGGTGTGGCGCGAGGTGAACGACCTGGCCGTGCAGCCGTACCTGTCGCATCAGATCGGCTACGAGGTGGCCGCGCAGCGAGCAGTGGCGCCTGTACGCGAGTTCATGCTGCGCCAGACCGACGAGCCGGACCTTGCGTTGTTCGTGAGGCTTGCGAAACTGCCGCGGCCAGAGACGCCGGCCGACATCCCCACCTACATCGTCGTGCCGGCCTTCATGATCGGTGAGCTGAAGCGCGCCTTCGCGATGGGCTTCATGATTTTCTTGCCCTTCGTGGTCATCGACATGGTCGTCGCGACGACGCTGATGTCGATGGGCATGATGATGATGCCTCCGGTCGTCGTCTCCCTGCCCTGCAAGGTGCTCCTGTTCGTTCTCGTCAACGGCTGGCAGGTGGTGACCGAGAGCATTGTCACCAGCTTCCGGTGAGAGGGGGATGACGATGGGCGAGGCGCTCGCGCTGGAGTTGGGTCGAAGCGCTGTGGTGGCGGGCCTGACGGTCTGCGCTCCGATGCTTGTCGCCGGGTTGGTGGTGGGCGTGATCGTGAGCATCGTGCTTGCGGCCACCCAGATTCAGGAGTTCACGCTCACCTTCATTCCGAAGCTGGCGGCGATGGTCGTGGCCGGCGTGCTGTGCGCGCCCTGGATGCTGCGGACGATGGTCGAGTTCGCCGCGCTTGTGTTCCGGCGGATAGCGACGGCCGGAGGATAGCGGGCGGTGCTCACCCTCGTCTTCCACCTGCCCGAACTCGCGCGTTACCTGCTCCTGCTGTGCCGGACCAGCGGCGTGCTCATGGTCGCGCCGCTGGTGGGCAGCGAGCGGCTGCCCTCGCGGGTGAAGCTTGCCCTGGCGGCGACGACAGCACTCGTTCTCGCGCCCGCGGCTGGCCCCGTGCCTGAGGCTGACGGCGCGGGATACATGGCACTGCAGGCCGCTGGCGAGGTGGTGGTCGGCCTGACGATCGGCTTCGCGGCGCGCATGGTGTTCGCCGCGGTCCAGATCGCAGGCGAGATGGCTGACACGCAGGCTGCGTTCGGGTTTGCCGGCGTCGTGTCTCCGGATGCGGGCGAGCGCACCTCGGTCATCGGCCAGCTCCAGATGGCGGTGGCCTGGCTGGTGTTCCTGGCGGCGAACGGCCACCACATCGTGCTCGAGGGGCTGGCGGCCAGCCTGTCGGCCGTTCCGCTGGGGACCGGCGTTGGCTTCTCGGCGCCCGTCCTGACGCGCGCGGCGGCCGGCCTGATCGCATCCGGCGTCTGCATGGCGGCTCCCGTGGTGGGCGCGGTCATGCTCGCGGATTTCGGGCTAGGCCTCTTGGGCCGGGCAGCGCCGCAGATGAACCTGCTTGCGGTGGGCTTCCCGATCAAACTGGCGGTGGGCCTCGTTACGGCATTGTTCGCGCTCCCGCTGCTGGTCGCCGCGGAGCACGATCTGCTGCGCACGATGGCGGATATCATCGGCGGCGTGATCGCCGCGAGGTGAGCGTCTGCGATGAGCGAGGAGAGAACAGAGCAAGCGACTCCCAGGCGGCGCGAGGAGGCGCGCCGGCGCGGCGAGATCCCCCGCAGCGCGGAACTCGCCGGCGCGCTGGCGCTCGTCGGATCGCTGCTCGGGCTGCGCCTCGACTGGAACGGCGCGGTTGCGGCCGCCGCGGGGGCCGTGCGGCGCGGGCTGTACGCATGTGCCGAGTGGAACGGCACCGCGACCTCGGCGGCCGACGCGATCCGCGCCGCGGCGGCGGCCGGCGCGCGGATGGCGGGGCCGGCCGCGCTCTGCGCGTGCGCCGCGGCGGTGGCCGCGAACCTGGCGCAGAGCGGCTTCATCATCACGGGACACGGCCTGGCGCCCCGGTGGAGCCGCGTGAGCATTTCGGCGGGGCTGCGGCGCGTCTTCTCCGCGGCGGGTGCGTTTTCGGTTCTGCGATCGGTGCTCAAGGTGGCCGCGGTCGCGGCAGTTGGCTTCCACTTCGTGCGGGGCCGCTGGGACGACATACTCGCCCTGGCGCAGGGCACGCCCGCGGGAGCGGGCGTGGCCGCCGGCGGACTGCTGTGGATGCTGCTGACCCGCGCCGCAGCCGCCCTGCTGGTCGTGGCGGCCGCGGACTATGTCTTCCAGCGCCGGCAGCACGAGCGTGGGCTGCGCATGACGCGCTATGAGCTGAAAGAAGAGTACCGGAGAACCGAGGGCGATCCCCACGTCCGGGCTCGCCTCCGCGAGCTGCAGCGGTCTCTCGCGCGCGGCCGCATGCTGGAAGCCGTGAAGACCGCAGCGGTCGTCGTGACGAACCCCACGCACGTGGCCGTCGCCCTTCGGTACGACGCAGATGCCGTGATCTCGGGCGCGCGGCACGGCCGCCCGCCCGGCCGCGCCTCCGCGGCGCCGACCGTTGTGGCCAAGGGGCAGGGTTGGATGGCAGACCGCATCCGCTCTGAGGCCCGTCGCCACGGTGTGCCTGTCGCGCATCAGCCCGACCTCGCGCGGGCGCTCTACCGGTCCGTGCCGGTGGGCTTCGAGATACCACCAGAGCTGTACCAGGCGGTGGCGGAGATTCTGGCCTTCGTCTACCGGATGACGGGCCGAACAGGCCCATAGGGGGGAACCGATGGCACCGAGCGCGTCGGGCGCGTCGACCGTGCGGCTGGAGATTCCCGAACAGCTCGCGCGACACAGCGATCTGATCGTCTCCGCGGGCGCGGTGCTCATCATCGGCATGCTCGTCATCCCGCTGCCGCATTGGATGCTCGACGCCCTGCTTGTCGTCAACGTCGGGCTGGCGCTGGCGGTGCTGCTGCTGACGGCGTACGCGACCCACCCACTGCAGTTCTCGGTCTTCCCGTCGCTGCTGCTGATCATGACCCTGTTCCGGCTCGCCATCAACATATCGGCCACGCGGCTCATCCTGCTGCACGCCAGCGCGGGCGCGGTGATCGCGGCCTTCGGCAGCTTCGTCGTGGGCGGGAACTACGTGGTCGGCCTCGTCGTCTTCCTGATCCTGGTGGTGATTCAGTTCGTCGTCATCACCAACGGCGCCGGCCGCGTCGCGGAGGTCGCAGCCCGGTTCACCCTTGATGCGATGCCTGGGAAGCAAATGGCGATCGACGCCGACCTGAACGCGGGCCTGATTGACGAAGAGACGGCGCGGCGCCGCCGCGATGAGGTTCGCAGGGAGGCCGACTTCTACGGGGCGATGGACGGCGCCAGCAAATTCGTGCGAGGGGACGCGATCGCCGCCATCGTCATGATCGTGGTCAATATCGTGGGCGGCTTCGTCATCGGCCTCGCCCAGCGCGGCATGGACCTGCCGACGGCGCTGCGGACCTACACGCTGCTGACGATTGGCGAGGGACTTGTCACCCAGATCCCGGCCCTCGTGATGGCGACGGCGACTGGCCTCATCGTCACGCGCTCCTCTTCCGGCTCCCCGCTGGGGCGCGACCTGACCGCGCAGCTTCTGGGAAGCACGCGCGCGGTGGGATTGGTCGCGGTGACGCTCGCCGCGCTGGCGCTGGTGCCAGGCCTGCCGAAGCTCCCTTTCCTGGCGGTCGCGGGGGGCGTCGGCCTGCTCGCAGGGGCCTTGAGAGGCAGAGACGCGCGGCCGGCGCCGCCCGCGGCGGGCCGTCCGGCGGCGCCCGCCGCCGACGATGCCGCGGGCCTTCTGTCAGTGGATCCCATCGAGCTGGAGATCGGCCTCGATCTCATTCCGCTCGCCGACCCCGCCCGCGGAGGGGACGTGCTCGAGCGGATCACTGTGCTGCGTCGGCGCATCGCCGAAGAGCTGGGCCTGCTCATCCCACCGGTCCGGGTGCATGACAACCTGACGCTCCGCGGCAGCCAGTATGCCATCAAGCTGTCCGGCGCCCGGGTGGCCCAGGGCGAGGTGCGCCCCGGGCACGTCCTGGTGATGGACCCGAAGGGCGGATTGCCCGCGATCGCCGGCTTCGATACGACTGACCCAGCCTTCGGCGCCCCCGCCCGCTGGGTGCCCGAGTCGCGGCGGGCGGAGGCGGAGATGCTCGGCTGCACCGCCGTCGACGCCAGCACGGTGCTGCTGACCCATCTGGGGGAGGTCCTCAAGACCCACGCCGCCGAGATCCTGACCCTCCAGGATGTCAGCAGGATGCTGGATCACCTGCGGGAGCGGGCGCCCGCTGTCGTGGAGGAGGTGGTGCCGAAGGTGATGAGCCTGACCGAGGTCCACCGCGTGCTTGCCGAGCTGCTGCGCGAGCGCGTGCCGATTCGCGATCTGGGCCGCATCCTGACCTGCCTGGCGGCCAATGCTCCCTCGACCAAGGACCCGGAAATCCTCGTCGAGCGCGTCCGCCAGGCCCTTGCCCGCACGATCGCGGCGCGGTACGTCGAGGATGACGGAACGCTGTGGATCTGCGCGCTCGACCCGGGGGCCGACTCGGAGCTGGTCTCGCGCGCGACGGGCGCGGCGGCCTCGGCAACGGCGGCAGCGTCGGGGGCAGCCACCGACGGACCCGTTCAGGTGGGGTGGATGGACGCCCTGGCGCGCGCCGCGACCCGGCAGTTCGAGCGGATGGCCGCGCTCGGGCATTCGCCGGTGGTCGTGTGCTCGCCGGAGGCGCGGCGGCTGATGAGCGCCCTCCTGGCGCGGCGAGCGCCGACGGCCGCGGTGCTGTCCTGGGCCGAGATCGCGGGCGAGGCGCGGGTGAAGTCTGTGGGCGTTGTCTCCGTAGATTGAAGAGGAGGCGGCCGCGCGCGCGTCCGGTGCGCGGGCTCTGTACGTGAGGGTGAGTGGCGTGAGGGCGCACGGGTTGGTTTGTGCACTGTCGCTGGGGGCCGGGGTTGCCGCGTTCGGCGTGGCGGGCGCCGTGTCACTGGGCGCGGGGGTGCAGCCCCTTCATGCCGTACTGCGAGGGATTGCGGCCTTTGCAGTTGTGGTCTGTGTGGCGCGCTGGAGCGCAGGAGCGCTGGGCGCTCTGGGCCTGCTCAGGGGCGATCAGTCAGGAGGGGAAGAGGACGGCCGCCGGGGGTAGAGCCCCGCGCGGGGCCGGGCGTCTGTGCCCGGCGGAGGGTGTGAGATCAACGGGTGGAGGTGAGGACCGGTGGGAGAGTTGCAACGACTATGGGACAGGTACATCTCGACCAAGCGGCCGGAGGTCAGGAGAGAGCTGATCGAGGCCTACGCGCCCCTGGCGCGGTACGTCGTGGACCGGCTCAATCTCAGGCCAGGGCCGGCGCTCGGCTACGATGACCTGCTGGGCCAGGCTGTGGTGGGGCTGATTGACGCGGTTGACCGCTTCGACCCGTCGCGCGGCATCAAGTTCGAGACATACGCCTATCACCGCATTCGCGGCGCGGTGATGGACATGCTGCGCGAAATGGACTG
>Ga0123519_10006959_pt1 | contig 17642 bp, 16 predicted proteins | sample YelNatPaOPRAMG02_FD_87396 | JGI IMG/M metagenome (GOLD analysis project Ga0123519, IMG submission 87396) | Hot spring microbial communities from Yellowstone National Park - Yellowstone National Park OP-RAMG-02 (version 2) | ecosystem: Environmental > Aquatic > Thermal springs > Hot (42-90C) ... | reverse complement strand
GAGCGAGGCTGGATGGATCGATGTTGCGGGTCTGCCATCCACCTCAGAGACGCGCCTTCCATGGATACGTCGGTGGCGGGCGATGCACCTTCTGGGAAACGAGCTTGGCCGGGCTTCTTGTGTGAGGCGCGTTTGGCTCGGCGCAACGGCGGGCTGGCATCTGCTCGTGATTCCGATGCAGCCAAGCCGACTTCCGGCTGGAGTGCGGTCTGCCGAGAGCAGGGAACAGGGCCGCCGGGCGGCAATCACACGCCGGGCCGCCACTCCGCCAGCGATGCCACACGCCTGGTGGCGCCGGGGGCGCCAAGGCGGGCGTACAGCTCCTCCGCCCAGGCGTACGTGTCCGGCCGCTGGCCAACGAACACCAACTCGGCCGGCCACAGCATGCCGGCCACCTGCGGAAGGTCGGTGAAACGCAGGCAGCCGAGCATCTCCACCGCTGGGCCGGTGCCGTCTGGCCTGCTGGGCTCGTTCTGGGTAGCTGGGGGGTTGCCGATCGCCACGGCGCAGGTGTTGGCGTCAAGGAGGGCGGCGTAGAGCGCCACGGCCGCCATCTCGCCTTCGGCGGCCACCGCCACTCTCTTGCCGTCAACTCCGGCGAGCCCGCGCGCCAGCTCGATGGCTCGCAGAGCGTCAAGCACGCGCATGGAGGCAACGGTTCGGCCGGTGATGGCCGCTGCGCGCCTGATGTGCCAACTCATCTCCGGGCCCCAGGAGGTCTCCTCAACGCCTCGCACCTGAACGAACAGCCTCGCCCAGCGCCGATCGAAGCCGCCGACGAACTCCTCCATTTGGTAGCGAGAGCCACCCGGCGACTTCAGGCACACGAGCACGGGGGCAGGACGCAGCTCTGGATCGCTGGGCAGGGCCAGCTCGGCATGCAGCCGCCAGCCCTCCTCCGGCGTGAACGCTATGCGGGATGAGTGCCAACCCTCTTGCCACTCCATCTCCACGCGAGGCGTTAGGGGGGCGCTGCGGGGCGGGAAATGGTGAAACGTGCGGGCCCTTAGGTCAGCAACTACCTTGGCGCGGTGGGCAGCCAGAGCCGCCGCGTCCGCTATCTGAGGCGGCTTGGCGAGAGGCACGAAGGAGTCCTGAATCGTGGTAACGCGCTCATCCTTGGGGATGCCGGCAGTGAACACGCGCAAGCTCTCGGCGCTCTCCTGGCTTTCAGGGCGCTCGTCCACGTCCTCCAGCTTGTCGGCGGGGGCCTCCTGGCCGGCTAAGTGCTTGAGGAACCACGAGAAGATGCCGGTTCGCGATGACCGGTGGTAAGAGTGCCCGCCCGGGGTTGCGATGAAGCGAAGGTGGTGATCAGCCTTCAGCAGCCGGTACACGGCGCGAATTCGCTCCACGGTCTCTTGGATGGAGGCGATTGAGTAGAGGCCGTCGCGATCGGCGGAGGCGACCAGCAGTGGACGTGGAGCGATCAGGGCCCCCACGTCTGCCAGGTCCCAGCCATACAAGTTGATGAAGAACATGCAGTCGCAGTGGCCGTCAACGGTGCGCTCGGCCACGTGGCTTGCGATTGTGCCGGTGCCGCACACGGGCGCAACCACCTTTGCACGCTCATCGGCGGCACCCACCCACCAACTGGTGGCGCCGCCGCCGGATATTCCGGTGACCCCCATGCGGTTGGCGTCCACGTAAGGCAGAGAGGCGAGCAGGTCTAGGCCCCTGATCCCGTTGTACATCTCCACCCCGGCGGGCGTATAGCCCCTGCTGTACCAGTGCCACCATCCCTGGCGGTAGCATCCGTGGTGGTGGCCGGGTATCTCGCCTAGCTCGATGGTCTCGACGATGAGCGACACGAAGCCGAGCTGGGCGAAGCGACGTGGGTGGGCCTGGTAGTGGGCCTTTTGGTTGGTGGCATGCCCACATACGTACAACACGGCTGGCGCGGGCGACTTGAGGCCATCGGGCACATAGAGGTTGGCGGTGACGTAGAGGCCCGGCAAGCTTTGGTAATGGAGCTTCTCGATGCGGTATCCGGGCTTGTGCAGAACGCCCGCGACGTGCACGTTGAGGGGCGATCGGGCATCCGGGGGAGGAAGCTCCGGCACGCCCATCATCTCCAGGAACTGACGTCTACGGCCGGGCAGCAGGCTCAACCAGTCCCGCGCAGACACGGGCAGTGACGCGCAAGCGCGCCCTGTGACGCGCCTGGCCTCGGCAGCCAGATAGCCCCGGATGTCGTTCATCAGGCCACTCCCCCTCGTCAGTTCCGGCTCGCGCCGCGCTGGTAGGCCGGCATCGCCCGCATCCCCACCTTGGTTATCGGCACGTCTGGCCGCCGTCCCCAGCGTTAGGCCAGCGGCTGCGACGGCCTGCATCAGCTCCCGCCTGGTAAGGGCATCGGACAGCCGTTGACTGCACACTGCGTGCCTCCGGAAAGGTATTGCTCACCTGCAGATTGTGTGCTATAATTGGGCGGATCTGGAGGGGTATGCCGCAGGCAGTGCCTTCTTGATAGGGGAGTAGCTCAGCTGGTAGAGCATCGGTCTCCAAAACCGAGGGTCGCGGGTTCGAATCCTGTCTCCCCTGCCATTTGACACACTAGAGAGAGCGCGATAACCGAAGGCCGGACACCGAGTATGGCGTCTGGCCTTCCCTTTGTCAAACTGCCGCGGGGCTCGCGATCGGTTGGGGCCCACAACCGGGGCGTGAGAGTGCAGAGCATCCGGCGAGCGGCCTCCTGTCTGTCGCCTCCTGATCCCGTCTCCGCGCCCCAGGCTGCCCTCAACACATCCGGCCCTTGCTCAGCCTCTGCCAACCATTGGAGGACGGCACGTCCGCGGCCTCCGCAAAGGGGGCCGGGGACTGGACGCAACAAGGCTGGCAGACGCATGCCAGCCCCGTCTTAACGCCCGCGCCGCCCAGCCATGGGACCGCCAACCACCGATATAGCCTGCTGAAGCCCCCGCTGGAAGGCCGGGTTATCTGGCTGGCACCGCACCGCCTCGCGGTATTGCTCAATCGCCTCCTCGCCACGGCCGCGCAGCAAGAGCGTTTGCGCCAGCAGAAAGTGGGCCATCGCGTGACCGGGGTCGGCTTGAACCGCCGCCTGGAAGTGGGGAATCGCCTCGTCGTACCGGCCTTGCGCCCCCAGCAGGCGGGCAAGGCCGTACTGCGCGGGTGCCAGGTCGGGCCGCAGCCGCACTGCCTTCCGGAACTCCGCCTCCGCCCCCCTTATGTCGCGGCGGCTCAGCAGCGCCTGCCCAAGGTTGCAGTGGGTTTCCGCCGACTGGGGGTCAAGCCTGGCAGCGATCCGGAGCTGTGCCAGGGCCTCGTCCTTCCTTCCCTGCCTGGCCAACGTCACAGCAAGGTTGTTGCGCACCCCGCTAAGCTCGGGATCGATGCGCAGCGCCTGCTCATATTGGGAGATGGCCTCTGGTATCTTCCCCTGCTCCCGAAGCAAGTCGCCAAGGTTACCATGGGCCATGGCCGAGCCGGGATCGAGGGCGATCGCCTCTTGATACCTTGCAAGGGCCTCGTTCGCTTTGCCCTGCTGCGCCAGGATCATGCCCATGTTGTTGAGGGCCTCGGGGTAGGCAGGCTTGATTCGCAGGGCTTCCTGCAGCACGGCTATGCCGCCATCAAGGTCGCCAGTGGCGGCCAACGCGCTGCCCAGGCTATTGAGCGTGGTCCAATCCTGCGGGGTGGACGCGAGCACGGTGCGATACTGCCGAACCGCGCCTGCCGCATCTCGCAGCCCCTGCACCAGGAGGTCCCCAAAGCGGGCATGAAGCACCCAATCGTTGGGGCGGCGTGCTAGGGCGTGTTCGTACTGCGCCTTAGCGGCCTCCACGGCAGACGGCTGCGTGGCCGCGCGCAGCCGCTCCACTTCGCCCCTGGCCCACCGCACGTCCTGCTCGTGGTCCAACTGGTTGGTGAACGGCGCGAGGCCGAGGCGATCCAGCACGGCCTTGGCAACGCCGTATTGGTCCCAAGCGGTGAAAGCGAGCTGCTGGGCGCACTCGGTTTCGGTAGGAGCTGGACGCCGCGGGTGAAGGCCCTTTGATGCGAGGAGTTGATCAACCTGGCTCAGCACGGCGCGTGCAAACACGTAGTTGCCATGGAAGTTCAGGTGCACGTGCTCGTAGAGCAGATCGTGGCCCGGAATGCCATGCAAGGATGCCGCTTCCACCGCCTTCTGGCCATCCGCCAGGCGAACGCCTTGAGCCGCCATTAGGGATGCAACCTGACGAACTGTTGCGTTGATGCGGGTATCCGCACGGAAGCGGAGCGTATCGAGGTCGAGGGCGCGAGCGTACCTCTCGCGTGCATGAGGATAGTCGCCCAGCGCGAACAGACAGCGGGCTATGCGGTACTGGAGTTCGGCGTAGGTTCCGTCGATCGCCTCAGCGCGCTGGTAGGAGTGGAGGGCGTCCGCGTATGCGTGGGCGGCCTCCGCCTTGGCGCCCTGGTCACACAGCGCGTTCCAAGCTGCCAGTTGCTGTGCACCGAGCCCGGGCCTGTGGGCGGAGGCGAACGGGGCGCACTCCCGCAGGTTGACCGGCAGCGTGCATAGGACAACGCCCGCCCCCGCCCGTAGCCCGGCTTTGCAGATATCCTCCAGGTTGCCGCGATAGTGGGCGTACACGGCTTGCATGCGCGGGTCGTCCTGACGCACCTGGCTATTAAGGAACATCGCCATGCCGCCCCAGCCTTTGGGGACCGCACGCCCGCCCGTCACGCGTTGGAGCCCGGAATCCAGGAGCTGGCCGATCCGGGTGCCGCGCACGGCCACGCTGGCGCGGATGGCCCACAGGCTTCGTATGTGGGGGGTGAGTATGGTGCCGGCGCCAAACGGGCCGATGACCTCGTTGTTTCCGGTGTAGACTACGAAGATATCCGGTTGGAGCCTGGCGCAGTTGCGCGCGATGGGGAGCACTACGTTGGAGTTGATGGCGGTCATGGCTGTGTTGACCACCTCGAAGCGGCGGCCCGGATAGCGCTCACCAAGCATCACGTCAAGGATGCGAGAGAAGCCGTACGCTGGAGCGGGGTCTCCCTTTGCCGCCGAGCTGCCGAGCACGAACACGCGGATTGTTCCGGAAGGCTTGCTGACCGGGATGGCGATGGGGTCCGGCGTGCGAACGAGGGACGGCGGGAAGAACGTGAGGCCAAACCGCCAGTTGTCGGTCCAAACCCTGCGGCCGCCCACGGTGCGCTGGAGGAAGAAGCTGGGTGGGTAGCCGTAGCTGGCAACCCGCAGGCCAAGCTCCAGGAAGAGGAAGAACGCGGCGGGGATGAGGATGGCGGTTGCCAGCCGAAGAAGCCCGGCGCGCCGCGTGGTGATGCCGGTCGCCTGCGTTTGCTGGGCGGCCGGCGGGCCATCTGGCGCCTCGGCCCGGCGAGCCTTGGATGTAGGATGGCGCTTGGCGATGGCTTGGGCCCTCCCGATGGTGCTGGGCGCCGGGCGAGCATCTGCTCCACCGGCCGTCCCCCCATATCTTGGTCAGAACAACGGATAGATGAACGGAGCCACGGTGGAACTCGCCGCCACGAACAGTATCAGGAGCAGCAGAATGGCGACGATGGGGATGATCCACCACGCCTTTCTGCGCCTGGCAAATCCAAACAGCTCCACCAGCAACCGACCTAGGTGTCTCAGACTGCGCATATCATCCCACCCCGTTGCGCTCGGCGCCCTTTCTCAATCCAGCAGGCAATCCCGCCCCCAGTCCCTCTTTTCCGGCCACTCGGGCTGGCCCTGCTTGCTCAAAAGGAAAGAGCCAAGGACAAGGTAGTCCATTTCGGTGCGCATGAAGCACCGGTAAGCGTCCTCTGGGGTGCAGACGATCGGCTCACCGCGCACGTTGAACGAGGTGTTGATGATCACGCCGCAGCCGGTCAGCTGCTCGAAGGCGCGCATGAGCTCGTAGTACCTCGGGTTGGTGCGGCGATCCACAGTCTGGACCCTTGCGGAGTAGTCAACGTGTGTGACGGCGGGGATGTCGGAGCGGGCCTCGTTCACGCGGTCGCGGAGTGGCGCGTCGTCGGGCAAGGTGGGGGCTCGCCTGCGAGAGTGGTTCACCTGCGCGGTCAGAAGCATGTACGGCGAGGGGCGGTCCAGCTCAAAGTAGTCTGGGCAGCGCTCCAGCAAGCAGGATGGCGCAAACGGCCGAAACGACTCACGGTACTTGATCTTCAGGTTCATGATGGCCTGCATCTTGGAGGAGCGCGCATCGCCTATGATCGATCTGTCGCCGAGCGCCCTTGGCCCGAACTCCATCCTGCCCTGGAACAGCCCAACCACGTTTCCCGCATCGATCAGCTTGGCGATCTCCACTGGCCACTCCGCATCGGAGAGGCGGCGGGCTGGGTAGCCGTTTGCCGTTAGGTACGCCTCGATCTCGTCGTCGCTGAACGCCGGTCCAAGATACGCTCCCTGCATGGCGTCGTGCACGCCGTCCGCGTGACGCGGCCGTCCCATGGCCTGGTGCCAAACAGCCAGCGCGGCGCCCAGCGCGCCACCAGCATCGCCGGCGGCAGGTTGTATCCACAGATCCTCAAACGGGCCCTCGCGCAGAAGCCGACCGTTTGCAACGCAGTTCAGAGCTACGCCGCCCGCCATACACAGGTAGCGCTCACCGGTCAGATGATGTGCGTGGCACGCCATTCTGAGCACGATCTCCTCTGTGACCTCCTGGATGGAGCGGGCGATATCCATCTCGCGTTGGGTGATCTCCGTATCAGGCTGGCGCGGCGGCCCTCCGAAGAGCTCCTCGAAGCGCTGGTTCGTCATGGTGAGGCCGTCAAGGTAGCCGAAGTAGCGCATGTTCAGCCTGAAAGAGCCGTCCTCTTTCAGGTCCAGAAGGTGGCGGAGGATGGTGTCCACGTACACCGGCCGGCCATACGGCGCTAGACCCATCAGCTTGTACTCTCCCGAATTGACGCGGAAGCCGGTGAAGTACGTGAAGGCCGAGTAGAGAAGCCCCAGCGAATGAGGAAAGCGGAGCTCCTGGAGGCGCTCGATCTGGTTTCCGCTGCCGTGGCTGATGCTGGAAGTGGCCCATTCTCCCACGCCGTCGATGGTCAGGATCGCGGCGCTCTGGAACGGGGATGGGAAGAAGGCGCTGGCCGCATGCGACTGGTGGTGCTCTGTGAAGTAGAGGTCGGCAGGGGGCTCAACGCCACACTCCTCCAGCGCCCTCTCGATGTGAAGCGGGATCCACAGCTTCTGCCGAAGCCACACGGGCACGGCCGCCAGAAAAGAGCGCAGCCCGCGCGGAGCAACGGCGAAGTAGGTCTGCAGTATCCTGGCGAACTTGGCTATCGGCTTGTCGTAGAAGGCGACGGCACTGAGGCCGTTGCCGCTTACGCCGCCCTCCGCCAGGCAGTACCGGACGGCGTTGATAGGAAAGCCTGCGTCGTGTTTGCGGCGGGTGAAGCGTTCCTCCTGCGCCGCCGCCACGATCTTGCCGTCGCGCAGAAGGGCAGCTGCTGAGTCGTGGTAGTAGGCGCTGATTCCCAGGATGTTCACCGGCTTAGCCATGGCGTGCAAATGCCTCGACGGCACTCAGTACTGCCTTCTCATCTGCGATGGGTCTTGGTCGGCGGTGCGGGGCGTCCAGTAGGTGGGCTCATCTGGGGCGAACTTGCGGTTGAGGGGATCCTCTCGCAGCAAGAGGAGGACCGCTCTACCGGGCATGAAGCAAAGGAAGAAGAAGGGGACGAGGAGGACCCAGGTTAGGGCTGCCGCCACCCCTTTGGCCACGGCCGCCGACAGCAGTTTGGTTGCTTCGGAAACCGGGGGCCAGCAGGCGCACAGGGCCAGAAGCAGCAGCGCGGCTGCCAACACCGCGGTGCCAGCCACTGGCCTGTGCAGCGCCAGCAGTCCGGCTCCCACCCCCGCCATGGCGATCGGCTGAAGCAGGGCTGGCCGTGGGCGGCGACAGCCTTTGCCCTCCAATGGATGGCCTGCTAGGCGCTGATCCGGCCTTTGCGATGGGGAGCTTGTATTCATGCTGGGCATCGTGGCCCTCCGCTCCTCGAGGCGGCCGCAACCGCCTCCTGCTTCTGGGCCACTGTTTCCGCGAAAGCGGCAGATCCTCCTTCGGGCCATAGGGGTTGGTTGCGCCGCAGCGCACTCAAAGCCAGAAAGCGCGCATCGGGACCGTCCGGTGGGCATTGGTAACTGCTTGACATTTGCCAGCCAGCCGTGTCTTGCTGCGTTTGGTGATCTACGCTCTGCCGGCCCTTCGACTCTGAACCCTCAGCCTTTGATGGAGAAGGTACGGTATGGGCTTTCGGAGAAGGTGATGCCGATGAACGCCGTTGTATGCCCGGGCCAACGGCGTGAGAACAGCCCGCGCTCCAAGCGCTGGCGGCGGCCTAGTGAATCGCTGCCGCAGGCTCGTCCCGCCGCGCCATGGAAGCCAAACGGGAGGCCCTGGAACCAGCGTTGAACCTTGCAGAATTCAAACACCGCGTGATTCAGCAGTTCGGTCCGCACTTGGAGCACGCCACCCCAGCCAACGTGCGCGAGTTCCTGGACCAGATGGAGCTGGCCAGGTATACCCCGCCCCCTGACGGCCGTTTGGTGCTGGACGAGCCCGCGAGCTCGTACGAGGAGATCATCCGCGACTTCTTTGCCCGCGTGCTTGACGCGCCGACCGAGGAGGCGGTAATGTTGTTGTGGATGATAGCCCTGGACCTGTCGTTCTCGGCGATCGAGTTCCAATACTCGGATGCCTTCTCCAGCCTTTTCGGAGACGCGTTCGAGTGAAGCGATGGTACGCAGCTCAGACAACTGAGGCTAAGTAGGTTGCCGAGAGGAGGTGAGCACGTGAGCAACGGAAAGAGTGGAGAGCTTAGCACCGGCGCCGCTGTGGCGATCATAGCCGTGGTGGTCATCATCATCGGCGTTATCGGGTGGGCGATGTTCTTCCGCAAGCCAGCACCGCCGCCCTACAAGCCGATCAACAACATAGCAGCGCCCGGCCCAATGGCACCTCCGGCGCCTCCGCGCTGATCTGCCACATCTGTCAGCGCTGCTCGCAACCGGGGGCTATGCCAGCCCCAAGCGTCTGACGCCTGGAAGGGAGGCGATAACGTGCCGCAGCAGCTTCGGCCTCCCTTCCATGGCGTCTCTTGTACCCCGTAGGTAGTGCGTTCATGGTTTCACCCTTTCAGTTCACAACTGCAGGCAAGGTGCGCTTTGGCCACGGGTCCCTCAAAGCCCTTCCAGAGGAGGCGCGCCTGTTGGGTTCACGCGCCCTCGTCGTTACCGGAAGCCGCTCCCTCGCCGCGTCTGGCAAGCTGGAAGCCATCCTGGCGCTGCTCAGGGATGGCGGCCTTCAGGTAACCCTCTTCGATCGAGTTGAGCCAGAGCCATCCACCGACACAGTGGACGCGGCCATTGCCGAGCTCCGCTGCTTCGAAGCCGACCTCGTGATCGGCGTGGGCGGCGGCAGCGCCATAGACGTTGCCAAAGCGGCCGCCGGACTCGCGCGCGCAGATAGCCCAACCAGGGAGTACGTGGCCGGCAAGAAGGTGCCCGAGCGCCAGATTCGCCTCATCGCCGTCCCCACCACCGCCGGCACCGGCACCGAGGTCACCAAAGTAGCAGTCCTCTCCGACAAGACGGCCAACCTCAAGGTGGGCATCCGCGCCGACTCCTGGGTTCCCGATGTGGCGTTGGTGGATCCAGACCTCACCACAAGCGTTCCCCCTGCCGTAACCGCGCAGACCGGCATGGACGCCTTCGTCCAGGCGGTTGAATCATATCTGTCCATCGGCGCCAGCCCATTCACTGACCCGTTTGCCCTCAAGGCCACCGCTCTCATCGCAGCCAACCTGCCGGCCGCCGTCCGCAACGGCGCCGACCGCGAGGCGCGCGGAGCAGTGGCGCTGGGAAGCCTGATGGCCGGCGTCGCATTGGCGAACGCGCGCTTGGGCCTTGTTCATGGCTTAGCCCACCCAATCGGCGCGCGAACCGGCGCCCACCACGGCCTCGTCTGCGCCCTGCTCCTAGACGCCGTGCTGCAGTTCAACCTGTCCACGTCGGAGAGAAGGCTCGCCGAGCTGGCGTGGGAGACGCACGCCGCCAAGCGCAACGCGTCCATTCCAGACTCCGCCCGCGCCTTCCTCGAATTGTGCAGGTCCCTGCTGAAAGAGGTGGGCATCAGGAAGTCCCCCGAGGCGCTGCGGGTCCCCCCCGACCAGGTGCCGGCCGTCATCAGCGAGACGCTCGCGTCCGGCTCCACCAAGAGCAACCCCCGACAGGTCACCGCCGGTGACGTGAGGGCAGTGATGGAGGCAGCCCTCCAGTGACCATCGGCGCCATGAACAATCCGGGACGCGATTGCGTGGACGAGATCCGCTGGATAGGCAGCCACGGATTCGACTTTCTCGACCTAACGCTTGAGCCGCCCAGGGCGCGCCCCGAGGATGTTGACCCGACGCGGATAGCGGAATCGTGCGCCCAGCATGGCCTCTCCATCGTGGGCCACACCAGCCCGTTCCTCCCCATCGGCTCTGCGTACGCCACCGTCCGTGAGGCGGCGCTCAGAGAGCATATCCGCGCCCTGGACATGTTCGCCCAGCTTGGGGTGAGGAAGGTCACCCTTCACGTGGATCACCGCAGAGGCGCTGAATCGGTGGACGATAACGTGCAGACCAACTTGTGGAGTTTCGCTCGCTTCGCGAAGGAGGCCTCCGACCGTGGGATGATCCCAATGCTCGAGCAGTTCGGAGAGCAGTTCGCAAAGGTGGAGAACCTTAGGCGCATCTTCGACGGCGTGCCGGAGCTGAGGTTCCACCTGGACGTTGCCCACGCCAACCTGTGGAGGGCCGCTAACTACGCCGACGAACTGCTAGATGCCTTCGGCGACAGGCTGGCCCACGTGCACGTTTCCGATAACGTGGGCGGAAAGGACGATCTACACCTGCCGCTTGGTGCGGGCAACATTCGCTGGGGCCGAATGCTGAAGCTGCTGAGGCGCTGTGGCTACGACGACACCATAACCGTTGAGGTGTTCAGCTCCGACCGGCGATACCTGCTGCACAGCCGAGACCGCCTGCGCGCCCTTTGGGACCTCCACGACCTCGCACCCAACGCGGTTGAGAACGACGTCGACGTTCCGTGAGTGCGCCTACTCCCACTCTACGGCGGCGGCGCGCAGGGCGTCTAGGTTGGGCACGAGGACCCACCCGCGCCTAGAATCGACCAGGCCTTGGGCCTTTAGCCGCCCCATCACGCGGATGCAGGTCTCCACAGTGGTGCCAACAATCTCCGCCAGATCGCGGCGGGTGAGCGACATCCGAACAACGCCGTCCGCGTGCTCGCCTATGCGCGGGGCTAAGTCGAGCAGCGCCTCTATGATGCGCCTTTCCACCCGCTGCGTGGCCATCCGCATGCGCATCTCGTGGGCACGCCTGACTCGCTCCACCACGTGCAGTATGGTCTTGGAGCTGATCTCCGGGTGGCGGCCGAGGAGCGCCATCAGGTCCTGCCGGCTAAGCCACGCTACCTGCGAGCGGCCTATGGATTGCGCGGTGGCGGGATACGGCTTGCCATCGAAAACGGCCAGCGCCGCAAACACCTCTCCCGGAAGCACAAGCTCCAGCAGCACCGTCTGCCCCGTCTCCGACTGCTTGACGATCTTCACCTTCCCGTGGACCACCACGAAGTAGGCCTCGGAGCTGTCGCCCTGGAAGAAGATGATCTCCTGGTCACGGTACTCCGCCAACCGAAACCGGGACGCCAGCAGCGCTAGCTCATTTTGGGGGAGGTGGCCGAAGACCGGCGATGCTTTCAGCAGCTCGGCAAGCTCCGTGTGCGGGTTACCAGGCAATCGGAACGGCTCCTGTGTCGCGGCGGTGAGTCATTGCAGCACTATTATCGTGGTGGTCTTGGGCAGCGAGGCCGGCGTAAGCGTGATCGTGTCGCCCTTCTCGGTGCGGACGTTGCTCTTGCCCTCGATGAACGGCTGCAGGCCCGCCAGCGGAAGGCTTGCTGCGGTGTAGCGGGTCTTGTAGTGCATCGGCAGCACCACCTTCGGCTTGAGCTGGTGAACCACCTCGTCGGCCATCTTGGCATCGATGGTGAACGTTCCTCCCACCGGGATCATCAACACGTCCACCGGGCCGATGGCCTTGAGCTGTTGAGGTGAAAGGAGATGGCCCAGATCGCCCAGGTGGCAGAAGGTAATGCCATCCAGCCTGAACACGAAGACGGTGTTAGGTCCGCGTTGGCGACCCGATACCTGATCGTGGAACGTGGCCACGCCCTTTAGGTCCACTCCGTGCACCACGTGGCTGCCGACGCCCCTTATCACCTGGAAACGGCCGCGCACCTCGCCCACGGCGTTGTGGTCGAAATGCTCGTGGCTGACGGTAACGACGTCGGCGGTGGGGTGGCGCAACGGGTAGGAGCCCACGCGCGCATCGAACGGATCGGTGACAACCACCGGCCCAGTGGACGGCTTGATGAGGAACTCGGAGTGGCCAAGCCAGGTTACGGAGACGCTGGCGGACGCCGAATGTACGCAGACGGCCGGCAACAATGCGGCGAGGATGGCTATTGCGGTTCTCATGGCATCTTCACCTCTCGTGAGTACGGCTTGGGGCTCCAAACTGAGCAGCTTTCTGCGCCAGCACGTGAAGGTGTTCACGATGCCTGGCCGGACTCCTTCAGCCCTGGTGATATGCCCCGGGGCCAACGGTTTTTGGCCTCCCCAAGCTTGCGCGGTGGTAGAGGGGGCCGGGGAGTAAGGGGAAGTGAGAGGGACGGTTGCCCTCGCCCTGGCCTTCAACTGAACGGCGAGAGTAGCTCCTCTCACCCCGGCTTCGCCACCCCTCTCCAGCTTTTGGGGGAGAGGGGATGTGGGGGGGAGCGTGTGAGGCGGTGGATGTTCCCAATCTAGCGCGGTAGGAGAGAGGGGGTGAGTGGTGCGCGTGTGTGACGTTGCCCTTGCCCCGTTTCGGCGCACACGGGGGAAAGAGCACGGGTGGGAGCGGCGTGCTTATCGGCGCCTGCGTCGGCGCAGTGGGCTGGCGTTTGCTCAGCGCGGCTCTACGGTGATCCCGCCGTCCAGCGTAACCAGCCTTAGCTCCGACCTCCCGCCGCCCATCGTGGCCACCGTTTCGCCCGTGGCAGCGTCTTTGGTGGACTGAAGCGGAGCGCCGAGCCGCAGCGGCCCGGTGCTCTTGGCGCGGATGGTCACGGATGCGTCCTTCGGGAGCCTGACGGTGATGCTTCCCCTGGCTGTGCGCACCTCCGCCTTGCAGTCCTTGGTGGCGGCCAGATCCAGCGAGATGGATCCCTCGGCGGTCTTGATGAGCCCTTGGGTTCCGGAAAGCGCTATACCGGTGCCGCGAATGGTGCCGCCGCTGGTGTCTAGCTTCAGCTCGCCGTTGATATCCGCCATCTCGATGGCGCCATCGGTGTTGGTGACGCTCACATCGCCGTCCACTGAGCGCACCACCACAAGGCCGTTGCTGGTTCTCACCGTTACGCCCTTAAGGGGCCCTTGCACCAGCACGGCGTCTTGCTGAGATTGGATCTCCACAGACACGTCTCGGGTTACCACCAGCTCCACGGCGGAGGCGCTTGGGTTGGGCGGCATGCTCACCTGAAACGCCGCCTCGTCACCGCTCACGTGAACATCGATCCTGTAGCCGGTGCGATCGGTCTGCGTGCCAAGCAGCCGCACCCGCAGGGAGCCGGAATCGACGGACCTCACCCACACCGGCCCGCTGGGCGTCTCGAGGCGAACCTTGCGCACGCCGCTGGCGGAGACGGAGCGGGGCTCGATGATGGTGGGCGCGCGAGGAACCTGCGGCACCTGCATGGCTTTGAGGACCTCCGCCGGGTCCACGCGGCCTAGCACCATCATGGCGGAGATCTCCCCGGCCTTGCTGTCATCGTCCGACTGCGCCTCGGCGGTGAGCAGCAGCACGCCAGCGGGATTCTGCGTCTGAACCACGAGGACGCCGCGCTTCTGGGGCTGGGTCCACTCTATCAGAGGGGTGGTGTTGGGCGCAGTTATTCGGTTCTGCGCCAGGGCCTTCTTGTAGAAATCGATCACCGCCTGCGGGTCGAGGCCGCCGCTAACGCGATAGGTAGTCATTGAGAAGGCGACGGCGCCTCGAATGGCCTTGCCGATCGGGGTGGCGGCCATGGCATCGGGATCCTGCAGGTTGAGCTGTGAGGTCTGCCTGGCGCCGGGGTACTCCGGCAGGTCTGCCCAGGCTCCAACCGTGCAAGCCATGAGGATCAGCAGTAGCGCAAGGCTCCTCGATCTCATCGTGTCCCCTCACCGGGCTGGAGCGGGCGCTACAGCGGCCCGCTTGTGTCGTTCTGGCTGGCGGCCATGGCGCCGGCCGCAACGGCGGCCAGGCGCACCCTATTAAGAGTCTTGTCCACTGCGGCGTTCAGGTCCTGCATGCTATATCCGGCGGCGGCCAATGTGCTGCCGCCGGACTCCTGCATCATGTCCCGCACATCCGCAAGCACCGCGGGAGCGGCGTCATCGTCTTTGTCCACTGCTGGCGGCTCGGCTTGCGGCGTGCCGCCATCCGCCGGCTTGCTAAGACGGGCAGGCATTGGGTGGCGGGCCTTGGGGCGCAGCCTGCGGTGGAAGGCGCCAATGCGCCGCAGTGCAGTAGACCGCCTTCCAGCGCCCGCCCGCCTATGGGCTGTCGCCGGCCGGTAGGTATGGGTTGCGGGGGTTTCGGGGGAACTGGCTGGCTTCACGGCTCTGCTCCGGGGCGGCACGCCTTGGGTGGTCTTCCGGGCAACCTGCTTGGTGCGAGGGTGCTCTGCCGGGTTCTGAGGAGCTTGGGCAATCCGGATGGGCTCCTTGGTTGCTGTGAGCAAAGCGATGAGCAAGAGGGCGGCAACCGCGGCGCCGGACAGCGCTATGGCGGGTATCCAAAGCCGAGGTCTTGCCGGCTTTTCGGCCTCCAACCGAGCAGCCACGGACGCCCACATCCCTACTGGGGGTTCGATGGAGCTGCGGTCGTGTGCGGCGCAGCTATCGAGAGCCAGAAGCGATTCCTCAAGCAGCTCCCGCTCGCGTTGGCATCTGGCGCACTGTGCAAGGTGCCGTTCAAGCTCGGCGCGCTGGCGCGGCGCCAGGTCGCCCTCTAGGTACGAGGGCATTTGCGCTTTCGCTCTGTTGCATGCGCTCATGAGACGCCGTTCTCCTGGCCAAGGAGGGCCTGGTACCGCTCCTTGAACGCCTGTCGCGCCCGGAAGATCGTGGCCTTGGTTTGTGGAATGGACCACCCCATGGTTTCCGCGATCTCCTCGTAGCTCATCTCCTGGAAATGGCGCAACACCAAGGCCAGCCGAAACCGGTCTGGCAGTTCCGAGATTATGCGCCTGATCTCGGCACGCTCCGCCCGCTGCGCAAGCTCCTCGGGCACGTCCACAGTTGGCTCCACCGGCACAGGGGCATCATCGTCATCTAGGCTGCTGACGTACTTGCGCCAAGCCCGCCTGGTTTCCGATCGGCACACGTTCACCGCGATCCGGGTGATCCACGTGAGGAAGCGGCTATCGCCGCGGAACGACTTGAGCGCCCGATGGGCCTTGACGAACGCCTCTTGGCAAGCGTCCTCCGCGTCTTCGCGGTTGCCCAGGATGTGGTAGCACAGCGCGAAGATGCGCCTGTAGTGCCTGTGAAACAGGGCGTTGAACGCTGCCTGGTCGCCGTGCTTGTACCTGGCGATGAGGATCTGGTCTTCGTCGCCCATGGAGCCGGCCGTCACCAGGGGAACCTCCAGGCGCTTACATGCCCCTGCCTCAACCAGCAGGTCCATGGCCGCAACACCCCCATGCCCCCGAGCCATAGGCCCAAGTGCTGTGCCGATCGGCGAAACGCCGCTCTCGGTTCTGCATTCAGGGGATTAGACATCGTGCCGTCCCGAAAGGTTACCCGACTGCCGAGGTGCGGCTTGGCAGTCCGACGAAACCGCTCATTGGATGCAGAGGTGGCTAGGTCAAGCCGGCCATCGCCTTCACGGACTTGAGGGCGTCGTCTGGCGAGCCGGTGGGCGAGAACTCCAGGCCGAAGAACCCGTTGTAACCCGCGCTGGTGATAGTGCGGAACAGGAACGCGTAGTCGATCTCGCCGGTGCCGGGCTCGTGGCGACCCGGGTTGTCCGCAACGTGCAAGTGACCCACTTTCGCCAAGTTGCCGGTCATGCGCCGCGCCAGGTCGCCTTCCATGATCTGCTGATGGTATATGTCGAACAGAAGCTTAACCCGCGGGCTGCCCACTTCGTCTACGATCTGGAATCCCTCGTCGGAGGACCACAGGTAGTAGCCTTTGTGGTTCACCCTGGTGTTGAGTGGCTCGATGACCAGCGTGACGTCCGCATCCTCCACCAGCGGGGCGGCGGCCTTCATGGCGGCAACTATGCGGTCGTGCTGCACCGCGCGCTCGACGCCTCGAATCTCGTTGCCAACGGTTACGATCATGCGCTTGGTGCCGAGCGTCTTGGCGGCCTTAATGCTAGCTTTCATGGGCTCCACTATGCGCTCGGCGCTGCCCTCGGCCACCAGGGGACCGCCCACATCGGCCACGCAAGCGGCTATCTCCAGGCCTAGGTCGCGGCTTGTGCGGCTTAGCGCCTCCAGGTCCTTGCCGCCCAGCCCCCAGAACTCAAAGGCTGGCAGTCCGGCCTTCTTCACGGCAGCGGGGCGCTCGTTGAACGGGAGCTGGGTATACAGCATCTCTATGCATGCGGAAAGGCGCGGCTTGGCGGGCTTTTCAGGCGATGCGTCGGCGGCCCGCGCCACCTTTGAAGCGGCCTCTCCCAGCAGGGCTCCGCCAGCCAGCGCGGCTGCCCTGCCTATGAGCCCGCGCCGCGTGAGGGTTTCCAGGTCCACAAGTCGTTTCGTCATTGGGGATGCCTCCTAGAGCCGCCCGCGCCTGCGAAGCTAAGTGTGCCGCGCGGGAGCTAGACAGACCATCGTAGCTACAGTTCAATGGGGCCGGACAAGCCTCCTGGTGCCCTCAAGCCCGCTTGCGATGCGGAGAAGGGGCTCCGGTGGTATGCGAACCACGGGATGCAGCCGCGCTCCCTGGCTCGACAGCGCTTGCCTGCGTGCAGGATGGGCGGCGGCGGCGCCGAAGGCCAACAACGCGTCACTGCCGAGGCAAAGGATGCGAGTGGACGTATCAACCGAGTTCGATAGCCTGAGTTGGAACGCATTTGCAGCATGGGCGGACGGCGCGCACCCGTTCCAGTCATACGAGTGGGGCGAGTTCCAAGCGCGCCGCGGTTGGAGGCCCATTCGCGTGGGGGTTCGCGGAGCTGATGGCAGGCTGGTGGCCGCCGCCGCACTACTTGAGCGGCCAATCGGTCGGCTCGGGAAGACGGTGCTATACTGCCCCGGAGGGCCCGTGCTCAGATCGTGGACGCCCGACGCGGTGCGGCAGCTGGCCGCGGGGCTGCTGGAGCTTGGGCGTGAGAGGTCCGCGCTGATGGTGAGGGTTGAGCCGACCGTTAGCTCACCGCAGGTGGCCGCGCTGCTGTTGGAAGCCGGCTTTCGCGCCGCCGCGGTTGCGGTGCCCGGCTCTCCGCTCCCGCGGCACACAACTGCCGTCGACCTAGTTCCATGCGAGCAGGAGATCTTGGCGCGGATGAAGCCCAAGTGGCGGTACAACGTGGGCCTTGCG
>Ga0123519_10006956_pt1 | contig 17645 bp, 15 predicted proteins | sample YelNatPaOPRAMG02_FD_87396 | JGI IMG/M metagenome (GOLD analysis project Ga0123519, IMG submission 87396) | Hot spring microbial communities from Yellowstone National Park - Yellowstone National Park OP-RAMG-02 (version 2) | ecosystem: Environmental > Aquatic > Thermal springs > Hot (42-90C) ... | reverse complement strand
ACTCCAATGCCCCATCCTATCAGTATCTCCCATCTATAACCGACACAAAGAATATGTATTTGAATCTGGCAGCAGAGGAGAAGGGGAAGTTATTCCCTCTATTTGGATTATACTACAGTCCGTCAGATAGTCTCAGATTTGGTTTATCCTATAGGGGTGAGACGGGGTTCAAGATAGTCTCCAAATCATATACTGAGGTAAAGGGCCTTACAAAGCCGGGAGAGCCACAGCTCTCAGAACAGATATTCTATTTTCAGTATACGCCTGAGGAATATACAGCATCTGTGTCTTACTATTTCAGGGATATTCTCCTTACATCCGATGTCGTATATGAGAGATACTCAAGTTACAGGGATTCACATTATGAAAAACCTGTGGTCCCTTTCAGTGATATACTCTCTGTTCACCTTGGAACAGAATACAAATATAGTGAATCATTCTTTATAAGAGGTGGATATATCTATCATCCATCACCAGTTCCAGAGCAGAATGGCAGGTCCAACTATGCAGATACGGATGTGCATTACTTCAATCTCGGGTGTGGACTTGTGTGGAATTACGAGGACTGGAGATTACATCTTGATATTTATTCACAGATATTGTATTTTGTGGAGCGGGAGAATGCAAAGAGCCCATCTGCAAAGGAGCCTGTTCTGGATGAAGATAAGTACACAGATGGACTTCAGAGCAAGAACCCCGGATATCCGGGCTTTACTATGAGTGGCTTTGGGTATGGCGGTGGGCTCTCAGTGAGCATATATTATTAGACAGGAGGAGATTGTGAAGAATATTTTCAAAATCGTTACATTGGAAAATGGCGACAGGATAGAACTCAAATCTTTCTCATCCGATGACAAAGAACATCTTCTGGATTTCTTGGGCAAACAGAACACATATGAACGGATTTTCTTATGGATGCATAGTAACAACGAGGATATCGTCAAAGAGTTCGATTCTATATTAGAGGATGGCAATAATGTAATTTTGGCTTATAACAATGGGAGGATAAAGGGCATTGGGGTTTCTACGGGATTCAATGAATACTATTTTAGACACATAGAGAAGTATCGTATATGTATTCAAAAGGACTATATATCGAGTGGACTTGTGAGAGAGATTATCGCAGAACTGGTATATCTGAGTATGGAAAACGGGAAGGAGAAGATAGTAATAGAACTACTGCCTGAGATGACGGAATACAGGAGAGAGATCCAGAAACTGGATTTCGAACAAATTGCGATTATGCCAGAATTCTTTATGGATGATACCGGGGTAAAGAAGGATATTATCCTCTTTTCCAATAATCTAACTGTGCTCTGGAAGGGCTTCGAGGAAGGGATAGACCTCCAGTTCAAACCACACATTATGGAAGATTGATGCTTCTCTCTTATGATAGAGGTGAACTGGCAGAGTATTTGAACGAGGAGGAGCTATACAAATACTTGAGGGTCCCCGACAAGAACTTACTCCCACCCGAGGTTCGTATCGAGATTGAGGAAGAGACAGAAAAGGCACTCGAGCTCTTGAATCCAGAAGTAGTCTACAAGGAGTTCCTCGATTTCGATATCCAGAATGATGTGATTCTAATTTCGGGTATTCCTATAAATTCACATATCCTCTCGAGGATTGCCATCGATTCCGAATCCATCTACGCCTTCATACTGACTGCTGGCAAGGAGATAGAAAAAGAGATCGAGAGATTGAATAGTCAAGGCAGATATTTCAAATCTCAGGTATTGGATGCCTGTGGCTCGGTTTATGTGGAGGCTCTGGCTGATCTATTTATGCATAATATCGAAAGCCCATTATTACGGATGGATTACTCGCTCTCTGCGAGATACTCTCCAGGATATTGTGATATCTCACTCGAACAACAGAGTAGCATATTTGCATTATTGAAAGATGAAAATATTTCAGTCATTCTCACAGACACCTTTCAGATGATTCCAGAAAAGAGTATATCCGGGTTATTCTTCAAAGTGAGAAGTGAATTATCCAGGAGGTATAAACAATATTATATCTTTTGTAGAGAGTGTAAGAACAGACTTTGTAAATACTATAAAAGATGAGATTCATATTCTTATTTTCCACATCGACTCTGACAGGACCTGCAGCCCAGTCCTTCAATATAATCAGGTATCTCGTGAGGAACAATCATAAAGTATGGGTAATTTCGGACCAGAAGAGAGATGGTGATTTGAATGGATTCATAGAGAGTGCAGGTGCAAAACTGATAAGGAATGCCTCTATCTCCAATAAGAATAAATTTCTCGGCAAAATAGAGGAGATTAGAGATCTGAGGTCTATAGTAATGGACTTCAGGCCGGATTTTGTAGTGTCTTCATTCTCCAATGATCATTTCCTGATCGGACTTGCCGAAAGGAAGATAGATTATAGATTCAAGTTGATCAGATTCTTCCATAGCAACTCCGTAAGAAATGATACATTCCACCGGAGATTATTCGAAAATACCGACGCATTCATCCTCTTCGATTACGACATATATCTGAAATTCAAGAAGAGATTCAGAGGACTAACGGACAGGTTATACCTCTTCCCGACATCTATCGACACTGACCTCTTTCGTCCAGGAGACAATCTTGAGTGTAAGAAGAGTTTTGGTTTGGGTGAGAACGCTTTTGTAGTCGGATATGTAGGAATGTTCCAGAAGGGGCGGAGGCACAGAGAGTTGATAGATGCATTTGTTAGATTCAGGATTAGTAATGAAAATGCCAGACTCATTATGGTTGGCGGAGGAGAGACGCTCGATGATATAAAGAGATATTCCTCAAAGAAGGTATTTTCATCAGATATAGTCTTTACAGGGTTTGTGGATAATGATACTCTGGTCTCCGCATATAACTCTATGGACATCTTCGTTCTTCTCTCCGGAGGTCACGATTCATCGCTCAGGATGCTGTATGAGGCTCAAGCCTGCGGGACATATGTACTCTCTTACGATAACTATCAAATCAGGAGATTGATAGAGACTACGGATTATGGTGGAGTTCTGTCCGATATAAAGCCCGAATCTGTTTCGAAAAACATAGAGATATTTAAGGAGAGTGAGAAGAGTATCGACAGGAAGGAGATTCACGATAGAATCTCCTATGAATTCAATATCGATAGGGCAGGGGAATCCTTTATAAAGGTCTGTAATAGTATCCTGAATCGCAAGTAAAAATGTTTATTTCTGCCAAAAATCCCTTGACAGAATACCCCTATTAAGGGTATTAAAGCCTACTCTTGTTTTACTTTATTTCAAGGAGTGAAGAAGATATGAAAACAGATGCTATCAGAAATGTATCGTTGATTGGTTATGATGGAGCGGGCAAGACCTGCATTGCCGAGGCGATGGTAAAATATGGCACACCTGAGAGGGCGATCAAAGAGATCGCTCCTACCAGACTCGATCTGGACAACGAGGAGTTGAAAAGGAATATAACGCTATCTACAAAGACCACATTTACACAGTGGAAGGATGTTCATATAAATATCCTCGATACCCCGGGATTCTTCAATATACTTGCAGAGACATTCAACAGTATAGCAATGACCGAGGCCTCTGTTCTGGTAATAAAGGCTGCCAAGCCTATTAAGCACTATATCGAGAGATTCGGGTTCATTGCAGAAGACAGGGCCAAGCCTCTTGCAGTATTCATAAATCAGTGTGAGATGGAGCGGGCAAATCTCGATGAGGCATTTGCGAGTCTTACGCAGGAGGTAAAGGGTAAGATAGTGTATGTATCCTATCCGATAGGACTCGATACGAATCATCAGGGAGTAATCGATGTGCTGAGGATGAAGGCATACTATTATCAGGGGGCATATGGAAAGTTTCAGGAAAAGGAGATTCCGGCTGAGTTGAAAGATAAGGCAGAGGAGCTCCACACACAATTGGTGGAGACGCTCGCAGAGACAGACGATTCTCTCGTCAACAAATACCTCGAAGGGACAGCCCTTACCGAAGAAGAATTGATATCTGCATTCAAGAAGGGGTTTGCAGCGAGGACATTCTTCCCGGTCTTCTGTGGCTCGGCAAAGAAGGCTACGGGCATAAATCTCTTGCTCGATTATGTAGTAAACTGCTTCCCCGACCCAACCACCAGAGAGTGGGCATCTAAGGTCAGCGAAGACAAGATGGAGATGCGAAAGGTCGACATCAATGAGCCATTTTCTGCGATAGTATTCAAGACGACTGTTGATCACTTTCAGGGAAAGGTTACATACATCAGGATTATATCTGGTGTATTGAAACCCGAGATACCGGTCTACAATGCAACCAAGAAGATAGAGGAGAAATTTGCTACCCTCGTAAGGGTCGATGGAAAGAACCAGATTCCAATAAATGAGGCAATCGCAGGTGATATCGTGGCAATAACCAAGGTAAAGGATACACAGACCGGTGATACCCTTGCAACACCTGAAAGGCCTGCACTATACCTCACTATAGAATTCCCAAAGCCGACGATATCCTTCTCACTCAAGGCAAAGACCAAACAGGATGAAGATAAGCTGTCCAACGGATTGCAGAGACTCATCGAGGAAGACCCGTTGCTTTCATATGTTCGAACTCAGGATACAAAGGAATTGCTCCTCTCAGGTATGGGGCAGGCACACCTCGAGATAGCAATAGAGAGACTGAAACGAAAATATGAGGTAGATGTAACTACCCAACCGCCCAAGATTCCATATAAAGAGACCATCAAAAAGCCATCCAAGGCACAGGGTAAATATAAGAGACAATCGGGTGGTAGAGGTCAGTATGGAGACTGCTGGCTCGAACTCAAACCGCTCCCGAGGGGCAAGGGATTCGAATTTACAGAGTCTATTTTTGGCGGTGCCATTCCCAAGAACTATATACCATCGATTCAGAAAGGCGTCGAGGATGCTATGCAAGAAAGACCACTCGCCGGTTGTCCGGTAACCGACTTGAGTGTGAATGTATATGATGGCTCTTATCACGAGGTTGATTCCTCCGATATGGCTTTCAAGATAGCAGGTTCAATGGGATTCAAAAATGCCTATGCAAACGCAAATCCAATCCTCCTGGAGCCGATTATGCAGCTCGAGATTACTATCCCCGAAGAGTTCCTGGGAGATGTGATTGGAGACATAAACTCCAGACGCGGCAAGATTCAGGGTATGGATCCAACTCCGCGTGGCAATGTAGTGAAGGCACTCGTACCTTATGAAAACACCGCTACTTATGCTACGGATCTACACTCGATTACACAGGGAATTGGCTACTTTACGATGCAATTCTCACATCTGGAAGAGGTACCTGCCCAGATTGCGCAGAAGATTATCGATGCTTATCAGAAGCAGAAGGGTCAGCAGGAGGAAGAGAAATAGGCGTCTCTTTGACCTTGAGCCTGAGTTTGATTACCATAAGCAGTGCCTCGAAGAATATCTTCTGAGACATCTTTGATTTTCCGAGAATTCTATCCGTAAAAATGATTGGAAGCTCATATACCCGGAAGCCCTTCTTATAGGTTCTATAGTTCATTTCTATCTGGAACCCAAATCCGGAAAGCAACAGATTATCCAGATCTATGCTCTCTAAGACCTCCCGCCTAAAGCATTTGAAACCTCCTGTGAGGTCTTTTATTGGGATCCCAAGAATGGTTCTGGAGTAGAGTGAGCCACCTTTACTTATAAGCATCCTTAAGAATGGCCAGTTTTCGACACCTCCACCTTTTACATATCTCGAACCGATTACCAGATCATACTCTCTGATCTTTTCGAGGAACTGAGGTAGGTATTCCGGGTTGTGGGAAAAGTCTGCATCCATCTCGAATATATATTTGTAGTGCCTCGACAGTGCCCATTTGAAACCGGATACATATGCCTTTCCCAACCCCTCCTTCTTCTCCCTATGAAGCACAAATAGCCTGTCTTTATAGACCTTCTCTGCGAGTTCGTCAGCTATACTCCCTGTACCATCCGGGGAGTTGTCATCCACAATGAGAATATTCGCATCTATCTTATCGAATACTGCCTTTGTGATGTTCTGGATATTTTCCTTTTCATTATATGTTGGAATGATCACCAATGTATCGGACATAGTATCTCCCGCTATTAATATACAAACTTCACTCCGAGTGATGCTATATGTCTCGAGAAATTATAGATTCCACTATCCACATTGGACATATTCAGCAATAACGAATACCCTGTATTCAGATAGATCTTATCTGAATATAGTCTGAAGTCGATTGTAGTATCGAATGTAATCCTCTTATCGTTTCTTGCCTCTGCTTTATTGTCCTTCAAATAGTCGGGATTGCTGATCTTCTCGGAAAAGATATAGTAAGAGAAACCACCGCTCATAGTCAGGACAATGGACCTGCCATATCTGTAATTTAAGCCAAGTTTGAGATCGGGCCTCATATATTTCCACGCGTCCCCTTCTGAGTTGTTTATTCCAAAAGAATCCTTGTTGAATAGAGTAAGACTCGGAGAAAACGAATAATTGAAGGATAGGTATGGATCGATGAGCAGCGAAGACCTGTCGAAATCGGGTGAATATACCTTTTCGAAGTAATGCCTCAATGCAACATTCGAGCCAACGGATATAATGAGATCACCCGTTATATATCCTAACTCAGGGGTGAGCAGATGTCCAAATGAATAGCCCTTGAAATCGTTGGAATAGAAGTCGTATGTATAGTCATATTTCAGTCCTGCGTAGAAAGAGGGTTTGATGAAGCGATAGTTCAATTGCAGGTCATTCCAATTGAAATTATACTGATGTAGGTTGGAATTCATTCCCTGATAACCATTATAGATTATACCAAACATATTGGAGCTTGTATTCACCAGCCTGTATCCAATAGAATATCTCGCCTCTGTCCTATAATCGTATCGCTCGCCATATTTAATATCGGCAGGTTTTATTGGATCCTTGTCGGGATATAGTAGGACATTGGTATCGAATACCTCGTTTACCGCGATCATAAGTCTGAGATTATCGGATGAATCTGATTTGGTATTCTTCTCGATGCTTATGATCTTCGAAGAAATTACAAACTGATTCTGGTATTTGTCTCTAAGAGACTTGAGATCCGTCAGGGTACCCTGTAAATCCCCACTCATCGATTTTCGAATGATAGATAGAAATTCCTTTTTATTTTCGTGCGTAATCTTGGAGTTCTTGTCGATCTTGTCAATTGTCATCTGCAGGTTGTCTTTATCCTCGAGCCTATTGTAGTTGAGGGCAAGATATACGAGAATCAACGGGTCCTCTGTATATCTTGGAATCCTTTCGAAATTGGCAATCGAACCCTTGAAATCCCCATTGTGATATTTGGATATTGCAATATACCTTACTACTTCATAGTTGTATGGATTCAGGGTTTGTAGCTTGGTAAAGAACCTTTCTGCCTCCTGATAATTTCCGAGCATAAAGTGGGAGATGCCTGCCACATAATTTGCATCTACATTATCTCTATCTCTCTGGAGTACATCTTCACATATCTTGATAGAATCACCATATTTTTGGGCTTTATAGAGTTCGAAGGCTTTTGTAATCTCGATATCATTGTTGGCATACACTATCATAGGAATTACTGATAGCGCTATTATAAACTTTACTATCTTCATATCCTAATCTCCTTTATTCTACATAGTTTAACTTTACTACTGAGATAAATTTCTTCCCATTTGCTTCATAATATGCACCCAGGAAATGTGTAGTAGAGGAGGGCAGGGTAGCCGGACCCTTTATGGTAGCCTGTAATTTATCGGGAGTTATAGTCCCAAGCTCACTATTACCATTTTCGATATTGTCGATAGTCCAGTGTATCTCAGGGGAGGTGAATCCTTCGGGGAGTTTCTTTGCATCTACGATTACGCTTACAGAGACCTCCTGATTCTTTTCGAGATATATCGATTTGGTGTTGAATTTCAATGGCTGTCCAAGTTCGATATTCAGAGTATTCTTTATATCAGGGATGGTAATAGTCCTGACCCTGTCGAGCATATATACTACATTTTCATTTGGACCTGTCAGGAATACCTCGAGGAGATGTTCTCCCGATGGCAGCTGTAGTAAGAATAGGTCTTTATTCCCATTGGCAACATCTGTCAACAGACTCCCGGATATCGGCTTGCCGTTATCGTATATTATGATTCTTGCAGAATCACCGAGCAATTCATTGATGTCGGATGGTGTTGTTATCGTTTGAGGTTGTATCTCGATCTCAGAGATAGGCTTGTCCCCGCACGAATATGCAACTATCAGGAATAGTATAAATAAGATGTATTCTATCTTGTAAAACATAGCTCACTCCTTTTCTAACGATAATTCAAAATCAGGGTTGCTTCTCTCGACAAGAGATTCCTATCGAAATCGACAGGAATATCTGGAGATGTATGTATATCTTTGCATTGAGACTGGGTTTTGTGGGTAGTCTTGAAGAATGAATCGAATTGGAAGTCCTCGATCAGTCTATCGAATACATTCTTCTCAGCAATATTTACAGTACCCGAACTAATCGGTGTCTTTATCTTCTTAACTGTCTCTTCTATATCCGAACTCCTGTATAGAGTAGGTTCTGTGGGTAGTACTTGTGGGAGTATCTTGGAATATGTCCCTTTCTTTACAATCTTGTAGTTGTTGTCGGACTGAATTATATTCTTTACCGAAACCTCTTCATCGAGCATTATCAACTCTGTAGTTCCATCCTGTGAATTGACCTTAATGATGAGTTCTGCAGGCTTATCTCTAATAATCTCTGAGGTAGGGGTATTGATTGTGCCCTTGACCTTGGTGTTGAGTGCCTTGAAGAGGATTTGTCCTTTCAATATCGTGATCAATTCCTCCGAATCCGAAATCTTTGTGAAATTTATATCTGAATCACCCGGTACAAAAACGATAAATCTGTCTTCCAGAAATATCCTTAAAGATGTGTTCTCGTCTGTTTTTATCCTCAGCCCGGATTTCAGTATTGTATCCGAGCTGTTTGTTATCCATTCCTTCGAACCCTTGATTCGGGTCTTGTATTCGCGGCCAGAGATGAATATTACCTTACCTTCGATATCCTGAGCAAATGAAAGAGATGGTAACAAGATCAAAAGTAGAATGATTGGAATTTTCTTCATTAATGCAACCTCCTTAATGGCGTTATATTATATAACGATATTTACTATTTGCAAGACCTCTTTTGATATGGACATTTTCGATATTCGTATCGCTGAATATAATGGAATCCTCAATTACAGAACCGATTATTTTACAATTGCTGCAAATTATGGAATTCCTGATAGTAGAATCACTCAAGAATACATTTTCACCAATGATATTATTGTTGTTGTCCCTTCTTTGAGCAATATATCTCTTTGTAAAGACCGGTGAGGTAATCTCTGAGCCAAGAAAACCCATATTGGAGAAATATAGATTTTCTATCGTTCCTATGTCGAAAGATTCTCTTCTGGTGATGAATCCATATATCTTGAAATTATTTTCTATAAACATAGGATATGCAAGTTTATTTATACAACCTTCATTTGGGAGATAGTCAAAAAGGGCGGGATTCAAGATATGTACCCCAAGAAAGCTACACTTGAAGTACGCAGAATCTGTCTCAGATGGTCTCCTTTTTACCGCAATAATTCTATTCTGTTTATCCACAAAGACTGAGTTTTCGTCCAGAATATTCCTGTTCTTCTTCAATAACATTGTCGCATCGGACCCTTTTTCGAGATGAAAATCAACCATCTTCTCAAGGTCCACATTGGATACCGTATCCCCATTCAAGACGATGATAGGTGTATCAATGTTGAATTTTCTAACAATATTACTTATTCCTCCGCCGGTCCCGAGTATTTTCGGCTCGTAAATCGTAGAAATATCTTTGAAATTTCTCTCGATATAATTATCGATCATTTCCGGGAAATAATGTAGATTTACATATATCTTCTTTACACCATATTTCTTCAATATCATTATCTGGTGCCATATAGGAGTCTTATCGAGCAGAGGCACAAGTGGTTTTGGCAAATCTTCGGTAAACGGTCTAAGCCTGGTACCGAATCCAGCCGAGAGAACTATTCCGGTTATCTCTTTCATAACTAATTAAAAGATAACTCCATTAATTGAATTCATCTACATATTTGGAAATAATGCCATATAATTCATTGAAATCATTGAATTTTTTCATTGCCGAGGCTGCATAGCCAAAAGATGTAGAGACATAAGGCAGAAAGGAAGGATTGTGCTTGACCCTATCTATAAAAATAAATCTGCCGCCATCTTTGAGCTTGCGCTGGATTGTCTGGAGGTGAAAAAGCATAGATAATTCGTTATAATCTATATTAATACCGTAGTTTTTCAATTCAGAATGATAGTATTTCAACAAATCAGTGAGTATTTTTTCGTCGAATCGAATATAGCTATCCCTGAGCAATGCCACAATATCGTAAACAGGCGTAGAAATAAGTGCATCCTGAAAGTCTATAATATAATATTTTGCATCCTTAATCATTAAATTTCTGCTTTGATAATCCCTATGAGTGAACACATTTGATATGCTGTCGAGTTTCTTCGAAATACTGTCGAAATGATTTCGCAAGGCAATCCTATCGTTTTCAGGAAGTTTGATATTCATTCTTGCCTCAATCCCATATTCAATGAAGTGGTCGAACTCCCACATATACAAGTCATAATCGAACTTTCTATTAAAGGCAATACAGTTCTTATGGACATTTTCGAGCGTCTGGTGTTTCAGAAATGCAAGTAACTGGATAGCCTTCTTGTAGGATTCGATATCATTTCTATCCGAAAACTCCTTTTCCAATGTAGTATCGCCCAGATCCTCGAGAAGAATTATACCTCTATCTACATTCGAGTAGAGTATGGACGGAACCGGGATATCGATCGATTTCAGATAATTTGAGATATTTATGAACGGAAACTCATTAATTGCAGATTGTTTCGAAGCCTCTTCGGATTTATTTGTAAGGCTCGGGTCCCATTTCATCAATATGAAGGATTCTTTATTCGTTCCCAAAATTCTGTAATAAGACCTGTAAGAGGCATCGCCTTTCAATTTGATTATTCTATCAATTGTAACTGGCACCTGGCCCCTTAGTTCAAATTCAAGTAGTTGTTTCAAATTATCATCTAACTCATTGATATTATTCATATAAATAACTCCTTAATATAACTAATCAGTATAATAAAAATGCCCGGGAATCATAGGTTCTGTTAAATTATAATCAAAAGAAAAAAACTGCATATGTCTGATAATATATATTATGTTAACTTACTCATAGTGCGACTTTCTAAGCCCTATATTCATAACAAGTGATATAAGAATTATTGAGCTTATCAACGAGGAGCCTCCATAACTCATAAATGGAAATGTCACCCCTACTACTGGCATCAAACCTAATAACATAGATACATTTATTGTAAAGTGCAAAAAGAAGTATGCAAAAATTCCAAAGGAGATATTCTTTGCAAATATATCCTCTGTCGAGTACGAAATCTTCAAGATTTGAAATAATAGCAAAACACAAAGAATCAACAAAATTATCGAACCAACGAATCCCCATTCCTCCGCAAAGATGCTAAAGATAAAATCTGTATGCTGTTCGGGCAGGAAGCTGAACTGGGATTGAGTCGATTTCATATATCCTTTCCCAAAAAGCTGTCCCGAACCTACGGCAATCATAGATTGAATCGAATGATATGCTGTTCCAAGTACATCCGAATCGGGGTCTACAAATGCAAGAATTCTCTTCTTTTGATATGGTTTCAGGAACTTAAGCCAGCCGACAAATGCTAAACCGCTTCCAAGAATACCCATTAGTATAAAGTGTGATATCTTAATCCTGTTGAATAATATAACCAAAATACCAATCATCAGTATAATCATAGCAGTTCCAAGGTCCGGCTGTTTAATGATAAGCACGAATGGTACAACTATATATATAAACGGTAAGAATAGTTTGAAAATCGACCAGCTGTTATAGACCTCCTTTTTATCGCTATAGAACTTTGCAAGAATAAAGATAAGGGCTATTTTCATAAGTTCTGCAGGTTGCATCTGAAAGATTCCGAGACTTAGCCATCTCTTTGCCCCCATCGCGGTCTTCCCAAATAGAAAGACCATTACGAGTAATAATATACATATGTAATAGATTACATAAGAGAATATCTCGTACTTCTTGTAGTCCAAAAGAATAATCAGGACACCTATAATCAGTCCAAAGATTGCCCAAAGAATCTGATTGTAATAATATTGGTGTTCTATGCCTCTCGGGGTAGTTACGGAATAAAGATTAATTATACCTATAGTAATCAATAAAATTGCAGTAATCCCAAGCAATATTACATCGCTATTAGAATGTTTTTTGGTAAATATATCCAATCAATCTCCCTGTTCGACAGTTTCCTGAGTATTCATCGTAACACTCGGTATGTTTTCGATTTTTAAACCTTTATACATCTCATAATACAATTGTATCGCCTTGAATACATACGGTGCCGCCCCACTCGCCCCGTGTCCTCCGTGCTTGTGCAGAACAGCAACCAAAATCTCTGGATTTTCGATATCTGCAAACGCTACAAACCAGGCGTGATCTTTGTTCATATATGAATCTGAAACATTCTTTCCGTCCTTCATCTCGACAACCTGAGCCGTACCCGTCTTGCCTGCGATTTTGATCTCCTTATTATTTCCGAAAATCTTGTATCTCTGAAATGCCGCGGTTCCTCCAGGTTCATTGCACACCCCATATAGACCTTGTACAATCTTCTCTATGCTGCCCTTGTCCACACCCAATTCCGATCTGATAGATGGTTCGTTTTTCTTTACTATTGCATTGTTCTGGTCTCTTATCTCTTCGACGATTATAGGTTTCAATAACTTACCACCATTGGCAAGAGTTGCATAGGCAAAGGCGAGTTGAATCAGTGTAACATTCACATCACCCTGCCCTATTGCCGCATTTATTGCATAACCCCTATGATAAGAGCCAAATTTCTTGCTACCTTTATAATAATCTCTATTTGGGAGTATTCCCGAGGTCTCTTCATCTATTTCGAGCCCGCTCTTCTGCCCAAATCCAAGCATCCTGCCATAAACGAATATATTGTCTATATCGAGTCTGTCTCCAAGCCTGTAGAAATATACATCACAGGACTGAACGATAGCCCTATGAAGCGAGAGGCTCCCGTGTCCCCTCTTTGCCCAACACCTAAATGGCCTCGTACCAAATTGAAATACCCCATTGCAGAAGGATGTAGTATTCTCAGTAATCAGTTTCTTATCGAGTGCTGCAAGGGCTGAAACTATCTTGAATGTAGAACCGGGTGGATAATGGTCCTGAGTTACTTTATTTATCAATGGCTTCAGTGGGTCTGAAAGTATATTCTTCCATTCGGTCTTACCTATTCGCTGGCTGAGCTTTGCCGGAGAAAACGATGGTCTGCTTATCAGTGCATAGATTTTCCCGGTTTGTGGGTTGATGGCAATGAGCCCTCCATCTATTACATCGAACATCCTTTCGAGCTCCCGCTGGTAGTCAATGTCGATTGTAAGTATGATATCCTTGCCCTGTATGGGTGGGAACTTTCTTATCCTGTCTTTCAGATAGTCTTTTACCTCTGTTGCATCTACCTTGAAACCCTTTGCATCCACCAGAATAAATTCCTTACCCTCCTCTCCCCTGAGATAATCCTCATATGCCAATTCTATTCCCCTCTTGCCTATGATGTCGCCCTGCTTGTATAACTCCCGCTCTTTGTTCTTATCCTGAAGCGTCTTCTTGTCTATCTCTCCTACATACCCCACAATATGTGAAGCAATATCTCCCAGCGGATAATCTCTGAACGAATCCATCAGTATCTCAACACCCGAGAGGTCCTCTATATTCGATTCGATGATGGCTATCTGATCGAAGTTGAGATCTGTCAGTATCTTTATTGGCTTGAATCTCTCCAGACCCCGTTTTTTCTTGATCTCATCTATAATGTCCTGAAACCTCTCCTCCGGGATCCCTATCAGATTGTCTATATGCTGGAGTGTCTTCTTGTAATTCTTCACAAAGGCCGGGGTCAGAAAGAGGTTGAAAGAAGGTCTGTTTTGGGCAATTACATTGCCCTTTATATCGAGTATTCTACCTCTCAATGGGCTGAGTCTTACCTCCTGAATGAAATTCTTTTCTGCCCTGTCGTAGTAATATTCTCCCATCTGTATCTGGACCTTGTACAACCTCAGAATTATTATTGTAAAAGCAAGGAATAGGAGAATAGTGAATAAGATGTAGGTTATCCTGTAGTAGTTCTTTATTTCGGCTTCTGAGACTATTCTATCCTTTAACATATTCGTAAGCCCTGCTGATCAGAATTCTATATAGGATATAATAAAAGATCGCAATGACGAGATTCATAGAGACAAACTGGGAAAAATCCCGCATAACGACCAACTCGTCCTTGGCGAGATATACGAGTACCATACAGAAGAATACGATTACGCTAATTGTCAGGACCGAGAGGAGATAGTTGAAGATATTGGTAAGACTGTATTTCCTGGAAAATCTTATGAGAATCAAGAGAGATATTCCATAACCAAGACCCACAACAAAAGTCTCATCATAGTGGATGATCGAGGATGCAGTAGCTGTGATGATATAAAAAAGGATAATTAGTGTATTGCTGTTCAGGAGAGTGGCAAATGGTATTATCGGAATGAATATATCATAGTATTTATTGGACAATCCAAGTATGACGAACAGAAATTTGGCTATTATTATGAGTAAGATAATAGAAATTATTTTCCTTTCGACCTTCATTCTACATCCCGACAATTATATATAGATATTCTATGCTGTCGAATTTTACAAAAGGCATAATAGTTGCTTCCTGAAACATCTCTTTGGAGAATTGCCTTACATCCTTTATTACACCTATTGGTACTCCTGCAATCGAATATGTCTCGAGGCTCTGGGTTGTGACTACGATATCGTTTGGGGCGACATTGGAACTCATTGGAATATATTTCATTGTGAGTCTCTGGTTGTATCTGCCCTCTCCCTGAACGATTCCCTTTGTCTTATTCTCTATGCTCACTACAGAAAATAGTGACCTTCTGTCAGATAGAAGTCTCACATAGGAGAAGCTATTTGCCGTCTCTACTACCTTGCCGGCAAGTCCCTGATCGGTTATTGCATACATCCCCTTCTTTATACCCTGTTCATCACCCGCATCTACAACCACTATATCCTTCGAATAACTCTTTATGTATTCTACGACCCTGACTGGTATGAGTTTATAATCACTCTGATATTTGTAATCCAAGAAGCGCTTGAGTTCGATATTCTCGTTTTGACAGTAATTGTACAAATTCTGGAGTGCCTGCATCCTGCTGTTCTCTTCCTTTAGCCTCTTATTCTCCTCTATCAGTGCCTCATTGCTGCTAAAATACTCTCTTATATACGATATCCTGTCTTTTACATAATATGAAGCCATCTTGAATGGGTAGAAGATCGAGAAGATTTTGGAAGATATTACGAGAGGTTCGCTCTGATAGGCAATGGATAGAATAATCATTGCAAGAGGGAAGAATATCAGGATTACATATAATGATTTTCTATACATTTTTCCTCTTGTCAAGCAACTTTTCTCTATAGATTACTATATGGAAAAATGACATCAAATATATCAGTCGATCACAATCTGCTTTAATAGGTCGAGCTCATCCAAGGCCTTTCCACCACCTGAAGCCACTGCCCCGAGAGGATCCTCGGCAATCATTACAGGCAATCCGGTCTCCTCCCTTATTAGGGTATCGAGATTGGTCAGTAGTGCACCTCCGCCAGCCAGGACTATACCCTTATCTACGATATCTGCTGCAAGCTCAGGAGGTGTCTTTTCAAGGGATTCTTTTATGGCATTGAGTATTGCGTTTACGGGTTCTGATAGAGCGTCCCTTATCTCACTTGCGTTTACTTCTATGGTCTTTGGAACACCTGCAACGAGAGAACGACCCTTGACCTCCATAACCTTGTCCTCTCCCGATGGATAGGCACTCCCAATCTGTATCTTTATCTTCTCTGCTGTGGTCTCGCCTATCAAGAGATTGTATCTCTTCTTGATATGCTGGACGATTGCCTCATCCATCTTGTCTCCGCCGATTCTTATGGATTTGGAAAAGACAATTCCCCCAAGGGAGATTACGGCGATCTCTGTAGTACCGCCGCCAATATCCACGATAATATTTCCAGATGCCTCCGTGATTGGCAGTCCTGCCCCGATAGCTGCTGCCATTGGTTCCTCTATGAGATAGACCTCTCTGGCTCCAGCCGAGAGGGCGGACTCCTTCACTGCCCTCTTCTCTACCTCTGTAATGCCAACAGGTACACAGACGATTATACGAGGTTTGACGAGTGTCTTTCTGTTGTGTGCCTTCGTAATGAAATGCCTGAGCATTGCCTCTGTAACCTCGAAATCTGCGATGACGCCATCTTTCATAGGTCTAATAGCCACAACATTGGATGGTGTCTTTCCAAGCATCTCCTTCGCCTCTTTCCCAACCGCGAGCACCCTCTTAGAGCCTTTCGAATCCTTCTGTATCGCAACCACAGATGGTTCATTTGATACAATCCCTTTACCTTTCAAGTACACAAGTGTATTTGCAGTGCCCAAGTCAATCGCAAGGTCATTCGAAAACAAGCCATAAAGCCAATCCAGAAGCATAACCGACTCCGGTAAACAGTTAAAAGTAACGAGGTAGCAATATCAGAGAATAATTGCTTTTTCAACCCAAAAACTAAATCTTGTGGCAAACATTCATTTTGGACCCTAAATGAGTTTGCGATTCGAAAAAATTTCTATTTACATTTGTGAAATAAATGTTAAACATTTCTTTTATGTTTTGTAGTTATGAAACATTACAGTTCGAGAAGTTTACTTATATCAGGAGGTAAGTATGTCAGTCTTGATGACGAGGGCACAATTATTACTCACACCAATCTTTATAAATAAGTGTGAATTGAAGAACAGAATTAGTATGCCGGCTATGCATCTGAATATGACATCTGATGGCGATATGAATCAACAGATAATCGATTTCTATTTCGAGAGGGCAAAGAACAGGCTGGGACTTATCATCGTTGGCGGGTGCAGTATAGACGATACCGGAGGTGGTCCATTGATGATAAGTCTCGAGAACGATTCCAGGATAGAGAGTCATAGGAAGTTTTGTGAACAGATCCACAAGACCGAGACCAAGGTGTTTGCACAGATGTACCACGCCGGTAGATATTCTCATTCATTCCTGCTCGGGAAAAAGGTGTTGGCACCCTCCCCTATCCCATCGAGGCTCACAGGTGTAACACCCGAGGAGATGACGGAGGGTGATATAAATCAGGTAGTCGAATCATTTGCAAAGGCGGCACTAAGGGCAAAGACGGCCGGCTATGACGGTGTGGAGATTATAGCATCTGCGGGATATTTGATATGCCAGTTCCTCTCACCACTTACAAACAGGAGGACTGATGAATTTGGAGGCTCTTTCGAAAACAGGTTCAGATTTGCAAGAATGGTCATCGAGGAGACTCGCAAGGCAATCGGGAAAGATTACCCACTTATAATCAGAATGAGTGGATATGACTTTATGGGGGCATCTACCCCCATT
>Ga0123519_10006955_pt1 | contig 17646 bp, 21 predicted proteins | sample YelNatPaOPRAMG02_FD_87396 | JGI IMG/M metagenome (GOLD analysis project Ga0123519, IMG submission 87396) | Hot spring microbial communities from Yellowstone National Park - Yellowstone National Park OP-RAMG-02 (version 2) | ecosystem: Environmental > Aquatic > Thermal springs > Hot (42-90C) ... | reverse complement strand
TTATTTCCCCACATTGAGACATAAGTATAATCTTTTTTATGCCCAAATTTCATATATGCTGCTCCTGAAACACTAACAGGTTTTGGAAACCCCATTTCCCACATAGTTAAATCAAGTATATGAACCCCTATGTCTATCATTCCTCCACCACCCGATTTTGATTTTGTTGTAAACCAACCACCAAGTCCGGGGATTCCCCTTCTTCTTAATGCAAAAGCCTGAGCATGATAAATTTCTCCCAAATGTCCTTTATTTATTATCTCCTTTAATAATTTACTATCTGCTCTAAACCTATGGCAAAATCCTATCATTAATATTTTCTTTGATTTTGCTGCTTCTTCTACCATTTCTTCTGCCTCTTGGGCATTCATAGCCATAGGCTTCTCACACAAAACATTAGCACCTGCTTTTATAGCATCTATAGTAACTTTTTTATGTAAGTAGTTTGGAAGCCCTACACTAACAGCATCTGGTTTTTCTTTCTTTAGCATCTCTTTATAATCAGTATAAACATTTGGGATTCCAAGCTCATTTGCCACCTTTCTTGCCCTTGCCTCATCTATATCAGCAATAGCAGAAAGTTCAACATCTTTTACTGCTTTGTATGACTTTGCATGATAATACCCAATCCCTGCTCCTATTACCCCTACTTTTACTTTACTGCTCATATACACCTCCTTTAAACAGTATATAGTATGTAGTATACAGTATATAGTAATATCATAATATCTTATTAAAAGCAACATCAAAAAGTTTTAACATCTCTTGAACTGTCTCTATTGGTAAGCCTACTATATTAGTATATGAACCTTTTAAGACTTTTAAAAATTTATCATCTTCCTGTATTCCATAACCTCCTGCTTTATCTAAATTTTTACCTGCTAAATAATTTATATCATCTTTATTTAGTTTTTTCATCTTTACCAATGATTCTACTGTCTCAACTAATACTTTGTTTCTTTCTATATCTTTTATTGCAACTGCTGTCCATACATGTTGAGTTTTACCACTTAATTCTTTTAACATTCTTTTGGCACACTTTATATTACTTGGCTTTCCATAAATTTTATTTTTAACAACAACTACAGTATCTGCTCCAATGATAATTCCTTTTTTAAATTTTTTTGCAACTTCATTTACTTTATCTAAAGCAACTTTTTTTAATTTTTCTTTAGAAAAATACTTACCCAAATCTTCTTTAATATTTGAAGGAACTACCTTTACTTTTAATCCTAATGACTTTAAAAGCTCTTTTCTTCTCGGTGATTTTGATGCAAGTATAACAACATTTTTTTTCATAATTTAATAAAAATTATAACATATTAAAAAATAATTACAAGAAATTATAACTTATTTTAAAAAACAATTGATAAAAATGCAAATAAAATATATAATATTTATATGTTAAAACAATCTATACTAAATATAATCTTAGATATTATACTTATCAATATCTCTTTAATATTAGCATTTTTTATAAGATTTGGAACCGAAATTCCACCTGAATTTGTAAATCATTTTGGTTTATTATTAATATTTGCTACAATTGCAAGGATAATTGTATTTTTCAGTTTTAATATATATAAAATAATATGGAAATATGCAGGTATAAAAGATATACTACGTTTAGTAAGTGCTGTAACAGTTGGTTCAACTATAATAGTTACTGCTGTTTTTTTTAATAGAGACTTAGGATATCCTCGTTCAGTAGTATTAATAGACTGGTTTTTAAATCTTTTCCTTATTGGTGGATATAGACTATTTCCTTTTATAAAGCCTCATATTATTTTAATAAAACCCAAACTTAAAGGAAAAAGAACTTTAATCATTGGTGCAGGCGAAGCAGGTACAATGGTTGTTAGAGAAATGGAAAGAAATCCTGATTCAGGATATGTACCTGTTGGATTTATTGATGATGACCCTTCTAAAATCAATATGAGAATCCACGGTATAAAAGTTTTAGGAAAAACTGAAGATATAAAAGATATTGTTCAGCAATTAAATATTGAACAAATAGTTATTGCAATTCCTTCTGCTCCACCTAACCTTTTAAAAAAATTTATAGATATATGTGCTTCATTAAGCCATTTAGGTGTTAAATTCAAAATAGTTCCTGGAATAACAGAAATAATAAATGGTGAAGTGAATCTATCACATTTAAAAGAAATAGAATTTGAAGATTTACTTGGAAGAGAAGAGGTTAAATTACAAGAAGAAAATATCTCATCCTATTTAAAAGATAAAAAAGTTTTAATTACTGGTGCAGGTGGCTCTATAGGTTCTGAATTAACAAAGCAGGTTTTAAAATTTAATCCAAAAATGCTTATTTTAATAGATAAAGATGAATATAATATCTACAATCTCGAGATGGAATTAAATAATTTTAATCCAGAATCTAAAAGAAAGTTTAATACAGAAATAATATCTATAATATCTGATATAAAAGATGAATCAAAAATGGAAAGAATTATAGAAAAATATAAACCATCTTGTATTTTTCATGCAGCAGCCTATAAACATGTTCCTCTAATGGAAGAAAATCCCGATGAAGCAGTTAAAAATAATATATATGGAACAAAAGTTATGGCTGATCTTGCTATTAAATATAATGTAGATAGATTTGTTATGATTTCTACTGATAAAGCAGTAAATCCTACAAGTGTTATGGGTGCATCAAAAAGAGTAGCAGAAATGATAATCCAAAGTTTAGCAGAACAACATGTAAATACAAAATTTATGTCAGTTAGATTTGGAAATGTCTTAGGCAGCCGTGGTAGTGTTATACCTTTATTTGAAAAACAAATAGCAAAAGGAGGTCCTGTTACTGTAACACACCCTGATGTTACTAGATACTTTATGAGCATAGAAGAAGCATCTCAATTAGTTATACAGGCAGGAAGTATGGGAGAGAAAGGAGAAATATTTGTACTTGATATGGGACAACAAGTTAAAATATCAGATTTAGCAAAGGATTTAATAAAATTCAGGGGATATACTCCAGATATTGATATAAAAATAAAATATATAGGACTTAGACCTGGAGAAAAGTTATATGAAGAACTTCTAACTCAGCAAGAGGGGTTAAATCCATCTTTTCATAAAAAGATATTTATAGCGAAGCCAGAAAAGATAAATATTAAAAAATTAGAAAAAGATTTAGAAGATATTATAAAATTAGTGAACTCAAAAGATGTAACTAAAGAACAGATCATAAACAAGTTAAAAGAGATCGTTCCATCATATAATCCTAAAAGAGAGTGAAGAAAGGAAAAAAATTAAATGAGAAGAAAGAAATTTTTACCATTTGCATTACCATATATAACAAAAGACGAAATTAAAGAAGTAGTAGATACACTAAAATCTAACTGGCTTACTACAGGACCAAAAGTAAAAGAATTTGAAGAGAAATTTAAAAAATATGTTGATGCAAAATATACAGTAGCAGTAAATAGTGCAACAGCAGGATTACATCTATCATTAGTATCACTTAATTTAAAAAAGGAAAGTAAAGTTATAACAACACCTTATACATTTTGTTCTACGGCTAATGTTGTTTTAGAATCAGGTTTAGAATTGGTACTTGCTGATATAAAAGAGGATTATAACATAAATCCTATAGAAATTGAGAAAAAGATAGATAAAAAAGTAAAAGTAATTATTCCTGTCCATTTTGGAGGAAATCCTTGCGATATGGATGAGATATGTAAATTATCAGATAAAAATAAAATCTTTATTGTTGAAGATGCTGCTCATGCATTCTTAGCAGAATATAATGGTAGAAAAATAGGAAGTATAGGAAATTTAACTGTTTTTAGTTTTTATGCTACAAAAAATATAACTACTGGCGAAGGAGGAATGGTAACAACTAATAATAAAAAATTAAAAGACAAAATTAGCATTCTCTCATTACACGGTATAAGCAAAGATGCTTGGAAGAGATATTCAGAAGAAGGTAATTGGTACTATGAAGTTACTCATTTGGGTTATAAATATAATATGATGGATATTCAAGCAGCACTTGGATTAGCTCAGCTTAAAAAAGCATATAAATTACTCAAATTAAGAGAAAGAATAGCAAACATATATACTAAAGAATTTAAAAATATAGATGGAATAAAAATTCCATATACTTCATTGTCATCTCAAAAAAATAAAAGAAATGCATTTCATCTTTATGTGATAAGAATAGATGATAAAGTATTAAAAATAGGGAGAAATAGATTTATAGAAGAACTAAAAAAAGAAAAAATAGGAACAAGTGTTCATTTTATTCCTATTCATTTACATCCATTTTATAGAAAAAAATTTGGATTTAAACCAGATGATTACCCTATTGCAACAAAGTTATATCAAGAGAGTTTATCTTTACCAATATATCCAAAAATGTCAGATAACGATATTTACTATGTGGTTGAAAAAGTAAAACAAATAGCGAAGAAGTATAAAAAGTAAAGAAAGTAAATAAAGAGAAAAAGGATGGTAAAACGAATATTTGATTTAATCTTTGCTACAATAATTTTAATAATATCTTTGCCATTATTTCTCATAATACCAATACTTATAAAATTAGATTCAAAAGGTCCTATAATATTTAAACATAAAAGAATTGGTAAGGATGGAAAAGAAATAATGGTTTATAAATTTCGAACAATGATAAAGGATGCTCATATAATAGGACCTGAATTAACAGAGAAAAATGACCCAAGAATTACAAGGGTTGGAAAATTTCTAAGAAAATCTAGTTTAGACGAATTACCACAATTTATTAATGTAATCAAAGGTGATATGAGCATTGTAGGTCCAAGACCTGAAATTCCTTCAATAGTTAAGACATATTCTAATTTTCAAAAACAAGTGTTAAAGGTAAAACCAGGGATAACGGGTCTATCACAAGTCAATGGTAGAGCAGATTTATCAATACCACAAAAATTAAGGTTAGATGTTTACTATGTTAAACATCAAAATATATGGCTGGATATTAAAATAATCTGTAAAACAATTTTTATTGTTTTAAGCCAAAAAGGAGCGTTTTAAATATGAATGAAATTAAATTTGGAACAGATGGATGGAGGGGTATAATAGCAAAAGATTTTACCTGCGAAAATGTAAAAATTGTATCACAATCTATAGCGGATTATTTTAATTCTATAAAAAAACAAAATAACAGTATTATTATCGGCTATGATATGAGATTTATGTCTGAAAAATATGCAGGTATAATTTCTGAAGTTATGAGTGGAAATGGTTTTAATGTATATCTTTCAAAAAATCCTATAACTACACCTGCTATCTCTTTTAATGTAGTAAACAAAAAAGCTTTAGGTGGAATTATGGTTACTGCTAGTCATAATCCTCCAGAATACAATGGCATAAAGGTAAAATCAAGTAGTGGTTCTGCAATACCACCTGAAGAAACTAAGAAGATAGAAAATTTTTTATATAAATCTAAAGTTTTACAAAATACTTCTTCAATAAACTTAATTTCTCTTGAAAAAGATTATTTTAAAAAATTAACATCTTTCGTTGATATGAAATCCATTAATAAAAGTAAGTTTAAAGTTGTAATAGATCCTATGTGGGGTTCATCACAAGGATATTTATTGAATATCTTAGCAAAATCCAAATTAAAATTAATCCCTATTCATCACTTTAGAGATGCTTTATTTGGTGGAATAAGACCTGAACCATTAGAACACAACCTTTTTGATTTAAAAAAGGAAGTTTTAAAAAATAAAGCAGATATAGGCCTTGCTACAGATGGTGATGGAGATAGAATTGCTATAATAGATGAGAAAGGAAGATTCTTATCAGCACAACACATTATCCCACTTATTTTAATACATTTATTAGAAAATAAAAAATGGAGAGGTGGTGTTGTTAAAACAAATGCCACAACATCTGCTGTAGAAGTAATTGCAAAAGAATACAATTTAAAACTTTATCAGACACCTATTGGGTTTAAATATATAGCCGATTTAATGTTGAAAGAAGATATACTAATTGGAGGTGAAGAAAGTGGCGGAATTGGAGTTAAAAACTATATACCAGAAAGAGATGGAATTTTAATGGGTCTTTTAATACTTGAAATGATGGGAGAAACTACAAAAAAAGTAAGTGAACTTTTATATTATATAGAAAAAAAATTTGGTAAATTCTGTTATGATAGAATTGATATAAAATATAATCCCGAAAAAAAGGAAAAGATTTTTAACTTTTTGAATACAATTACAATAGATAAAATATCAAAAAATTCTGTTCAAGAAATAACCAGATATGATGGCACAAAATTTATAATGAAAGATTCAAGTTGGTTATTAATTAGAGCATCAGGGACAGAACCTATTATAAGGATATATGCTGAAGCAAATTCACATAAACTAGTTAAAGATTATTTAAATTTTGGTGTAAGATTAATAAAAAATATAAAATAATCTAGTTATTTTCCTACTACAGATGGGGTAACAAATATTACGAGTTCTGAGTCAGAAGATTCAGTATGAACACCTTTAAAAAGTAATCCTAAAAGAGGTAAATCGCATAGTATTGGAATCCCTTCTTCTCTTTTAGATTCTTCAGTTTGCATTAAACCAGCAATTACAATTGTTCCACCTTTTTTTACATATATAGAAGTTTTTGCCCATCTTGTTTTAAGTGCAGGAATTATATTCCCGCTGTAATTTACTCCTGTTGAAGAATCAAGATTACTCACTTCAACTCTTATCTCTACATTTATATTTTGTAATGCATCTGCAGTTGGCTGTATATCTAATTTAACTCCATATTCTTTCCATTCTACATTTATTCTTTGATTATCCTGATAAAGTATCGGGAGTTCACCACCAGATAAAAATAATGCTTTAGAACCACTCATCGTAAGGAGTCTTGGTTTTGCAAGTATCTTTGCTTGCCCATTTTTCACAAGTGCATTTAGTTTAATGTTAATTTTCTCTAATCTTTCAAAATCTCCTATTTGAAAGATCGGCGGAATAGTTTTTTCTCCAATACTTAATGCATTTAATGTATCTGACCAGTTTATTCCAAAATCAGAAATTACATTTTTCCTCATTTCAAGAACCTGTACATTCACCTCTATCATTGTTTTTTCTAATTCAGATGTAAGAACTACAACCTGACTTGTTATTTGATTATTATCCTTATCCCATATTATAAGTGATGTATTTCCTGTTGATTTCCCAATTAAAAGTATCTCTTTTTCCGAAATTACTTTCAAATCTGCAATTTTAGGATCTCCAACAGCAATTTTTTTTGGCGAATCAACTTGTATAATTTTCGATTCACCAACTGTTATTTGAATCCTATCTTCGGAGAAAATTTGATTAAAAATTAAAAAATAAAACAATGCCACTAATAAATATTTTTTCAATGTTACCTCCCTTATTTATGAATATTTACATCATTTTTTTATTTGAATCTTTTCTCCTTCTGTCCCACGAATTATTTCTAAAGAAGGTACTTCCTTAGTTGGTTTAGTAACCTCTTTTTGAGTACTCTTTAACAAGTTATTAAAATTAGTAAGTTTTGGAGAAATAATTTTATCATCTTCTGGATTCCTTAATGAGAGTCTTAATTTACCTTTAGTTTCTGCAAAAGTAATTATTTCAACATCCGATGGTTCCAATGCTAAAGTGACTGTTGATGAACCTAAAGTTCCCTCTACTGTAATTTGAGAGCTTTTTGAAATATTATTAAAATTATCATTTACTGCTAATACCTTAACCTTTTGAAGAATAGTTGCAGTATAACTACCTTTACCACCAACTTCTTCAAATGTCCCAAGAACATCAACATAATCCCCTGTTTTAATCATTTCATTTAGTCCAGTTTCACTATCTACAGAAATTGTTACTGCTCTAAATCCTATAGGCACAACTGAGGATAAAGAATTTGCTATTTTAGTAATTTTATTTGCTAAAATCTGTTCTCCTTCTGAAATCTCTGCTAAAGTAATTCTTCCTTCAGCATATTTTATATCTCTAATAGCACCTGGTTGGATATATGCCTCAGGTATTTCACATTCTTTTAGCATCTCGTTGGTTAAAGTAGCACCCGATTGAATATACTTTTTTGCAATTATTACTTTATTCGGCGTACCTTTTGAAATCACCTCTTTTTCTTTACTATTTAAATAAACAAATAAAATCAATGTTGCAAATCCAGCAATAACTAACGCTAATATTAAATTTTTATTTTTCACTTAATCCTCCTTGTAGTTTAAATATAATAGTACAATATAGATATAAATTCATCTGTTATAGTGATTAAGCACCAATTATTCATTTTTGTAAAAACTAAAGAAATATCTTCTTCTTTTTCTTTATTTGGCAGTAATTTCCAACCAAATTTTTGCATTTCTTTAATATAAAAATTTTCTAAACTACATTTTGATTCTTTAGTTTTATAAAATAACATTATACACTTTTCCTTTCCCGATATTCTTTCTATAGATAATTCACTAACTAATCCAAATGGTTTTGGGATATCTTTTATTTCTACACTGTAACTTTTTGTTTTTTCTTCTATTTCATATATTAATATAATATCCCCTTTTTGCTGTGGTAGAACTTGAATTGAAATTTTTAAGTTTTCTTTTTCAAAAGAAATAATACTATATCTATTATCAAATACTTCTGATTGAATTTCTTTATAACCTTCTTTTTTAAATTTTTCTCTATAAAAATTTAAAATTTCCCTTGTTTGGTTTTTTGAATAAAATACTAACCCTTTTGCATTATTACCGTTTACAATTAAATCAACTTGATTTAAAAATTTAAAATTTGTTCCTTCTGGAATGTCTTCATATACTAACGCAAAGGAGTTAAAGCAAAATATTAATATAAAAATTATTTTATAAAGGTGGTTTAAATTTAAAATCACTTTCTCCTTTCTCTATTTTTTCCTTATAATATGCCTTTCTTCCAATAATATCTTTTATTCTCCAACTATTACCACTTATCACAAATTTTTCCTTAATCTCATAAGGAGGAAAATATTTTGGAAATAGATGAAAACGATAAGAAGAAGTAACACATCTTTGTGTCGTTTTATAAAAAATTATTATTCTTTTAACTCTACTATCTATAGATAATAAAGTAGGATTTATAAATTTGTTTTTTGATAAGCATTCCGTCATCCTTAATTTTATTAATTCATCTGGCATATCTTCTTTAGCAAGCCATGCACCGTATCTTACTGCAACTGATAACTTTTGTTTTACAACATACATAGCAGATAAATTAACAAATCCTATCCAGAAAATTAACAAAATAGGTATTACAATAACAAACTCTACTAATGCTTGACCGTTTTCTTTTAATGAAATACAAGTCCTTTTACTAAAGGCACTCTTGCACTTACGGGCGATAATTTCGCGTAAAAATTTGGATCCCATAAACCTCCTAAGTATTCTGTGCCTAAATAAGCATCTCCTTCTCGAGTTGGTATTGCTTGAGCAACTGCATTCATTTGAGGAATTTCTAATCCAAGAAACCCTCCTCCAAATACTATCTTGTCCTTAAATCTTACTCCTATTATCCTAATAAAAGGTCCTTTTTTATTCTGTTCTATCCAAAATTCAGGTTGACTCTTCTCCATATATAAAGGTACACCTTTTTCCTTTATTTTCAAAACATAATATCTCCTTATTCTCAATGAAAACATTGAGTCACATAAGGGAAACCACTTAGCATTATCTATATTACTTTTAAAATTTGCCCTTATTGCCATTCCAGCTAAACCAGGAAAACTTTTTATATATCCATCCTGCATTCTTTGAATCGCCTTAAAACATTTTAATTTATCTCCAATTAAAAGTAAGGTAGGGTTCTCTAAAATTAAAGCAATATCTCCTCCCACTGCAGCTATTAACGCCCAGTTTAAATCAGAAATTACATTTAATCCTCTTGCCTGCCATAATGCAGCAGTATATGCTGCAGCATCAGTAGCATTCTGAAGTTTTATTCTATAATAAACCATTTTACCGGTTGCTAAAACAAAAGATAAAATCACTATTAAAATTGGTATAAATAAAACAACAAAAACTAATATTTGACCTTTTTGTCTTCTCATTTTTCTATAGGTAATCTTGTCGAAGAATATATAGGGATATAAGGTAAAATTTCTCCAAATATTGGAATAATCAAATTCAATGGATACATTACAGTAACTTCTAATTCAGGATAGTAAAATTTTACAGTTACTTTTGATAAAAATACTTCCTTAGTTCTTAAAGAAAGTAAAACTATTCTTACTGCATCATTTGCATATTTAACAGGATTATCAGGTAACTGTGTATGAACAATAGCAGCCCTACAACCACAAAATGAAGCATAGTTCACTATATAATATGTATTAAACAAGATACCTATTTGAATTATACAAAATAAGAAGAAAATCAAAATAGGAAATATTATAACTGTCTCAACTAATACCTGCCCTTTCAATAATCCCTCCAATGTTTAATACTTATTATTACTTAGAAGCCTCGGTTGCAACCTTAGTTCCTACAGCTGTAAATGCTCCTTTTATCTTAGGTCCAAAAATTTTAAATGCTGCTATTGCAACTGCAACAATTAAAGCAATAATTAAAATATATTCAGTAGTAGTTTGCCCTTTTTGCCTATTCATAACTCTTTCACCTCCTTTTCAATTTTACGGTAGTGGAGAACAAATTATCGTTGATAAAAATCTCCAATAAGATTTTATTGAATAAATAAAAAAATAATATACTCCGCTTAAAGAAAAAATTATAATAGTAACTACTAAGATATACTCTATTAAGGTTTGACCTCTTAAAGATTTTTTCAGATTTCTATCTCCTTTAAATATTTTGCCGCTTCTTCTGGAGGGGTAGGATTGATATAGAATCCAGAACCTAATTCAAAACCGGCTAATTCAATTAGTTTCGGTGTAATCTCAATATGCCAGTGCATATAATAACCATCCTGCTTCCTCAGAGAAGAAGTGTGAATAATGTAATTATAAGGTGGATTATTTAATGCCTTCTTTATTTTAAGTAATGTATCCTTTAGTATCTTTGCTAAGTCAAATGCCTCTTCATCAGAAATTGTTAAAAAATCTGCATTATGTTTTTTAGGTAATATCCAAGTTTCAAAAGGGAATCTTGGAGCAAAAGGCGCAAATGAAATAAAATTTCTATTTTCTAAAATAACTCTAACAGAATCTTTCATCTCCTGTCTTATTATATCGCAAAAAACACATCTTTCTTTGTATTCATAATGAAACTTCGCACCATTTATTTCCTCAGCTACTCTCTTTGGAATAATTGGAGTTGCTATTAACTGTGAATGAGGATGTTCTAAAGAAGCACCTGCTAATTTACCATAATTTCTAAAAATAAGTATATATTCAAATCTAATATCGTTTTTTAAATCAAGAGCTCTTGTTTTATATACCAATATAACCTTCTGAAGATGATTGTAATCTAATTCTGTTATATTCTTATCATGTTCAGGAGTTTCAATTATAACTTCATGTGCTCCTATACCATCCATCATATCATACATTCCTTCTCCTCGACGGTTTAAACCTCCTTCAACTCTTAAAACGGGGAATTTATTTGGAACAACTCTAACTTGCCATCCAGGAGTATTTGGAGGAGAAGGTGGATTCCTTAACGCATAAATTTCTGGTGGTGTCTTATCTTCATTACCATAACAAAACGGGCAAAAATTATGTTTACTTTCTTCACTTACTGATTTAGAAAAATCATAAGGTTTCTTTATTCTTTCTGTTGCAATAATAACCCATCTTTGAGAAACAGGATCTTTTCTAAGTTCTGGCAATTTTCCTCCTTTAAAATAATGTATTTTATCAAAAAAATCTTCTCTTTTCAATATAAATTTTTAGTGTTGATATTTATTTAAAATTATGTTATTATTATTTTTAATGATAGATTTTAAATCTTTGATTAAATTAGGCTGGGCAAGTAGTATTGGAATTACATTAGTAGTTTCGACATTCTTAGGATTAGGTATTGGTATTTTTTTAGATAATCTATTTAATTTTTCTCCGATATTTACTATAACTTTTTTGTTAGTTGGGATTATTTCTGGTTTTTTTCACATATTTAGTGGATTAAATAAAATGAAATGAATATAATCTTGGGAGTTATTATAGGAACTTTAGTAGGTATTCTCAATTCTTACTTATTATATTTAACAGTAAAGAAGTCTTTAAGTTTAGAAAAAAGTAAAGGGAGAAAACTTGTTATAATAAGTTATCTAATAAGGTTTATAATTTTAACTTGTATGTTAATTTTAGTAGTTAAATTTCTTGGTAAAACATCTTTTATAGCATCTGCAGTCTCTCTTGTTATTATTACTTTAATTTCTCCTTTTAAATTATTTTTAAAAATTTATGGAAGAAGAAAATAGTTTAAAAGAAATAATTTTAATAAAAATACCTGGTATCCCTGATGTCATTGTTATGTCTTGGGTTGTTATGATAATTATTATTACATTATGTATATTTGCAAAAAGGAAGATAAAAAAATCTCCAGAAGGATTACAGAATGCTATAGAATTTGTAATAGAATGGGTTATATCTAAGTCAAAAGAATTCTTAGGAGAAAATGGACCAAGATTTTTACCTCTTTTTATAACTTTATTTTTATTTATCTTTTTTTCAAATTTACTTGGATTAATCCCTGGTTTTAAATCTCCCACAAGTAACTTAAGTATTAATCTATCATTAGCGCTTATAGTATTTTTTTCTACACATTATTTTGGAATAAAAGAAAAAGGTCTTTGGGGTTATCTAAAACATTTTATGGGACCTCCTTACTGGTTATTCATTTTAAATTTTCCAATACATATTATAGGAGAATTAGTAAGACCCATTTCCCTTACTTTAAGGCTTTTTTTTAATATTTTAGCAAAAGAAGTTTTACTTACACTATTGGCTTCTCTGTTTTTTGTGTTTATTTCTTTATCTATGCCTAAGATTATTAAAATATTACTATTAACAGGAGACCTTGTACTTAGGCCATTAATTATGCTACTCGGTGTTTTAGTTGGTTTTATACAGGCATTAGTCTTTACATCACTTTCAATGATTTTTATAGCAGGTGCAATAGAAAAAGAACATTAAAATATCACCTTTTAGATGGTGAATTTTATTATTAAAAAAGGAGGGCAAGTATATGACAATATTTATAGCATCTATAATAGTAGCAGGTATAGCCATTGCTATTGGTTCTCTACTTACAGCATTCTCTCAAGGTTGGGCTTTATCAAAAGCAATGGAGGGAATTGCAAGACAGCCAGAAGCATCTGGTTCTATAACTGGTACTTTAATCATAGGGTTAGCATTTATTGAATCATTGGCAATTTATTTTTTAGCAATTTCAATAATAATAATCTTTGCTAATCCATTTACAGCACCATATCAGAAAATAGAATCTGTAAGATCGGAAGTTGAGGTATTAAAATTAGAGATAGAAAAAAGTAAATTAGAGGTGGAGAAGAAGAATTTAATAGAAAAATTAAAAACGGAAGGATTGGAAACAAAGAAAAAGTAAATTATTACGGAGTAGTTTAATATGGTTGAAATGAAGATAGATTGGTCAATTTTAATAATTCAAATAATTACTTTTATTATTGGAATGGTATTAATATGGAAAATATTTGTTAAATATTTTTTAAAAATTTTATCTGAAAGGGCAAGTAGTATTAAACAAACATTAAGTGATATTGATAAACAAAAAATCGAAGTAGAAAAATTAAAGTTAGAATATCAAAGAAATTTGGAGGAAATAGATAAGAAAATTCAAGAAGGTGTTAGAATTGCAACGAAAGAAGGAATAGAGGTAAAAAATGAAATTATCCTTAAAGCAAGAGAAGAGGCAAAAGCAATCCTTGATAGAGCCTATGAAAAGATAGAACTAGAAAAAGAGAAGATGCTTAAGGAACTGAGAGCAGAAGTAGCAAATTTAGCAGTTTCTATTGCTGAGAAGGTTATTAAAGAAAGCATTAATAAAAAAACTCAAGAGAAATTAATTGACGAAATTTTGCAAGAAATAGGTAAGGAAAAATAGTATGATATCTAAAACTATAGGTAAAAAATATGCTACTGCTTTATTTAATGTAGCAAGAGAAAATAAGAATATTGAAATAGTTAAGGATAATCTAACATTTATTAAAAATAAAATTGCTCCCAATGTTATGAGAATTATTACTATTCCAAGTATCCCTACTGAAGAAAAAAAAGAAATTATTAATAAATTATTAGAAAATAAAGTTGATATATCTGTAAAAAATTTTTTAAATGTTCTTATTGATAAAAAAAAATTTGACCTTTTTGATGATATATACAATGCATTTATTGATCTTTACCAAAACTACAGTAATATAGTAGTTGGAGAAGTAATAAGTTCAACAGCTTTGGAAGAATCTTATAAGATAAAAATTAAAAATATATTAGAAAAAAAATATAAAAAAACATTTGTATTAGATTTTAAGATTGATGAAGATTTAATAGGAGGTATAATCATAAGAATTGGAAATGAAATTATAGATGGAAGTTTGAAAAATCAACTAATTAAAATTAAAAATATTTTACTTGGTTAAAGAGGGTAGAATTATGGTTAAAGAAGTAAAAACAAATCCAGAAGAAATTACCTCTATATTAAAAGACTTAATAAAAAATTACGAGAGCAAATATGACAGAAAAAATACTGGTATAGTACTTCAAGTGGGAGATGGTATATCAAGAGTATATGGTTTAGATGAGGTTCGGTCCTTTGAACTTGTTGAATTTCCAAATAATGTCTTTGGTATGGCGCTAAATTTAGAACGAGATAATGTTGGTATTGTTATCTTAGGAGATGATAAAAAGATAAAAGAAGGGGATATAGTTAAATGTACTGGAAAGGTTATGCAAGTACCTGTTGGGAAAGAACTAATAGGAAGAGTTATAGATCCTATCGGAAATCCATTAGACGGTAAAGGTCCCATTGTAGCTAAAAAATTTAGACCAGTAGAAGTTAGAGCACCTACTGTTATTGAAAGACTTCCTGTAAAAGAGCCTTTACAAACTGGAATAAAAGCAATTGATGCAATGATACCTATAGGAAGAGGGCAGAGAGAACTAATTATAGGAGATAGACAAACTGGAAAAACAGCAATAGCTATTGATACTATAATAAATCAAAAAGATACTGATGTTATATGTATATATGTGGCAATAGGTCAGAAGAAATCAACAGTTGCTCAGGTTATAAAAACATTAGAAACTTATGATGCACTTGACCATACTATTGTAGTATCTGCAACAGCATCTGATCCTGCTTCTCTTCAATATCTTGCTCCATACGCAGGATGTAGTATTGGAGAAGAATTTAGAGATGCAGGAAAACATGCATTAGTTATTTATGACGATCTTTCAAAACATGCAGTAGCATATAGACAACTATCATTACTTTTAAGAAGACCACCTGGAAGAGAAGCATATCCAGGAGATATATTTTACTTACATTCAAGATTATTAGAGCGAGCAGCAAAATTAAATGATGAAAAAGGAGGAGGTTCCCTAACTGCAATTCCAATTATTGAAACTCAAGCAGGGGATGTTTCTGCATATATTCCAACAAATGTTATTTCAATAACAGATGGTCAGATATATTTAGAGAGTAGTTTGTTTTATTCAGGTATTAGACCAGCAATTAATGTAGGACTTTCTGTTTCTCGTGTCGGCGGTTCTGCACAAAACAAAGCAATGAAAAAAGTTGCTGGTAGATTAAGATTGGATTTATCTCAATACTGGGAGTTAGTAACATTTACACAATTTGGAGCAGAATTAGATAAGACAACACAGTCCCAGTTGTTTAGAGGCCAGAAAATGGTTGAAATACTAAAACAAGATCAATATCAACCTGTGCCAGTAGAAAAACAAATTATCATAATATTTGCAGGAATAAATGGCTTTTTAGATGATATCCCAAATGACAAAATAAAGTTATTTGAATCTCAACTTTATAAATTTATGGACGAAAATTACTTAAAATTAGTTCAAGATATAAAAAATAAAAAGGATTTAGATGAAAAATCTATTGAAGAACTAAAAAGAGCAATTACTCATTTTAAAAATGAATTTCAAAAATCATATTAAAGGAGTAAAAAATGAATATAATTCAAATAATTAAAAATAAAATATTCGGAGAAAAATCCGAAATAGTTAAAATCTTAGAAAAGATCCCTATCTTTGAAGGATTAAATGATTTAGAGTTGAAAAAAATAGAAATCATTACGCATGAAAGGTCATACTTACCAAATGAAGTTATATTTCATGAAAAAGAACCTGGTGCTGGTATGTATATAATAAAAAGAGGAAGTGTTAGATTAACTAAAAAGACGGAGACAAAAGAAATTGAAGTTGTAGTTTTAAAAGAAAAAGAGTTCTTTGGTGAACTTGCTTTACTTGATGAATCCCCTCGCTCAGCAACAGCAACCGCAATAGGTAAAACAGAAGTGTTAGGATTCTATAGACCAGATTTTTTAACACTTCTTCAAAGAGAACCAAAATTAGGTTCAAAAGTTTTATTAAAATTAGCTCAAATACTTGCAGCAAGATTAAGATACACAACTGAAACAAGCGTAAAAGGGATGAATCACAAATGATTCAAAATCTTAAAGTTTTAAATTGGGTAAAACTAATAGTTATATATTTAATAATCCTTTTTGCTTTATTTATATTTTACTTAGCACAAGATCTATTAACTCCTTTTTTAATAGCATCAATATTAGTGTATTTACTAAATCCTTTAGTTGATAAGTTAGAAGGCAGTGGCATAAGAAGAGGTGTTGCAGTATCATTAATATTTATAGGTATCATTTTTGTCCTTTTTATAATAATAGTTATCTTCTATGATTCAATAATTAACGAGATTAATACTTTTAAAGATAAAGTCCCTTTATATTTTAACAAAATAAAATCAAGTTTGGAGGAAAGTGCCACTATATTAGAAAAAAATATTTCATTTTTGCCAAAAGGTAATTTAAAAAAATTAATTAATGAAAAATCATCTGAGTTACCACAGATAATTGAGAAATCAATCCCTTCTTTAATAACTAAATTTATTGAAGTTATAACAGGTACACTTATAGTTTTATTTACAACTTTCTTTATGTTAAAGGATGGTAGAACTTTTAGAAAGGAAATTATTAAACTAGTTCCAAATAAATATTTTGAAACTTTTCTTTGCTTACTTTATGAGATTAATAAACAGATTGGAAATTATATAAGAGGTCAAATAATAGACTGCGTAATTGTTGGAATACTTTCAATTATTGGACTATCTTTAATTGGGTTAAAATACGCAATTATCATAGGTATTGTATCAGGAATTACCAATATAATACCTTACCTTGGTCCTATAATGGGGATGATACCAGGAATATTTATATGTATTATAGAACATCACAGTATGCTTATGGCAATTAATGTAGTTGTCGTATTAATTATTGTCCAACTTATAGATAATGTAGTCATTTCACCTCTTGCTGTTGGTAAATCTGTAGATTTGCATCCTCTTGCAGTAATAATTTCTGTAACAGTAGGGGGAGCCCTAATGGGTGTATGGGGAATGTTACTTGCTGTTCCATTATTCTG
>Ga0123519_10006952_pt1 | contig 17649 bp, 16 predicted proteins | sample YelNatPaOPRAMG02_FD_87396 | JGI IMG/M metagenome (GOLD analysis project Ga0123519, IMG submission 87396) | Hot spring microbial communities from Yellowstone National Park - Yellowstone National Park OP-RAMG-02 (version 2) | ecosystem: Environmental > Aquatic > Thermal springs > Hot (42-90C) ... | reverse complement strand
GAATATATCTCCATTCTTTACCGATCCGACCGCTACCACTACAGCGTAGATCTGGTGCGGAAGGGATCGGAATCGAGAGGAAGATGGGATTATCTGAAAACGGGCAGAGGACCGACAAGATCCTCGCTATAGCCTGGTGGATATAGCCCCCATGTCGTCGACTGGGCCCTCCCGTGCATCCAAACCTCTCTCCGGCGCTCGGTTATGGAGCCGAAGACCGAATTCAGCTCGTAACCTCTTCACAAACGGCCTCGAATAGGTTAAATTTGTGAGGTTATCAATAGCGAAACAAGGGGATCGGTCGTATGTATACGTCTGCGGATTTGAAAAAGGGACTCAAAATCCTCATCGACGGTGAGCCTTATATCGTCACCTATTTCGATTTCACGAAACCCGGTAAAGGGCAGGCTCTCTATCGCACCAAGCTTCGAAATATGATCACAGGAATCACACTCGATCGAACCTTCCGGCCCGGCGATACCTTTGAACCGGCATCTCTCGAAGAACGTCCGATGCAGTACCTCTACAAGGAGGAAAACCTCTACCACTTCATGGGCAACGAAACCTACGAACAGATCACCATGACCGAGGACGCCCTGGGCGATGCCAAGAACTATCTGACCGAAAACCTTAACGTCAAGATCTTGATGTTCGGTGAAAAGGCCATCGGTATCGAGCTTCCAAACTTCGTCAACCTAAGGGTTGTCAAAACCGACCAATGGGTCAAGGGCGATACCTCGGGCAGCGACTCGAAGCCCGCCACCGTGGAGACGGGTTACGTCCTCCGGGTTCCTCCCTTTGTGGAGGAAGGCGAACTGATCACGATCGATACCCGAACCGGAGAATACTCAACCCGAGTTAAAGGTTAGCGTGTGCCGAGGAATTGGGCTCTGGTCCGACGAAAGGCGCTTCTCGAGCGAAGGGCCGCCTTGATTCACGCGGTGAGGCAATTTTTCATCGATCGGGGATACCTCGAAGTCGAAACCCCGCACCGTATCCCTGCTCCAGCTCCTGAAATCCACATCGATGCCCTTCCTTCCGGTGAGTGGTACCTTCACCCCTCGCCTGAGCTTTGCATGAAACGGCTCCTCGCCGCAGGCTACGAAAAAATCTTCCAGATCTGCCGCTGCTGGCGAGGGGGCGAACGGGGAAGACTCCACCTTCCCGAATTCACCCTCCTGGAGTGGTACCGATCAGGCTGCGATTACTTCGGGCTCATGACCGAGTGCGAGGAGATGATTCGAACCGTGGCCGAAGCCTTGAATAGGGGGCCTTGCCTTCGATTTCAAGGCCGGGACATCGATCTCTCGGGTCCATGGGAAAGGATCACCGTTAGGGAGGCGTTCCACCGTTACACGACAAGGACCGCAGAGGAAGCCCTTGCCCTGGATGTTTTCGATGAAGAGATGGTCCAGGAAATCGAGCCCAACCTGGGCCTCGGCAATCCAACCTTCCTCTACGACTACCCTTGCCAACGGGGTTCCCTTGCCCGCCTCAAGGCGGACGATCCTGAAACGGCTGAACGCTTCGAACTCTACATGGGCGGCATCGAGATCGCCAATGCTTTTTCCGAGCTCAATGACCCGGCCGAACAACGAAAACGCTTCGAGGAAGAGGAGACCTTGCGCCGAACCCTCGGCAAGGCCTCCTATCCCGCTCCTGAACGGTTTCTCTCGGAGCTCGAAACCCTGCCACCTTCCGCGGGCATCGCCTTGGGAGTGGATCGTCTTGCCATGGTCTTCTTCGATGTGGCGACGATTGATGAGGTCGTAGCCTTCACCCCGGAGGAGCTCTAATTCCTCAAGAAAAGAGCCCGTCAAGGGAACGTTCCCTCCTCGATCGAACCGCTTCCGGTCAAGATTTGGAGCAAGCAGCCTTTCTGCCAAGCTCGTAAGCCTCTTTCATCTTCCCCTCGTTCTTCTTGATCTCTCCCTTCTGGGCAGCCGAGGCTTGGACGGGTTTGAGGAATTTCAGCCCCGAAAACTGGCAGGTGTTCTTAAAGCTCAGCACGATGGGGTCGGCCGTATGGACCCTTGCGTCTCCGCAAACCGTGATCAAACCGACCCTTTTACCTACCATTCGCGGGGCGTACGCCTCGTGCCATTTCCATTGTGCGTCGAAAAAGGCGCACCAGCGATCCAGATAGGCCTTCATCTGGCTCGTCATGGCCCAGAAGTAGAGGGGAACGCTGTGAATCAGCGCATCGGCTTCCAGGATCTTGGGATAGATGGCCTGCATGTCGTCTTTGAGGGCGCAAACGCCAGCCCTGTTGCACTTCCCGCAATCCAGACACCCCAGGATCTTTTTTCTGCAGAGAACGATCTTCTCAACCTCCGCACCTTCGTCCCTTGCTCCCTCCAAGGCTCGATCCAAAAGAATGTCGCTGTTGCCTGAAATCCGCGGACTTCCCAAAACACCCAAGACCTTCATCGGTATTACCTCCTTTGCGAAGGATTCTCCCTAAGGTTGCAATAAATCCTGCTCAAGGGCCCCCTGAGGGCGCCAGAGAGGACCTACAGCGGCTCCTCAAGGAGGTTGAATACAAAGTTGCACCGCCTCTGCTGGACTTCTCCCCTGGTGGGGTCTTCGGTAACCGCTCACCTGTCAACAAAACCCCCTTCACAAGACCTCTGAGGCGTCCTCTCCGGGGCTCCGTTATGCGGCGGGTGGGCTCCCTCTGCTTTCAGAACAGCCTTCTGAAAGCTCCATGTAGGGAACGGCGAAGGCGGCCATCAGAAGTAGGGCTCCAAGGGCCGCAAAGCCGGCACCAAAAGAACCCCACTGTCCTGCGATCCCAATCCCGGCTGGAACCATGCCCGCTCCAACGAGAATGCTGATGGGCATGGTCAAGCTCAGGGCCACGTTCTTCGTCCTTGGAGATCCAATCCGCGACAGGGCTGCAAAGCCTGCCGGAAAGAAAGAGGTGGCGCAGAGGCATTGGAGGAACACAACGGGCACGAACCATGACCCCGGCACAAGGCTCAGGAGAACCGTGCTGACGCCCGACAGAAAGAAGACGCCACGCATCGTCCGTTTTGGACCCAGGTGGTCTGCGGCCCACCCGGCCGCGAAGACCATCACAAGGGTGGGAACCCGGGAAAGGCCTACCCACGTATTGGCCCACGTCCGCTCAACCTCCTTCTCGGCCACAAGATAAAGGGGAAGCATGCTGTAGACCCCAAAACTTGCTCCGATCCCAAGACAGAAGAGGATCATGATGATCCAGAACGATCGATCAGAAAAGATCACGCGCACGGTCCCGATGTTGGGCGCCTCTCCAGGAAAATTTCCTCCCTTCCCAAATCGGAGAAAGACGAGGCCCATTCCAAGACAGAGAACACCGAACAGGATAAGTGACTGGCGCCACGTCATCCACCGCAGGAGCATTTCCACGACCAGAGGAGAGAGAACAAAGCCAAGATTGGGGGCGAGCTCATGGAGGGCAATCGCTTTCCCCCAGTCCTTGGACGTCACCAACTCCGTAATCGTCGCGATGGCTGAGGGGAGATATACCCCCGCAGCCATCCCCACGAGAAAAAACCCGATCCGGATGCCCCAAAGGCTGTGGCTTGAAGCCACGAGGGTTGCCGCTCCACAGACCGCCCCACAGGAGGCGACAATGGTCCCTTTGTGGGTGAGGCGCCTCGAGATAAAGCCCGACCCCAGAAGGAGCAAGGAGTAGCCGAGGGAGAGGGTGAAGACGAGGGAACCGGCCTCATCGTGGCCCAGTTGGAGCTCCCTCTCGAGGACGGGCATCATGGGCGTGAGGGCGAAGCGAGCGAGAATGTTCGAGAAAAAGATGCCCACCAGAAAAAGGAGGGGGCCCATACGACTGCGGAGCGAGGCCGGTTCGTTGTCTCCCCGCAGCTCGTTACTCGCCTTCATCTTGCCCTCATCCCTGCCCTTCACGGAACATCCCCAGCTCCAAGTATCGGTCGATGATCCGAACAAACATTTCCACGCCCAGGGGCAGAACTTCCTCATCGATGTCGAAAAGGGTGCTGTGATAGGGGTGAACGATGCCCTTTTCCTCGTTCCGAATCCCAAGTCGGAAGAAGGCCCCTGGCACCTTTTCAAGGTAATAGGCGAAGTCCTCGCCTCCCATGGCGGGCTTCACGACCACCACGTTTTCGGAGCCGATTCCCTCGGCACAGGCCTTTGCCACCAGCTTCGACATCTCAGGATCATTGATGAGCACGGGATACCCATACTCATAATCGAGCCGACAATCGACCCCAAAGGACTCCGCGACACCCTTTACAACCTGCTCCAGTCTTGTACGGAGCTTCTCCCTTACTTCGGGTGTTAAAGAGCGTACCGTCCCCCAAAGCTCCACGTCGTCGGGAATGATGTTGAAAGCTGTTCCGCCCGAGATCTTGCAAAGAGAGATGACCCCGCTTTCAATCGGATTGACGTCACGGCTGACCACCGAATGGATCTGGCAGATCAGATGGCCTGCCACCATGATTGGATCCTTGCAGAGATGGGGAAAGGCTCCATGGCCTCCCTTTCCCACAACCTTGATCGTGATCCGATCGGCTGCAGCCAGCCCCTCCCTTTCGTATACGCCCACCTTTCCGACGGGAAGCAGGGGAAAGACGTGGGCTCCGAAGATGGCGTCCACCTTCGGGTCTTCGAGGACGCCTTCCTTAACCATCACCTCTCCTCCACCTCCTCCCTCTTCGGCAGGTTGGAAGATCCACTTGATATTGCCTTTCACACGGTCCGAAAGGCCGCTGAAGAACCTTGCTACGCCGAGCAGGATCGTCGTATGGGCATCGTGACCGCAAGCGTGCATCTTTCCCTTTATCTTTGATGCGTAGGGAACCCTCTGCGGTTCATCCATAGGCAAACAGTCCATGTCGGCTCGAATGGCCACGGTCTTTCCAGGTTCTTTCCCCCGCAGCAACCCGACCACTCCTGTCCTGGCAATCCCGGTCTTCACTTCCATCCCAAACCGTTCCAGCCACTGCGTCACGAGCTTCGCCGTCTCGACCTCCTCGAAGCCAAGCTCCGGATGCATATGGATCTTTCTGCGAACCTCCACCAACCATTCTTTCATTTCATCGATGCGCTCTCTCAACCTCTCCGTCATGATCGCTCTCCTCCCACGAAATCTCCCGAACCCTTCGGGGATTCTCTTTTCTCTCCTTTTCCCTTCTCGCTCTTCCCTCTACCCTTTTCCCTTTTCCCTCTTCTCCTTTCCCTCTTCATCCATACCGATGACAGCTCACCTCCCGACCGTCGGGGAAGCGAAGCATGGATGGTTCTTTCACCTCGCAGATAGAACCGATCTTTTCCGGGCATCGGGTATGGAAGCGGCATCCCGACGGCACATCGGTTGCGCTGGGAATATCGCCCTCAAGATAGATCGTCTGGTTCGGTTGATCGGCCTGGGGCAGAGGAACAGCCGAAACGAGAGCCTTCGTATAGGGATGTTTGGGCGACGAAAAAACCTCCTCCGCCCCTCCCGTCTCAACGAGCTTCCCCAGATACATCACCCCTACCCTGTCGCAGACGAAACGAATGACCGCCAAATTGTGGGAGATGAAAAGGTACGTGAGGCCCAGGGTCTTTTGAAGGGATTCCAAGAAATTGAGCATCTGGGCCTGCACGGAAACGTCGAGGGCCGAAGTCGGTTCATCCAGGATGAGAAGTTTCGGCTGAAGGGCCAGAGCTCGGGCAATCCCAACCCTCTGTTTCTGGCCTCCGCTCAGTTCGTGAGGATAGCGAAAGAGATGCTCTCCTTTAAGGCCCACAACCTCGATCAGCTCTTCGACCCTTTGTCGCAAGGCCCTTCCCTTCAGCCTCTGGTGGATCACCATGGGCTCCGCAATGCTTTTAAAGACTGTCTTTCGAGGGTTTAAGGAGGAGTGGGGATCTTGAAAGATCATCTGCATGTTCCTCCTCATCTCCTTCATCTCCGACTGCGAACAAGACGAAATCTCCCTTCCCGAGAGGAGAATCCGACCGGCTGTTGGCTCGACCAATCGAAGGATCGCCCGGGCCACGGTGGTCTTTCCGGAGCCCGATTCTCCTACCAGCCCAAAGGATTCCCCTTCTTCGACGTCAAAGGAAACGCCATCGACGGCTTTGACAGCCCCCTTCCCCTTCCCCCAAAAACCTCCCTTCAGGGGGAAGTGTTTTTTCAGGTCCTCGACCTTCAGCAGCACTTCCATCGCGTCCAACTCGAAGGTTGTAAAAATCCCTGCATAAAGGCCCCGGTGAGGGCGCCAAAGAGGCCTTGGAGCGGCACCTTAAAGAAGCGAAATTCTCCCTTCGGCGAACTCTCCGGAACTCCACTCTTGGTGAAGCCTATAGCAACCGTCCGGATCTCAAGAAGACCCGCTTAAAAAGGCCTCCAGGGCGTCCTCTCCGGGGCTCCACAATGTAACGGCCGGGTCACTCATTCCCCTCGAGGCGATCCGCCACCCCTTCGTCTTTCGCATAAAGATGGCAACTGACCCAGTGTCCTTCCCTGACCTCGATCGATAGCGGCTTCAAACGTTGACACGCCTCCCTCGCTTGCGGACAGCGCGGGTGAAACCTACATCCCGGAGGCGGGTTGATGAGGTTTGGAATCGTTCCTCTGATCCCTTCAACGCTACCTCTTCTCTTGGAAAACGTCAGAATTGAACTCAACAATCCCTGGGTATAGGGATGAAGGGGACGCTGGAAGAGTTCGGCCGTGCTGCATTGTTCCACCACGCTTCCAGCGTACATGACGGCGATCCTTCTGCACACCTTCGCGACTACGCCCAGGTCGTGGGAGATGAGAAGAATGGAGTGGCCGTGCCGTTCAACGAGGTCTTTCAAGAGTTTAAGAATTTGCGCTTGGATCGTCACATCGAGGGCCGTGGTGGGTTCGTCCGCGATGAGAATGCGGGGAGCCCCTGACAAGGCCATGGCAATGAGAACCCTTTGCCTCATGCCTCCGCTGAATTCGTGGGGGTATGACTTGATCCGCGATTCGGGCTGAGGGATCCGAACCTCTCTCAGGAGCTCGATGGCCCTCCTGAGGGCCTCCTTTCGCCCCACGCTTTTTTGTCGGTGGTTACGGGTTTGGTTCTTCGCGTGGGCTTGGATCACGTCGACCAGTTGCTCCTCGATGGTGAAGACGGGGTTGAGAAAGGTCATGGGATCCTGAAAGACCATGGCGATCCCGCTGCCACGAAGGGCCCTCATCTCGTCTTCAGACTTTTTTAGAAGGTCTTCGCCCTCAAACCAGATCTCGCCCGAGACGATTCGGGCTGGCGGAGTCGGTAGAAGTCTCAAGACGGCCTTTGCCGTGATCGATTTTCCACAGCCTGTCTCGCCCACCAGGCCCAAGGTATCCGCGCGGCCCAACGTGAGATCGACCCCGTCAAGAACTTGAGAGACCCCCTCAAAGGTATTAAATTCGATCTTCAGGTCTCGGATCCTGAGAATCGCCTCCATCTCCTAACCTCGACTCTGAGGATCGAGAACATCCCTCAAGCCGTCCCCGAGAAGGTTAAATCCCAGGACCGTGAAAAGGATGGCCAGACCCGGAAAAGTGGCCATCCACCACCGATCCGGCAGATAGTTACGGCCCACAGAGATCATGGCCCCCCATTCGGGTTCAGGAGGTTGGGCGCCCACACCGATAAACCCCAGGTTCGCCGCGAAGAGAATGGCCATGCCCATATCCATGGAGGCTTTCACGATAATGGGAGAGGTGCAGTTGGGAAGGATGTGGCTGAAGATGATCCTCAGTTTCCCGGCTCCGATCGAACGGGCCGATTCCACGAACGCCTCTTCCCGCAACGAAAGCGTCTTGCCCTGGACAAGCCTCACATAGCCCGGCCACCAGACCAGAGACAAAGCGATCATCGCATTCTTGATCCCGGGCCCAAGAACCCCCACGATGGCAAGGGCCAAGAGAAGCCCTGGAATGGAGAGAAAGATGTCCGTAATGCGCATGATCACTTCGTTGACCCAGCCTCCCACGTAGCCTGCAATGATCCCGAGGGGAATGCCGATCCCCATCGCCACAAAGACGATGATCAGACCGATCTGTAGTGAAAGCCGTGTCCCCATGATGACCCGGGAATAGATATCCCGGCCCATCTCGTCTGTGCCGAAGGGATAGGAGCGGCTTGGAGGCTTGAGCTTGAGGTCCATATGAACCGCCTCTTTGTTGTCTTCGGGGTGTGTCAGGATGAGGGGGCCGATGAGGGCCACGATCAGAAAAGCGGCAACGATGCTCAACCCCACGACCGAGAGGGGGCTTCGGCTGAGGGTGTAGAGGATGAGCTTGAAACTCCGAATCTGGCTCTCATGCTCCGCGCGCCACCTTGAAAGCCAGGACGTTTCATCCATGACGTCGCCCTCTTTTTTCATCGAATTCTCGTTGACCTTCTACTCGTACCTCACTCTTGGATCAAGATATCCGTATCCGATATCGACAAGCAAGTTTGCAATCATGAAATTGAGACCCAGAAGGATCGTGACCGCCATGACAGGCTGAAAGTCAGAATAGACCGCAGCAGCCACCGCATAATAGCCGATCCCCGGCCAATCGAACACCGTCTCGACGAGAATCGTCCCGCCCAACATCCACCCATACCGTAGCCCGATCATCGTCAGCGTGGGGATGAGAGCATTCTTCAAAGCATACTTGAAAAGGATCACGCGGTTGGGAAGGCCATGGGCTCTTTCATTGAGAACAAAATCCTTATGAAGGACCTCGAGCATCTCGGCTCGATTGATCCGGGTAATGCTTGCCAAAGCGGGAAAGGAGAGGACGAAGGCAGGAAGAAAGATATGGACGAGGCCGTTTTTCAGAACCACCCAGTTCCCGCTGAGAAGGCTATCGATCAGAAAGAACCGGGTGAGGGGTGTCGGTGGAGGGATCATCGTATCAAGTCTTCCGCCGAGAGGAAGCCAGTGGAGTTTGGCCGAGAAAAGGAGCTGAAGCATGATCCCCAACCAAAACATGGGCACCGCCACGCCCGTCACGGAGAAGAAACGGATCAGGTGATCGATCCAACGGTCGCGATAGACCGCAGACAACACCCCAAAAAGGATGCCAAACAGGGTGGCGAAGCTGATGGAAACGAAGACAAGCTCGAAGGTGGCGGGAAGATAGTTCTTGATATCCTCCCAAACCTGATGACGGGTCCGAATGGAGCGTCCGAAATCGCCCTTTAAAAGGCCCTTCATATAGAGACCATACTGGACGATTAAAGGACGATCCAAACCGAACTCTTTGCGAATGACCTCAACCATCTCCTCCGTGGCATCCGGACCTGCGGCAAGCCTTGCCGGATCGCCCGGCGCGATGCGTGAGATGGAAAAGACGACCACGCTCAGGCCAAAGAGGGTGATGCCCATCAGAACGAGGCGCTTCACAAAGAATCGTTTCATACTCAATCCCACAGCGGCCCAAGGCTCCTGCGAAGCCAAAGATTTGGGGAGAGGCGAGCTGTTCCGTCGGAACCTCTCCCCTTCACGAGCTCCCTCCGTTGTCAATCCTGAATATAGAGCGGATAGAGATCGATCTCGCTGGTCAAGCGCATGGGTGAAAAGACAAACCCCTGGAGGTGTTTTCGAAACGCCCACCGCCTGTTGTAGAGCATGCCAAAGATCTCGGGCGCGTCCTCCATGATCATCACCTGAATCTGCTCGTAAAGACTCTTCCTCACGTTCCAGTCCGCCGTGAAGCGGGCCTTCTGGATGAGGTCCCAAACCTTCTCATTCTGATAGAAGTGGGATCCGTAATACTTTCCCCACGAATCCTTGTGATACTGGATCGCCACCACATCGGGGTCATTCATGATGGGCGTCGTAAAAACCGCCATCAGGTCCGGTGAAGTCTCCACCTTCGAAGCCCGGGCCACCATGTTTGGCCACACCAAAGGAACCATCTTCAGCTTGATGCCGAGCTGGGCCAGATTATCGAGGAGCACCAGACCGATCTGTCTTTCCTCTTCCAATCCCTGGACGTAGACATACTCCAGCTCAAAGCCGCCGTTCGGATAGCCCGCCTTGGCCAAGTATTCCTTTGCCTTTTTCATATCCTGACGATAAACGTTGGGAACAGGGATGTAGCCTTTCATCCCTTTCGGAAAGGGGCTATCCTCGAGAATGGCATTGCCGTTGTAGATCTTGATCATCGAAGGATAGTCGAAGGCGTAACAGATGGCCTTTCGGATGTTGATGTCTTTCGTGTATCCCTTCTGGGTATTCATCTTGATGCCAAAGGTCGTCCATCCCGGATCGTTGGTAACGTAGATGTTCGGGTTCTTGGCCACGGCATCGAAGTCTTCGGAGTTGAGACCCGCAACGACGTCGAGCTCCCCTTTCTCGAGACCCATTCTGAGCGAGCTCGACTCGCGTATGATCTTGTAGATCACGCCGTTTACGTGCTTCGGGTTTTCCCAACCTTTCCAATAATCCTCCACGGCCTCGAGCTCGTAGAGGACGCCGTGTTCCCATCGCTTCTGGCGAAAAGGACCTGACCCTGCTGAATGATCCTTCATCCACTCCTGCCCCATATCACCCGCCTTCTCATTGGCCAGGACCACCTTGGGGTTCATGATGTACCACCAGGGGATGGCCATCTCAAAGGCCGCATAGGGAGCCTTGAGGCTGAATTCGATGGTGTAGTCGTCAATCACTCGGATGCCGTCCTTATCGAGAAAGTCCAAAAGCATCCAGGCCGGGCCTTTCTTCAGGGCGAGGGTCCTTTCAAAAGACCATTTGACCGCGTGGGCCGTCACCGGGTCTCCATTATGGAACTTGGCGTTTCGGACCAGTTCAAAGGTCCACTTCTTCCCATCCGCCGATTTTTTCCACGACTTGGCAAGCCAGGGGATGAGTCTGGGCGGATTGCCCACGTATTTCAGCAGGGCATCGTAAAGGGCCTGCTGAAGCATTCGGGTCGACCAATCGTAGAACTGGCTCGGGTCGATGTTGGGGGCAGGCTGCCTTTCTCCATAAACGATGATCTTTTTCCCATCCCTCTTCTCATAAGCAAAAAGTGCCGGGCTCACCGTAAAGCTCACCATCAGAATCGCTGCCAAAACGATCAAACCCCAGTGTCCTTTCTTCATGCCACCAACCTCCTTTCTCAGAATCGACAAACGAAGAGAAACTCAAGCGCCAAGATTCCCCGAAAATTGGAAAGCCGTCGTCCCTTTCTCTCTCCATCACCTCCTTCAGCTCAGCAGTTCCTTAACGACCCTTGCGACGAGCGATCGGGCAAGGACAATCGGCTTCCCCGTGATTTCTCGAAGGGTTCGCCTCATGGCCTCACTGTAACCCATGCAGTGCATCACGATCAGCGAAGGATTGGCCGCCTTCAGTTCCCTCCCGGCCGTCCGTAGCTCCTCAGGTCGCCCGTAGGGAGAGGCTGCCCTGATGATCACCTCCCCTTTCAGTCGACCATACTTCTTACGGGCCTGCTCGGTCTGACTCGCAAGAGGAACAAGCATTCCAACTCTTTCTTTACCCGAAAGAAGGGCCGCCATCATATGGTCGACGATCTTTTGAGGCTCGATGAAGAGCTTCTCCGTCGAAAACTCGGGGAATCGCCCCGTGCAGAGGAAAAGCAGAACCTCTGCACCTCGTTCGGTCAGGACGTTGACGCAGTGCTGAACACGGGGGATGATATGCCTCCTACCCACGACCACCTCTGTTCCATCGGCCATCCGCGTGCAGAGAACGATGTCTCCCTTTCTCGGATAAAACCTCTTCACCTCCTCGTGGGATAGTCCATCCAAGGCTCCAGCTTCCATCACCTCCATTTCAGGGCCAAGAATCTCCTGTATCTCGGGCACAAGGTCCGTCCTCGGAGATTGGCCGATCGTGATCATGCCCATCCTTTTTGCAATCAAGGTTTCCTCCTTCCTCCGAGGTTCTGCCCCCCCAGGGTTTGAAGATGGGTCATGGGGCCATAGAGGGCTACCATCCTTTCGAACTCTTTTTCATCATAGAAACGGCATGTTCCCCTTCCGAAGGCCTTCGCCACCTCGATGCAGAATCGGACAGCCTCTTCGATGTCGACTCCATGACTTGCTCCCGTCGCACAACCCGGGACGACGGTCTCGGTCGTGATGGCTACCCCAACGACCGGTGCATGGGTTGCGACGCAGGGTTGAAGAATACTGTTGAGGTGATGAATCTCGTTTCCATAGGGCGTGATGTCCTGCATCGTGATGGCGAAAACGGAGGCGCGCCGCCCTGTCGTGATCTCCATGATCGAAAGAAGGTCTTCGCTCACCCTCAGAATATAACCCTCCTTTACGGTGGGTGAAATGGCAAAGCCTCTCTGGTTGATGATCCGGTTCCCTTTGGTCGTATCGACGGAGAGGATGGCCTCCATGGCAGGATCAACCTCGTGGGCGTTGAGGGTCTCCATGCTCACGGGTGAGCCCATGAAGGGCACCGGTTCGTGAGGTGTGACCGGAGCATGGGGACAGATGTGGGTCGAAATGATGACATCGCCCTGCAACACATCCCCTCTCTTCTTCATCTCAGCAAGCTTGAGTGCAGCCGAAAGGGCTGTGATCGCTCCGTCTCCATCTGAAACGAGGCCGAGGACCTCGGGTCTCGCTCCAATCCCTCCAAGCCTTCCGATCACGCCCAGGGTGGGAGCGTCTCCCTTTGCGCTTCGGCCCCGGAGCCCATGGATCCACACTTTGATCGAGTCCGTCGTCCCCCTCTCCCCTTTGATCCGTTTCACCTCCACCCGGTCAGCCCCCCTCCTCTTGAGAAGGGAGGCCACGGCTTTCCCATCCACCTTGGGATTTTCCAAAAAATCGTACATCTCGATCATTTGCTTGAATGCCATAAGAAAACCTCCGTTCTGACCGGAAAAAGGCATCGAAGTGGTTCGCTACTTCTGCGAAGAATTCGCTTTGCCTTTTCCATCCGGTTACACCATCCCATGAAGCAAGCCCCTTCAAGGCAGAAAGATGATATATTAATTCCTCCCGTCTTGTCAACCACGATGAAAAAGACGGACCGCAATGAGAACCGGTGGGCGAAGGCTCGGCAAGCTCAGGAGATGGCTCAAGAAGAAAAGAAAAGGCCGGCATCATTGGCCGGCCATGGAATCAAGAAAAACTTCCTAAATGCTTTGTCCGATGAGCAGTTTTGCGTCATGCTCAGGACGAGCGTTGCGACCCACACGCGGAGCAGTGGGTAGCATGAGGAAACATCCATCTCATGGCATTCACCTCCTTCCTTATGATCCATTCTAAGCCCCCATCCCACTCTATGTCAAGCCGGTGCCGAAGCAGAATTTCTTGTATTCGTAGGGTAAACGGATGACGGGAAATTACGAACCACCCTTGACAGCGAATCGGGACTGCGGTATGGTTTGAGCGTCGGCTGCAAGAGGGAAAGGATCAGGGATGCCAGAAGAACAAAGACCCGTCTTTACCAGCCCCATCCCAGGCAAAAAGGTCGAGGGCATTCCGGAGGGTCTTCCTCCAGAAGAAACGGAGCGCCTTCTCAGGCTTCAGACTCGATTGACGGGATTTGTTCTTCACCTGATCCAAGCCTTTCTCCGAACCGGCTACTATACCCCTGAACACCCCGAATCGCTCCGAGCCAAGGAAGGGCTGTATCAGGAGTTTCAGTCCCTTTTCGAGGAGGAAGATGAGATTGCCTTTCTCATCAAGGATGAGCAGGAAAGGCAGGAGGTCCTGGTTGAAGGCATTCTTCCTGAGGGGCAGAGGTTGAGCCGGATGATGCTCAAGGGTATGGGAGAGCTCTACGTCCCAAAGTTCGTAAAGTACCTGGAACGAAAAGACCTGGTCAGCCTTACCCTGAAGAGCCGTATGGATCAGAGCGAATTCACCCGGTTCGTGGATGTCATGAGCGAACCGAGCCTCGTGGACACCCGTCGTAGACAGGACAAAGAGCGCTTTGCCCAGACCCTTATCAGTCGAGGTATCCTCAACATCTCCTATGTCTTCAACGATGAGCTCCTCGGCTCCGAGCGCGAGATGCCTTGGCGTGCTCGGATCACCCTTTCGCGCATCCGAAAGGATCTGAAGATGATGCCTCTGTTTCAGAGGCTCTGGGGAAAACAGATTCAGGACATACGAAACCATCTTCTCTGGGATGCCCTTCGGCCCATCCGGCAGTCGGATCTCCTTTGTGCCGTTTTACGGAACAGCGACCTGGCCGTCACGACGGAAAACGATGAGGAAACCCTCGAGAACGGGATTCTTTCCTTCCTGCAAAAGCATTATCTCATCGGAACGGGAAAACTCTTCCTTCGAGACCATCTCGAGCTCAAGGGACGGGAAAGACGAGACCGCTTTGAGCAGAAATCGGACCGTCTGGTCAAGAAAATCTGCGCTCGGTTGAGAGAGAACGAGACCCGTGAGTCGGAGAGCCTTCTTGAAGAGTATTTCCGGAAGGATTTGATTGCCCTCGAGGAGTTAACTCCTTCCCTCAAGGAGAAGATTCTTGTCGAAAGGTTGACGGACAAATTCCTCGCCTTTACGGAACGTTTCTTTCTCCAGCTCGATCAGGCCCGAGAGAAGGAAAAATTTCTCACTGTGGCTCTCTCATTTATCAAAATCATCCCGGAACTTATCCGCAGGGATCGCTACGTTGAGGTCCTGCGCATTCTCGAAGCGTTAAGAAGGCATTTTCACGAAGGAAGGATGTGGTCCCTCTTGGCAGGTCAGGTCCTCGAGGAGATTGGGCGAGGGCCCATCCCCCTTCTTCTCAAGGAGAAGTTTCTTGGCTCGAAGAAAGAGGCCCGCAGCCAGATGATCCCCATTTTCATCAGTCTCGAGGCAGGAGCCATCCCCAGTCTGCTCACAATTCTTAAGACGAGCGACGATCAGTGGGTGAGGAAAAACGCATGCGAGGCTTTGATCCAGATCGGCCCCGTAGCCACGGCTCATCTCTTGAGGGAACTCCAAAACGGCGAAACTTCGCCGGCGACGACCCGTGACATCATCCGGCTGTTGGGAGAGATCCCCTCGACGGGCGAGAAGGGCCCTCTCCTGGAGCTTCTCAGGCGCTATGCGGAAAACGAGGATCCTTCCGTCAGAGAGCAGGCCCTTCACGCCCTTTGGCGGATCGGAAAGGCTGGGGAAGAAAATCTTTTTCTTGCCCGCCTTGACGACCCCCATCTGGAAGTTCGAAAGAAGGCGGCCTGGTGCTTGGGCATGATCAAGAGCTCCCAGGGAGCCCGAAGATTGGTGGAAATCCTCAACTCCCTCGGCTCCAGTCCCTCGCCTGAAACCGAAGACCTTGAAACATACCTTTACTACGCCCTAGGCTTATTTGGGAATCTGACGGTAGGGGACAAGACGATCGAACAGATCCTTCTTGATGTACTCCAGAGAAGGGGATTAAGACCCCTTTGGGGCCTTTTTCACAGGAATCCCCTCTCCGAGGCCTCTCTGCTGGCCATTCTCGAATCCCTCTCGAGGATGGGAACCCTTCTCTCGGTCCAAACCCTTAACCGACTTGCACGGTCACAAAAGGGGCTTCCGGCCACAAAAGTCAAGGAAACTCTCCGACGGATCGAAGAGCGGGAAGAAAGCTCTTCACCCTTGGCTGAAAAGATGTAGAAGAGCCTTATGACGCAATAAACCCTAATGTTGCATTAAATCCTGCTCAAGGGCCCCGGGGAGGGTGTCGTCAAGCGGTTCTTTTTTCGTGGAACCTGATCTTTCAGGTGGTTCTCACGACCTTTGTCGCCTGAGGACCCTTGGGCCCATTGGTAATCTCGAATTCCACCTCCTCGCCCGCCCGCAGCGATTTGAATCCGTCACCGACGATTCCCGAATAGTGGACGAAGACGTCTTCTCCTCCCGGCTGTTCGATGAACCCGTATCCTTTTTTCGTGTCAAACCACTTCACAAACCCCTTTGCCAATTTCGTTACCCTCCTTTTCGAAGCCGAATCTTCATGGGAATGAAATCCCCATGACAAGCCATTTGGTATCACTAATCACCGGGCTTGTCAAGAGCTTTTTGCTCAGGACTGAGAAGCCAGCGCCAAACGGCTTGACTTTTTGAGGTTTTTTTTATACCTTGGAACCAAAGCTCTCGATCATCGGACCCCCATGGAACGAGTCATCACGAAAACGCTCGCTGAGATCTATCTCGAACAGGGCCACCTCCAAGAGGCTTATGAGATCTATAAGGCCCTCTCTGAAAAGGACCCATCGAACAAAGAGATCCAGAGGAAACGAAGGGCCCTGGAAGAGCAACTTCAAGTCGGTCCGTCTCGTCAAGAAGGAAATCCTTCCACCCCTCGTTCCCGCTCCGACGCTAAGAAGCTTCGGATCCTGAAGCAGTGGCTTGCCAACATCCAAAAGAGGAAAGAACCATGCCCCCGATCCTCTCCGATCGAAGAATGAACTCGGCCCAGACCATATTACAGTCGCGAAACCTCGACGCCCTCCTCTTCTGGAGCCTCGAAAACATTCGCTACCTCTGCGGCTTCACGGGCAGCGATGGGGTTTTGATCGTGACCCCCTCAGGAGGTTACTTCCTTTGCGACTCCCGTTACTGGACCCAGGCGGAAGAAGAGGTGAGGGGCTTCGAGATCGTTCATTATAAGAAAAAGATCGAAGGGATCGCCTCCTTCCTGATGGACTTCGACTTTAGACACATAGGATTCGAATCGTACGCTCTCAGCTATTCGGCGTATCGATCTCTCCGAGAAAAGCTTCTCCCTGAAACCGAGCTGATCCCACTCGAGGAGGAAACAAGGTCCCTTAGGCTCTTCAAAGATACGGATGAAGTGGATCGGATGAAGCGAGCGATCGACATCTCGACGAAGGCCTTCCGTCACCTTTTAGGACGAATCCATGAGGGAGCCGTGGAAAGCGAGCTGTCGTTCGAGATGGAGTGCTTCATGAGAAAGAGCGGTGCGGAGGCTGTGAGCTTCGATACCATTATCGCCTCAGGAAGACGCTCGGCCCTTCCTCATGGAAAAGCCAGCACCAAGCCGATCGAAAAAGGCGACTTTGTCCTGATCGATTTCGGATGCCGATTCCAGGGCTACCACTCGGACGAAACATGTATGGTGGTCCTCGGCGAACCCACTCCGGAGCAGAAAAAGGTCTACTCCGTCGTCAAAGAAGCTCACGATCGAGCGATCGAAGCCGTGCGACCGGGAATCCCCCTTTGCGAGCTCGATCGTGTCGCGAGGGAGCCTATCCAGAGGGCTGGCTACGGCGATTACTTCGGCCACGGATTGGGGCACGGAGTGGGGCTCGCGGTTCACGAAGAGCCTGTTGTGAACGGAGAAAATCAGCGCGCCATCGAGGAGGGAATGGTCTTCACTGTTGAACCAGGAATCTACCTTCCCGAGCTCGGAGGGGTACGTCTGGAGGATATGATTCTCGTCACCTCTCACGGAGCGGAGCTTCTCACGTCTCTCCCCAAGGAGCTGATAATCATCCTTTAAGGAGTCGAATTTCTTCTGGCTCCGCATATTGGCCAAAGGATAGATTCCATGCCCCGAACCCTCGGAATGGCCTGCGTCTCTCTGGGGGAGCGGCCCATCGCTTCTTCCGGGGCTAGGATTGATCCCAAGACATGGGTCGGTTAAGATTCTTTCCGTTGGATCGGACTCTGTTATGAAACTTGTTACAACGAATGCCTATTTTCATCTTGAGAAATGTGTCGGATGCAAGACCTG
>Ga0123519_10006951_pt1 | contig 17650 bp, 12 predicted proteins | sample YelNatPaOPRAMG02_FD_87396 | JGI IMG/M metagenome (GOLD analysis project Ga0123519, IMG submission 87396) | Hot spring microbial communities from Yellowstone National Park - Yellowstone National Park OP-RAMG-02 (version 2) | ecosystem: Environmental > Aquatic > Thermal springs > Hot (42-90C) ... | reverse complement strand
TACGGACGGAGCGCTGCGAGGGCCTCGCGCGGCTGCTCGAGCGCCTGATGCTCGACCCGGAACGGGGAGAGCTCATTGAGGCGCTCTTGCACGAGACGGCGCTGGACCGCGGAATCACCGAGGAGGTGTACCAGAACGTCGTCGGATCCCTGCTGGAGGGCATCAGAAGGTCGGCCGGCGACGGTCCTTCGGGATCCCCCGGCGACGCTTCCGCTCCGCCCGGACGCGGCCTCCCCCGCGCCAGTGCGGAGTTGTCCGACCTGCTCGAAACAGCGACCCCACAGGGAGGAAGGGCGTCTTGGCTGGCGGTGGGGCAGGAGCTGCTGAAGGCCGATCTGAGCGCCAAGCAGTATCGGTCGGTGCTGCTGGCCCTTGCACGCACGGCGGAAGAGTACGTGGAGCTGGGTGACGGGGAGGGTCTGACGCAAGTGCTGGCAACGCTGGCCGAGCAGACCAGGGCGGAGGCGCAGCCGGACTCCGCGCGGCGGGCGGTTGCCGCGCGGGCCCTCGGCCGGGCGGGCGGCGAGCAGGCCGTCTCGCTCGTCCTCGAGCAGATCGCCAGGGCGCCGCGTGAACGCAAGGCCGAGCTGGTCGGCGTGCTGGGCGGCCTTGGCGAGCTCGGCATGGCGGCCCTCCTGAGGCTGGTGCGAACCGAGGCCTCCGCGCCGATCGAGGACGCGCTTCGCGCGATCGTGCAGCGCGATGACACCGGAGGGTACCAACTGCGGCGCCTTCTCGTTCAGGCCACGCCGGAGGAGTTGCAGATGATGCTCGCGGCAATCGCTCGCACCGGCGACGCGCGCGTTTTGGCTCAGCTCGGGGCGCTCGCCGGGCATCGCAATGAAGCGGTGAGGCGGGAGCTGGCGCACCTGGTGCGCCGGGACCGCCGCATTCCCGGGACTGTCGTGGTGCCGCTGCTGAGCGACACGCAACGATCAGTCCGGCTGGCCGCGGCGCAGGCCGCAGGCGAGGTTAGAGAGCCGGAAGCCGTGCAGTGGCTGGTAGAGTTGGCTCGCTCCGAACCACCGGTCGGCATGGGAGCGAAGGTGAAGTCTGCTGCGATTGCGGCGCTGGGGCTGATCGGAGACGAGGCCGCGGTCCCGGCCCTGGCAGAGCTGCTGAGGCCCCGGGGCATCATCGACTACCTGCTGGGGGGTCGATTCCGTGCGGCGGCCGCGGACGCCCTGGCTCGCATCGGCGGTGAGGCGGCGCGGGCTGCCCTTAGGCAGGCCGCGTCCTCCGGGAAGGCGAGCGTTCGGCGCGTCTGTGAGCGCGCCCTCTCCTTCCTGGAAGGGACAGAGGAGGCGCGCGTCCAGGGGGTGACCCGTGGCGCGTGAGGTGTTGACCACCTCGGCGAGGACGGCGGCCGCGGGCGAGCCCGCGGTCGTGGCGCTCGCGCTCGCCCTGAAGAACACCAGCTTCTACGAGCCTGGTCACCAGGTCGTCCGCAAGGCGCTTGGCGAGGCGCGGTCTCGACTCGTGCACATCTTCGAGGAGAGCCCGGAGTTCGTGATCAAGTTCGTCAGCGGCTACCTGGTTGTTCAGGATACGGCGCTCCTGAGCCACAGCGCGCCCGTGGGAAACCTGGTTGGCGCGTGTCACAGGCGGGGCATCGAGAGCATCGTGTTCCGCCGCGGCGTCGACGTAGAGGAGCTGCAGGCCCTCGTCGAGGTGCTGACATCGGACCCGGCCGAGGTTGACCGGCAGGGCGGGGCGGCGGCTGCATTGTCGGGGCGGGGAGTGGAGTGTATCATCTTGGAGCAGCTCCAGGCCCACCCGGGCGGTGAGTGGCGCTGGATTTACACCGGGGCGCTGGATGTGCTGCGCGGCGCAGCGATGGGCGTCCGCATGGGCCGGCCGCTGGATATCGCAAGCATCCAGTCCAGCGTCCGGGAGATCGTCAACGAGATCCTCGGCGAGCGCTCCATCGTCCACAACCTCAGCTCCATGAAGGGCGTCGACGAGTACACGTTCGCCCATGCGCTGCACATCTGTGTGCTGGCGATTGAGCTGGGTCGGCAGATGAATCTCAGCCGGGGGCAGCTTGAAGAGTTGGGGGTCGCCGGGCTGCTGCACGACGTGGGAAAGGTCTTCGTGCCCCTGGAGATCCTACGGAAGCCCGCCTCCCTCGACGCGGCCGAATTCGCGACGATGAGCCGGCACCCCATTGACGGCGCCGTCGCCCTCTCCGCCGAGCCTGCGCTGCCTCCGAGCGCGCCGGTCGTCGCCTTCGAGCACCACGTCCACTGCGACTACAGCGGCTATCCTAAGCTTTCCCGCCCTCGGGAGCTGCACATGTACAGCCTCATGGCCAGCGTGACCGACGTCTACGATGCGCTCACCACGATGCGTCCCTATCGGCCGCCTATTCCCCCCCGCCGCGCGATCGAGATCATCCGCGAGCAGTACACAGGCCGGCTCGAGCCCCGCCTCGTGGAGCACTTCCTCACGATGCTAGGGCCCTACCCCTGGGGTTCGCTCCTTCGCCTGCCCTCCGGCCTCCTTGCCGTCGTGACACGGCCGAATGCGGCGGATCCGGACAACCCCTTCGTGAGGTCGATTGTCAACGGGAGCGGCAGGCCATCTGTATCCGAGGACGAGGTGAGACTGCGAAGCCTCATGCCGCGCGGAGGCGAGCCGGATTTCCTCGACCCGGTGGAGGAGGGCCTGGACCTGACCGCCCTGCTGCACCGCCGCCAGCGGGACGGGGCGGCCTCGGCGGCGTGAGCGCCAGCTCGCCGCCTACCGGGGCGGTGGGGCGGGGGGCAGCTTCTCGACGGTCACCGCGGCCACCCAGAGGTCTTGCTTGCTTCCCTTTGCGTTGATGCGGAAGTCATATCCGTCGCGGCCGCTGAAAACGGCGTCGTCGAGCTCGACGCGGAAGCGCCGGAACTGCCCGGCCGGCGGGTCCACCCACTGCCACTTGGTGAACCGATAGCCGGTGCTCGAATCGTACATGATGTTGAAGCCGAGCTTCTCGGCGCCCAGGAACGCCCCATCGCACTCCACCGTTACGGCGACCCGCGCCGGGGTCGCGGGGGCGTAGAGCCAGCGATCGTCAACGTCGAAGTACACCCACGGGTCGTCTGCGTCCTGGGCACCGCGCGTGGGACGCATGTGCGTCCGGAGGCACCGCCGGCCAGAAGCCTCTTCCTCCGTGACGGCTCCCCCGGGCAGGGTCCGCAGGGGCCGGTTGTAGAGGCCCACCTCCGGGTCGCCGGCGATCCTGTAGTCGGCATACACGCTTGGTGCCTTGCTGACGTCGGGCCCCGGACGAACCGCGAGGACGTCGGCCCGGGTGGGTTGTCTGGCGCTTGCCGAGGCCGCCGGGTCGAGGCCGGCGATCAGCACGGGACGGGGGCCGATGCGGAGCGCAATGGCGCCCTCGCGGGTCGTGACCGCCGAGGCGGGAGCGCCGCCCAGCACGGCGGTCCTCAGCAGCGCGTCCGGGTCAGATACCGGGGCGATGTCGCCCGGCGCAACCACGACCTCTCGCTCGCTCCAGGCGGCGACGAGGGAGCGGGAGCCGTCCCGAAACCACAGGGCCCAGAGGTCGGGCCCGAGGTGCAGGAAGCCGGAGTACTGCAACCCCGCAAGGGGGGCAAGCCAGTCTCGGCTGACGACGCTAGCGGGGAGGTAGAAGCGCGCGGCGCCGAAGGCGCAAGCCAGCAGGTATTGCTGGAGCCACAGATCGGCCGACATGTCCGCCCCTCCGCCCAGGACCCAGGCTGGGCGCGGCGCGCCGGGCGCGGAGGGCAGCACCTCGCCCGCGAGGACCGCCCACCGAAGCGCGGACGCAGACGTGTTCGGCCAGCCCGGCCTCACATAGAGGCCGACGACGCCGACGTCGTCCCATTCCGGCGAGCGCGCCATTAGCTGCGCGGCGCCGACATCAAGGGATCCGGCCTCCGCGGCGACGACGACCGCGGCCGGGTCCACGGCCCGCGCGGCCCGCGCCGCCGCCCGGAGCAGCTTCGTATACTCCGAACGCGCGCCGCGGAAGTTCTCCGCATTGGGCTGCTCGCGCACCTGCCAGTAGGTGACGCGCCCTCTGAAGTGCGAGACCGCTGCGCGAACATACCCCTCCCACAGGTCCGGGGACTTCGGCAGGGAGTTGGCGCGCTTATCGGCCGGCACCTGCCACGCGGGGTCGACCGCCCACTCGGCACACGGGCCTAACACGAGGACGACATCGAGCCCCCGGGCACGGGCGGCATCGACGGCCGCGTCGTCGCGCTGCCAGAGGAATGGCCCGGGCCCCGGCTGGACGCGGTTCCAGTCGAGCGGCAGGCGGACGGAAGCCACGCCAGCGTCGGCCAGCCGGTCCACCTCCGCAGCCATCGCGGGGGGCGCCATCGCGGCGAGGTCGACGTAGGCACCGACCTCGGGCAGGCTCGCGGCCGCTGCGACGGCCGAGCACGGCAGAAGAGCCGCCAAGAGGGCGGGCAAGACGGCGCGAAGCCGAGCCCATGGGCTCGGCTTCGCGAACGAAGCTGCGAACCGTACAGGCACTTTCGCTACTTCCTCGCTTGTTCGGCTTGCTCGCGGACGATGCGGTCCGCCTCAGGCATCGACAGCCACACACCCGTGTCTCGCCACGTCATCCAGCGCAGGTACCCGGGCAGAGACATGAAGTTCGTTTCGGCAGACCACGGCTGCAGCCCTGCGACCATCTTGTACTCCTGCGCCGCGGCCGACCGCGGCGTCACAGCGATCAGCCCTCCGACGCACACCAGCAGCAACATGCACAACGCCAGTTTCGCCATTGACACGCCTCCCTAACAGATTCTGCGAATACGACCTGTGTGACCTTCAGGGGCCATGTTCTGCCCTGGCGCGGCCGCTCCTGTCGGTCCGTGTCTGCTCTTGTACCAAACGTCCGGTGCCTGTGCCTCTGTGCGCCACAGAGGCGAGCCACGCGTGCCCGGGGCCGCGCACACTTGGCTGGAAGGGAAACAGCCGGCGGCGGGAGATCGGGGCTAGTGCTTGGGGAAGCGAGCGCGAACGGTCAGACCGTTGCCGGACTCGAGCGTCAGGCTTCCGCGCAGATCCTGCTCGACGATCCCGCGAACGATCTTGAGGCCGACGTCCGCCATCGTGTTCAGGTCGAAGCCCTCGGGAAGTCCGGGGCCGGTGTCTGACACCTGGATCAAGACATCCCCGCCGACCTCGGTGAGATTGACGGCCACGCGGCCCGTCTTAGCATCCCCGATGCCGTGCCGCACCGCATTGTCGATCAGCTCGCCGAGGACGAGGGCTACGTCGGTCGCCATCTGCGACGGCAGCATGACGCGGGTGCCGCCTACGGTGACCTCGATGTCGACGCTGAGGGAGGTGGTCTGTCGGATGATATCTACGATGCGGCGCGCCGCCTGCTTCATGTCCACGAACTCGAACTCGCGGGCGCGCAGCAGCTCGTGGATGACGGCTGCCGTCTGGAGCCTGGCGATACCCCGGTGGATGGCCTCATGGGTCGAGCGAGGCTGCGCCCTGTCCAGCTCCATGTGTAGCAGGCCCGCGGCGGCCTGCAAGGTGTTGCGCATGCGATGGTTGATCTCCGCCATCATCGCGGTCAGGAACTGGGAGCGCTCCCGCGCCTCGGCATAGAGGTTCGCGTTCTCGATTGCCACGGAAGCGCTGTCGGCGAGCGAGACGAGAATGCGCTTGTCATCCTCCGTGAATTCACGCGGCGACTTGCGATACAGCTCAATCACGCCGATGGTGCGTCCTCGCGCGATGAGCGGCGCGGCGATCGCGGCCCGCAGCCCCTCTTCTCTCGCGCGCTGGCGCTGGGTGAAGCGGCCATCGCGGCTGATGTCCGCGCTCGTGAGCGCGGTCCCGGCCTGCAGGGCCCGCCCGCCCAGGCCCTCCCCGGGGCGGAGCGGCTGGTACATGGAGTCGTCGGGGTGCAGGCCGTGGGCGGCCTTCATGGCGAGGGTTCCGGTCTCGGGATCCAGGAGCGCCACGGAGCACACTGGCGCGTCCAGGAGCAGGGCCGCCGAGTCGAGCACGATCTCCAGCGTCTGGTTCAGATCGAGCGAGGACGCAAGGGAGCGAGAGACCTCGAAGAGGGTCGAGAGCTGGGTGAGGTGACGCACGGTCTCCTGGTAGAGGCGAGCGCTCTGGAGCGCGAGGGCGGCCTGGTTGGCGTATGCGGAAACGAGGGCGACGACATGCGTCGGGTAGGTGCGAGAACGGTCGTCCGCGACGACGAGAACGCCGCTCAAGCCCTGCTGGGCGCACATAGGGGCGCACAGCAGCGAACGGGCGCGGAGCGCGCGCACCAAGGGGTCGTCGACGCGACCGTTGTCGAGCGCGTCGACGACGGCCTGCGGGACGCCCGAGGCCAGGACGATGCCGGCCACGCCCCCGTTGGGGTCGATGGCCTCCAGGTCGGTGTCAAACCCGTACTGCCCCCCCGCGACGGGCTGAAGCAGCCCCGCGGCATCGCAAACGAAGAGGGCCGCGCGCGGGACGTCGAGGGCTTTGGCTGCGGCGTCTGTGATCGTCTCTGCGATCTTCTGCGCGTCCAGGGTGGCCGCGACGCGCGTGCTGACCCAGGTCAGGTCGGCCATCTCGAGGAGCCGGCGCTGCATGTTTTCGACGAGGTGCAGGTTCTCGATTGCGACACCGGCCTCCCCGGCGAAGGACAGCATCATCTGCCGCCGGGATGGATCAAGCGCCTCCTGGCTCGTGGAGAGCACCAGCAGAGCGCCAAGGGCCTGCCCGCGGATATAGATGGGCACGCCGAGGACGCTGCGGAAACCGGCCTCCCGCAGGGCCGACGTCCCGGGCCCACGCATGCGACCGCCCGTCTCCCACAGCGCGCGATCCATGGGCTCCCTGCGGACCCGGTTCGCCGTGCGCAGGAGCGCGTTCCGGTCGACCGGCGGGGCCTGTCCGCCCTCGGGGCCCGACCGCAGGCGGAGGCCGCCGCCGTCATCGGCGAGGAACAGGTACACCAGGTCGGAGCCTCCCACCGACGACGCAACAGACCGGATCGTCTTCAGCAGCTCGTCCTCGCTGAGAGCGGACGAGAGCGCCCGGCCGAGCTCGGAAACCGACTGCTGCTGATTCTGCAGGAGCTGGGCGGCCTCGCTGGAGAGGCGGAGCGTCCGAAGTGCCAGCACCGCCTGCTGAACGAGAGGCACCAGGAGGTCCACGCGTCCGCGCTCGAGGCCCGAGCCGTGCAGGCTGAGGGCACCTACCCACTGCCGGCCCAGGTACCCGCGGACGATGACCGCCTCCGGGGCGTCGAACCGCCTCAGGAACTGCTCCCACTCGGGCCGGGAGGAAGAGAGGTGTATGATTGGCGCCCCCGATCCCCTCGTCCCCCAGAAGCCGCTCGGGGGAGAGAAGGCTCGCGCTCCCTTGCGCAGCCGAACCCCCTGGGACGCGACCGCGGTGAGCTGCCCCCCATTGCCCCTTTCCCACCAGACGGCGCCCGCGGCCTCGGTCAGGCGCACCGCGGCGCGCACGAGCGCGCGCCCGACGCCGACGGGACTGGTCGCGCGTTGCATGGCCAGAGACGCCCGGTGTACATGCCGGCTGACGGGCTGACCGCGTTGTGGTGCAGACTGACGGTTCTCGATCACTGCGGCGAGGGAGTGCAGGGCCTGGAGGGCGTCGCGATAGCGCGCCTCGGGTTGAAGGACGGCGCGGGCCCGCGCGCGCAGCGCGCGCGCAGCATCTCTCGCCTCGGCCGCATCGCAGTGCAGGCGAAACGCGTCGACGTCGACGCCGTGGTGTCCCTCGGATATGACACGTCGGAGGAGACGACGCAGACCGGTCCGGCCACAGGCTTCCAGGCAGCCGTTGCCGGACTCCTCGAGGTCCTTCAGCCAGCCGTCAGCCACACGGTCCGCGGCGGCCAAAGTCGGCTCGGCGGCGCCGCCGAGCTCATCCTGCACTCCTGCACCACTCACGCCGCGAGCTGTCCTTCCAGCACAGCCCCGACCCGCTCCGCATCAGCCAGAACCCACACTTGGATGATACCGTGTCTGCGCTCCCTCCCCCTACCGGCTTTCCCCGCCCGCGTCGCAATATTGGCCCAATCTTGCCGCAGTCTCGGCGCGGTCTCCCTCAGGGGACGACGAGATCACGCACTGCAGCGAGGCGCTTCGGCCCTATCCCGGGGACATTGAGCAACTCGTCGACACTGCGGAACCCCGTCCCCCGCTCCTTCACCAGCTTCTCCCGATACTCGATGATGCGGCGAGCGCAGACCGGACCGATGCCCGGCAGGGACTCGAGTTGGGCCGCAGTAGCCGCGTTGAGGGAGATGGGTCCCGCCGATGTGGTGGGCGCCGCCGCCTGCTTGGGGGAGGCCTCGCCAGCCCGGGGCACGACCACGCGGTCGCCGTCGCGAAGAAGGCCCGCCTGGTTCATCGCGGATAGGTCCGCGCCGGGCGCCGGCCCGCCCGCCTGGGCGAGGGCGTCCGCCACGCGCGATCCCGGGGGCAGGTGGTAGACGCCGGGCCTGGTCACGGCTCCGCCGACGTCGACGATCACCTCCTGCGAACGACGGCTGTTGGGTGCCTCTTCGAGAACCGCGGGTGCGAGTTCGCCGGTGCGCCCGACGTGCACACCCCGCAGGTAAGTGAAGGCCGCGGCCCCCGTGAGCAGCAGAGCCACGAGGACGGCAAGCACCACCCACTCAAGCCTGGAGAAGTAGAACATCGCGCCCCCATGCAGAGCGGAGCCGGTCGCCTACCGCACCACGATGTTCACCAGTCGGTCTGGCACCACGATCACCTGGTGGACCGTCTTTCCCTTCGTGTAGGCTTGCACGCGCGGCGACGCAAGCGCGGCCTCCCTCAGCTCGGCCTCCGGCGTCCCAGGGCGGACCGAGAGGCGGTCGCGCAGCTTGCCGTTGACCTGGAGCACGATGGTGGCGCGCTCTTCTCGGGCGACGGCCTCGTCCCATCTGGGCCACTGGGACAGGTGCACGCTTCCACTGCGCCCCAGGCGGCTCCACAGTTCCTCGGCAAGGTGGGGCGCGAAGGGCGCCAGCAGTTGCGTCAGTCGCTCGCAGGCCTCCGAGTAGGCCGCGCGCAGATCGGGGTCCTGCGCTTCGCGAAGGCTCTCCCCGGCCTCAGTCATCGCGTTCACCATCTCCATCATTGCCGAGATCGCGGTGTTGAAGTGCCACCGCTTGATGTCCTCGCTGACCCGGCGGATCGTCTGGTGGGTGCTCCGCCGCAGCGCGACCGCGGCCGGGGAGCTGGCGCGCCCGACGGCCCGGCTCCAGTCGGGATCGAAGACGTCCGCGCGGCCGGCGACGGCACGCCAGGCGCGATTCAGGAAGCGGAAGACGCCCTCGATGCCGCCCTCCTGCCAGTCAGCGTCCTGGTCCGCGGGCGCCAGGAAGAGGTCGTAGGTGCGCAGACAGTCAGCGCCGTAGCGGTCGATGACCTCGTCCGGGCCGACCACATTGCCCTTCGACTTGCTCATGGCCGCGCCGTCCTTGAGCAGCATGCCCTGGGTGAACAGGCGCGTGAAGGGCTCCTGGAATCCGATCAGCCCCATGTCATAGAGGACTTTGGTGAAGAACCGGGAGTAGAGCAGGTGCAAGACGGCGTGCTCGATGCCGCCGATGTACTGGTCGACGGGAAGCCAGCGGTCGGCGGCGGCGCGGGCGAACGGCTCGCGGTCATTGTGCGGGTCGGCGTAGCGGAGGAAGTACCAGCAGGACTCGATCCACTGGGCGAGCGTGTCGGTCTCGCGCCGGGCAGGGCCGCCGCACGACGGGCAGGTCGTGTTGACGAACGCGTCGGTCTCGGGCAGCACGGAGCCGGTGCTGCGGAAGGGAACGTCGGTGGGCAGCACCACGGGGAGGTCGGACTCCGGGACCGGCACGGTCCCGCACTTCGCACAGTAGATGATCGGGATCGGCGTCCCCCAGTAGCGCTGTCTCGACACCAGCCAGTCGCGCAGCCGGTAGTTGACAATCCGACGGCCGACACCCCGCTCCTCCAGCCACTCGGCGATCCTGATCTTCGCCTGCTCGCTGGGCATGCCGTCGAACTGCCCGGAGTTGACCTGGGTGCCCGGGTCGACATACGCGCTCGCCATGGTGGCGGGGTCAAGCTCCCTGTCGGGCGGCTGGATTACGACCCGGACCGGAAGGCCGTGCTGGCGCGCGAACTCAAGGTCCCGCTGATCGTGGGCCGGCACGGCCATGATGGCCCCGGTCCCGTACTCCATGAGCACGTAGTCGGCGATCCAGATCGGGACGCGCTCCCCTGTGGCAGGGTTGACGGCATCCAGACCCAGGGGTACGCCGTCTCTGGACGCTTCCGAGAGCCGCTCTACGTCTGTCCTGGCCTGGACGCGCGCGCGGTATTCGGCGACCGCGGCGGCGCGGTCCGGGTCGCGCACGATGGCGTCCACGAGCGGGTGCTCTGGCGCGAGGACCACGTAGGTCATGCCGAAGACCGTGTCGATGCGCGTGGTGAACACCCGTATCTTCTCATCGCGGCCCACGACGTCGAGGTCGAACTCGACGCCTTCGCTGCGCCCGATCCAGTTGGCCTGCATCACCCGGACGCGCTCGGGCCACTCGGTGAGCTGCTCCAGGTCGTCCAGCAGCCGGTCGGCATAGGCGGTGATTCGAAAGAACCACTGCTCGCGCAGTTCCTTGGTGACTGCGCCGCCGCAGCGCCAGCACTTGCCGCCCTGGGCCTCCTCGTCGGAGAGGACGAACTCGCACTTCGCGCACCAGTTCACCCGTGCCTGGCGGCGGTAGGCCAGGCCCCGCTCGAGGAACTTGAGGAAGAACCACTGGTTCCAGCGGTAGTACTCGGGGTCGGCCGTGATGACCTGGCGCTCCCAGTCGTAGCTATTGCCGAGGCGCTCGAACTGCCGGCGCATCCGGCTGATACACGCGTACGTCCATTTGGCCGGATGCTCTCCCCGCTGCACGGCCGCCTGCTCGGCCGGCTGGCCAAAGGCGTCGAACCCCATGGGGTAGAGCACGTTATAGCCGCTCATGCGCAGGTGACGGGCGACGACGTCGCCGATGGTGTAGTTGCGCACGTGACCCACGTGGACGTCGCCGCTGGGGTACGGGAACATCTCCAGGCAGTAGAACTTAGGGCGCGCGTCGTCCTCACGCGTGCGGTAGAGACGCTGCTCCTGCCAGCGCCTCTGCCACTTTGGCTCGATCGCCTGCGGGTCGTAACGTTCCTCCACCGTGTCAGGGCCTCCATGGGAAACCGCGGTTCAGCGACTCAGGGCCACCCAGAACAGGGCCACCAGGGCCGCAAGCACCAGGGCCGCCACTGCGAGGGCCTTCTTCTCCGCGCGGCTGAACTCGAGGTGGCGCCAATTCGCGAGTATAACGGCCACGGCGATGAAGGGCAAGCCCGGGATGCCGCCCAGGTTAGGCCAGATCATGAATGCCACCGGCGCAACCAACGTCGCGACAAAGGTGCCCCACAGGGACCCCGTCGCGTTCATTGCATACCGCAGCATGACCGAAATCAGGAGAGAGAAGAACAGGAAGTCGCCGATGCCGATGCCGCCGAGGATGGGAACGGCCACTCCGGAAGGTGGAGGGACAGGGGTGGAGGCGGTGAAGGTCTTCACGACCTCCGGCGCCTTCTCGCTCACCCTCGCGACCACGCCCCGGAACACCGTGAACACGTCGACCACGGCGGCAACGACGGCGACGGGGAACAGCAGCTTTCCCTCCCGGATGATGCGGGACACGAGGCGCCCCAGCAGTATCGCCCAGAGGATCAGCGCGGCGTTGCCCACCAGTTCCTGCCCCGGGAGGATGGTGATGGTTCGCGCCAAGCGCTCGCCTGCTCCGGGGGCGCCGATCCAGCGGCCCACGATCGCGAACACAACGGGGCGAGCGAGCGCGAACACAGCGGCCAGCGCCAGCATCCACGCGGCCTCCGCCGCGGCGCTCATGCGCAGCCGGCAGACCGCCAGCACGAGCAACAGAGACAGCGCGAGGGTCGCGATCCCGATGACCGTGGACAGCGCTGCGATGGCGATGGGCGCGCGCAGGACGCTGGCGGCGGCCCAACCGCCCAAGGCCAACGCGAGATATGCCGCGCCGTAGACTATCGCGGCGCGGCCCGGGTGGCGCTGGGACCAGCGCTCGGGGCGGGTTCTCTTCCCGCTTGCCCCTTCAGGCGTCGTCACGCGCGACTCCGCATGGGGCACCTCTACCAGTCATCCTCGGGCAACTCCTGCCTGCGGCGCCTTCGCCGCAGATGCCGCGCGAGCCCGACGACGAACAGCAAGACCATAAGACCGAAGACCGGCAGCGGCGACTCGAAGAGCAAGGGCCAGCGCCAGCGCCGCAGAGCGACGCCCGCCAGGCCGATTCGAGCTGTGCCGGCGTCCAGCCGGTCGCCCGCTTGAGCGCTGCGTCGAAGTCGCCCGATTGCCGGATCGCCCCCAGGAGCGCCCGCAGGGATTGGTCGCCCTTCTGGGCCACGACGAAGTGGACCAGGGATGCCGCCTCGACATAGGCCAGCTCGGTCCGCCTGTCGCCCCGGGCCAGCGCCGCGTCAAGATCCGACAGGGCGATGGCTTCGCCGCGGCCCACGGCCCGCAGCGCCGCGGGGTCGACGCGCGCGGCCGGCTCGTCGGAGAGGTATTCGGCCATACCCTCGTTGACCCATCGAGGCAGCGCCTGGAGCGCCGGGCCGGTCGCCCGTGCGATCATGATGTGTGCGACCTCGTGGGGCACGACGCTCGCGATCGACGCGAGCCGGCCCGTGCCGTCTATGTGGATGGCGCCGGCCGGCATCACCGCCAGCCCGACGATGGTCGCGTGGGCCGGCGCTCCCGTCGCTTGGAGGAAGCGAGCGCGGTCGAGGTAGATGTATACGCGGATCGGGGAGAGGTCGTCCGCGCCGACTGCCGGGGCGATGCGGGGCACCGCCGCGTCGACCAGGCCGGCCACTGTGGAGGCAAGGGCCGTCGCGCCCGGGGGGCCGACCACTCGCGCGCGATCCGTCTCGACGAGCACGGCCGGCGGCGGAGGGGGCGAGCTCCCGGGCGCGGGGCCGGCGGCAAGTGCCACCGCCGTCGCCAGGAGCACTGTGCTCGCAGGCAGGCGCGCGGTCACCGCGCCATCAGATCGGCCGCGCGACCAGTCGTACGGGATAGTGCGAGCCCCCCTGAGGCATCGTCTCGATATGGATGCGTCGGCGCTCGCCCGGGGCCAAGACGTACCGCGTCACGAGGGCTTCGCTCTGCGGCCGCAGGGCGGCTATCTCGACGGTCCGGCCGTCAACGAGCAGCGCGCCCCGCGCGGGGCCGCCCGCAGACTCGAAAAGGATGCCGACGGGGGCGGTCTGGGCGGTGGGGTTGACCAGGTCGAGGGCGATCTCGTAGATGACGCCGTAGTTGCCCGCGAGGCGGTCCCCCTGGCGCAGGCCTGAGAGCGCCTGGTTGCCGATGGTGATGAAGGTCCATTCGCGGCCGACGATGTGCTCAGCGGTGACCTCGCGCTTCGGGGTCGGGTAGACGTTGGCTCCGAGGACGGCGGTCTCCAGGTAGCCGTCAGTCGGATGGGGCATCCGGGATGCGCGGTGGGGGGAGAGGTAGAGCCGCACTCGCAGGTCCGCGCTCCCCAGGGCGCGGAGCTCCACGACGCCACTGAGCGTCGAGCCGGCGCCCATGCGGTATGATGCAATCGGAACCGCCGTCCGGGCCGGGACTGGCACCACCCAGCCGACGCGCTTGTAGCGGTTCGCCAGGAAGGTCAGCGCCGCGCGATGGCCGGCCCACGCCTCGTCATAGCTGGGGCCGCCGACGCCGGCTATGGCGTGCACCCAGCTCGCTTGCTCCCCGAGGTTCCAGAGCTCGATCACCAGGTCGGCTGGACCTTTGGTGCCGTTGACGTGGTGGAATAACAGCCGGGATGACTCGCCGTCCGCCAGCCGGCCCTCAAACCACATTCCGTGGGAGAGGATACGCTCGGGCGAGTTGCTCACCATCAGCACATCGACCGGTCCGTCCTGCACCGGCTCGTTGCGTACTGTGATCGATTGCCGCGCACGGTAGGGGATGTACTCCTCGCCCGCGGCCGAGATGCGAACGGGCACCTCCGTGGTCTGGCCCGGCAGCAGCGGAGGGGCGGCCTTGGCATACGCTGAAACGTCGGCCCAGGCGCCTGGCTCCAGCGCCAGACTCGCCCCAACCGCGGCCGCCACCGCGCGCTCGATCACCTCGGCCGTCGCCGGGTTACCAGTGACCCGGGCGACTGAGGTGGTGAGCAGGCGGGCGGCGTACTTGGCCGACCGGACGGGCACGCCAAGCACGTTCTGGCCGTCGGAGACGATGATCTCCGAGGTGCCCACCCGCAGGCCTGTGACGCGCACGACGCCGGCCGACCGGTCCAGCGCTGCGCTGACGACGTCACCTTCCGCGCGCACGCTCAGGGGGCCGGCCGGGTTCCCCTTCACTGGCACGGCCCGCGACTCTCCAACCGGCACCAGGACCTCGCGCACGGCAAGGTAGGGAGCGCTGAACTGCGCACGGAGGTTCTGGGCCCAGGTCTGGGCGAGGTCGCTCGGGTCGGAGTGGTGCAGGCTCGCGAGGGCCCGGTCAACCGTCACGATAGCGCGCCCCCGGGCCAGTATGACATGGCTGCGCCGCTGCCGGCGGACGGCGACGTCATCGGGACGGACTCCCTCCTCGACCAGGGCGTTGAGTCGCCGGGCCACCTCCTCCGCCTCGGCGACTGACTCCCGGCCGCGGCCGCCGAGGGTGAGGACCCCCTGCGATCCCGCGTAGACGCGCCCGCATAGCCCCTTGCCCTGCGGGCCCCTCGCGGGGACGGCCGTGAAGACCAGCGTGCTCGCGGCGCGAACCGGCCCGGCTAGGACGGGGATTGCGGCCAGAGCGATGACCATGGCAGCAGGTCGCGGCTTCATATCGTCCTGCTTCTCCGTCTTCGGCTGTTGCTGCAATCGGCTGTAACGAGCCGGCCCGGAAGAGGCCCTACGCGGTCACCTTGTCCTTCCGCTGAAGCGGGAAGCCCAACGCCTCCCGCTGCGCCAGGTAGGCGCGGGCGACCTGGCGCGCCAGGTTCCGCACCCGCCCGATATATGTCGCTCGCTCGCGAACGCTGAGCGCGCCCCGCGCGTCCAGCACGTTGAAAGCATTGGAGCATGCCAGCACAAGTTCGTAGGCGGGGATGATGCAGCTCTTGCTCAGGACGGCGGGCGGCCCCTCTCCATTCCAGTCGTGAGCGGGGCGGCTCAAATCGAGCAACCGCTGGGCCTCGGCCTCCGACATGTCGAAGGTCTGCTTGACCATGTTCACGTCGGCCGCTTCGTAGTTGTAGCGAGACCACTCGGCCTCGGCCATCTGGTAGATGTCACCATAGGTGACGCCCTCTCCGCCCCAGAGGATGTCCTTGAAGTGGTCGACCCGCTGGACGGCCATCGCGATGCGCTCAAGCCCGTACGTCAGCTCTACAGACACGGGAGACAGCTCAATGCCTCCGGCCTGCTGGAAATAAGTGAACTGCGTGATCTCCAGGCCGTCCAGCCAGACCTGCCAGCCGACGCCCGACGCGCCGAGCGTGGGCGCCTCCCAGTCGTCCTCCATGAACCGGATGTCGTGCTGCTGAGGCTCAAAGCCCAGCGATCGCAGGCTCGTGAGATAGAGGGCCTGCACGTCGTCGGGCGACGGCTTGAGTATCACTTGATACTGGTAGTGTCGATAGAAACGATACGGGTTCTCGCCATAGCGGCCATCGTCGGCCCTGCGCGAGGGCTGGACATAGGCGACGCGCCACGGCTCTGGCCCAAGGACGCGCAGGAACGTGGCCGGGCACATCGTCCCCGCGCCCACCGGGACGTCGTAGGGCTGTTCGATGACACACCCCTGGCTCGCCCAGTACGACTGAAGCGCGAAGATTATCTCCTGAAAGGTCACACGGGCTCCTCGACAAGTGCTCACTGGGGTGTGTTCGCCTGGCCTTCGCACCTGCGGGCCGCAGGTGCCGTTTCCTCCTCGGGTTCGGCTTTCACCAGGTCGACGGAAAGCTGGGAGATGAGAGCGGAGAGAACGGCCGCGAAGAGCGCGCCGCCAACTCCCCTGGGCAAGGGTATGTCACGCACCGTTCGGTCGCCGAGCTTCACGCGGAGCGCCTTGACTTTGCCCTCGCGGGCCAGGCCAATCGCCTGGCCGATAACCTCCCCGCTTTCGAGGGCCGCCTCCCGCTCGCGGCGGCGGCGCTCGATGGCAGCCAGCGCCTGCACGAGGTCTCCCTCTCCCTCCTGAAGTCCGGCAAGGGCCTCATCGTAGGAAGCGTCAAGCCGCTTTCGGATCTCGTCGACCAAACCGATGTCGTAGCTAGCCATGCGAGCACCTCGCTCCGATGTCACGCGGATTATAGCACGCGGCTTCGCGGCGTCGCAAGGCGAACCGGGCGATACCGCGGCCAGAACGGGCGCGTGTCGGGACGCGCGCAGAGGAGGCGCATAGCCGATGTCGGAAAGGAGTCACACCGGGGCGGCAGAGAGCGACGCGCGCAGGGGAGGTGGTGCCGGATGGGCAGGTGGAGCGACGACAGGAGGAGCCGGCCCCGCGCCCGCGTGGCGCAGCTGGCTCTGACGTGTGCGGTGGTCGGCGGGCTTCTGACGGCAGGGTGTCGCAGCGAGCAGCCATCGGCTGGCCCAGGGCCGGCCGCGGCCGGCCGGGACACGGGACTTGACGCGCAGCGCCGAGCGATGGTCGCGCGTCAGATTGCGGCGCGCGGCGTCACCGATGAGCGCGTGCTGGCCGCGATGAGAAAGGTGCCGCGGCACGAGTTCGTCCCCCCGGAGGTGCGGTCCGCGGCCTACGAGGACCGGCCGCTGCCGATCGGAGAGGGGCAGACGATCTCGCAGCCCTACATCGTCGGCCTGATGACCGCGCTGCTCGAGGTCCACGAGGGGGACAAGGTGCTGGAGATCGGCACGGGATCGGGCTACCAGGCCGCGGTGCTTGCGGAGCTAACCCCGAATGTGTATACGATCGAGATCCTGCCCACGCTTGCGAAGCGCGCGGAAGAGACGCTTCGGCGCCTCGGGTATAACTCGGTCCGGGTCCGGACCGGCGATGGGTACCTGGGGTGGCCTGAGGAAGCGCCCTTCGACGGCATTATCGTGACCTGCGCGCCGGAGGAGGTCCCGCAGGCTCTGAAAGACCAGCTTGCCGAGGGAGGGCGCATGGTCATACCGGTCGGTGCGGAGAACGGGATCCAGACGCTCTACGTGCTGAGGAAGCGCGGCGGGAAGATCGAACAGAAGGCCGTCATCCCGGTGCAGTTCGTGCCGATGGTAGGACCGCCCGAGGCGCGGGGCCGATCGAGCGAGGAGGGCAGGCGGGGCGGCGGGGCGCGTGGAAGTCCGTGACTGGCATGAGGGCGCGGCCGGAAGCGGTATCGCGGGGGAGAGCCGAGGCACTGTTCGAGCGGCGCCTGCAGGAGCTGGCGGCCCAACGGCCCGCGGGCGGGTTCATGCTAGCCACAGTGGGCTCCGGCGAGGCCGTCCGGCAGGTGGGCGGGCCGGTTCATCAGCGCGACATCCATCCGTTTCACGAGTTCACGCTCGTCACGCGCGGCCGCGCCCGGGTCGCGGTGCCCAACGGCCTGTTCGAGCTGAGGCCGGGGCGGCTGCTGCTGATCGAG
>Ga0123519_10006950_pt1 | contig 17651 bp, 13 predicted proteins | sample YelNatPaOPRAMG02_FD_87396 | JGI IMG/M metagenome (GOLD analysis project Ga0123519, IMG submission 87396) | Hot spring microbial communities from Yellowstone National Park - Yellowstone National Park OP-RAMG-02 (version 2) | ecosystem: Environmental > Aquatic > Thermal springs > Hot (42-90C) ... | reverse complement strand
TAATGCTTGTCCCAAAGGAGAGCATAAAACTAGTAAGGCAAAATATCTGACATAGTTCATTCCTTCCAGCTTCTCAATAAGTTTCAAGGTAGTTTGTGCGCGATTATTTGAGGTGTCGGCTTCATTTGTTATTCCGCTAACTTCTACAGATATTTCAAACCTTGCAAATTTTAACAAGGGAATTTGAAAACCTAGATAAGGTATTGTTTCTACATTATTAAGAGTTATACCGGTAGTATTCCAAACAAAGTCAACTGTTTGATTTTGACCCGGGGCCAAGGTGAATGCGAATTGCTTTAGCACCACATCATTACATCTAACTGTAACATTAAATCGCGTTATCTCATTCCCTAAGTTTTCAAGCTTGAAGCCTATTTTAATTAAATCTCCAGCCGTTGCTACGTTTGGACTAATTGACAATGAGGAAATTGCTATATCAAATATAAACGTAGGCGTTTCTTTCAATATACGTACTACAGCTGGTTCCATCGAAATTCTTACCGGAGTTGGCTTATCCTTCAAAATTACATACGAATCTAGCGAGGCACTTAATGGATCTAATTTATCCACAAGAATTAAATTAGTGAATATTTGGGTTTCATTTTCTGAGGGAAGAGCGGCTATTGTAAAGTTAATTTTACAAAGCAATGCTTTATCAGCGCTTACAGGAGTTTTTGGAAGCACCGTTGCACCATATTTAAGATAGTATTCATTTCCAGTCCATTGGTCAACTGATGGTTTTGGAGCAATTAATGTTGCGCCTTGTTCAATGGCAGGAGCAAAAACATTGTCTTCAGGTATCCATGCTTTTACATAGTGTATTATTGAATTGTTCCATTTTAGGGTTATTTGCCATGAAACAAGGTTAGAAACATTGTAGATGAAAACATTAGCTGTAAAAGTATCATTAATTTTCGTTTCTTCCGAACTAAATATGAAACGAAGATCGTTAGTTAGGGGATTTAAAATACTTACAGTTACATATTCTTGCGCAAAAACAGATTTGGGAAAGTTCAATGTAATAAATGCCGAAAGCAAAAGAACCAACAAGACCGTTTCAAGTTTGAAGTTCATATTCGAAGCCACACTTTTAACATTAGTTAACAACTTGAAATTTATAAGTTTGTTGAAGAAACAATAATGCGATTGTCCAATCAACTAATATATTTGAAAACTCATTCATTTTCAGTGATACAAATGAGGGTTAGGGTCAGCAGAAAGAGAAAAAGTAAACCGTTAGTGGCGGTTGCGCTATTAATATTGGGTATAGTTATGTTTTTCGTTTCAAACATCTCATATTACAACAAGCTAATGGAAGTTAAAAGGGAGATAAACTCTTGGGAAATTGAAGATTTCTTCAAAAGCGGCGATATAATTCAAGTAGTGGTTAAAGCAAATAATGATTGGGGACATTTAATCACGGATGAAGTTGAAGTTGCCATCAACGTCTCATTCATAACTCCAGAAGGGGAAGTAAACTGCACAGTTTATTACCTCGCTTATCCCTCAACATCGTCTATGATGATAGCTCCTAATTTAGAATTAATTAATGTGACAGTTAACGGTGCTCAAAAGGGTCTTAAGATTAGCAGTCCTGAAGAGTTTTTGGGGGGCATTGTTGAAAAAACAGGTAACTACAAGGTTAGGATCGATGAAAAATCAATATGGAACAATTTTTTATCAAAAGAGCCTCCCGCGATGTTAATTTTATATAAAAAGGAACTTGTTCGACCTTACTCTATATTGACCCTTCCATCGGTTATAATTATTCTTTTAAGCATTTTTATTTTAATAATTTGTCTATCAAAAGGAAAGAAATAAAAGTAGGGCTTATTTAGTGCTCTTTGTCATTAAGTGGCAAGCAACAAAATGATTGTTTCCAGCATCCATCAATATAGGTTCTTTTGATCTGCAGATATCAATTGCCAAGGGGCATCTAGGATGGAACCTGCAACCCGCTGGCGGGTTAATGGGACTTGGCACTTCACCCTTTAAGGGAGCCCTCATTTTTTTCCTCGTAGGATCTGGTATGGGGGCGGACTCCGTTAGGGCCCGCGTATAAGGATGCAGAGGTTCACTGAATATTTTTCCTGTTTCCGCCAACTCTACAATTTTTCCAAGATACATGACAGCGACTCTATTGCTTATGCATTCAACAACATTTAGGTCGTGTGTGATAAACATATATGTCAAATTCATATCTTTCTGAAGTGTTTGAAATAGTTCGAGTAGTTGTGCTCTTACAGATACATCTACGGATGATGTTGGTTCATCTAAGGCGACAAATTTTGGTTGTAGCACCAAAGCTCTGGCAATGGCTATTCTCTGTCTTTGCCCACCACTAAATTCGTGGGGATATCTGTAAAGGTGCTGTTCTCCTAAACCAACTTTTTTAAGAATCTGAAGTACTTTTTCTGGAATCTTTTTCTTTTCCACAACTCTATGTATTAATAGCGGTTCGCCAACAATGTCTTTAACGAGCATTCTCGGATTTAAAGAGGTTGTTGGATCCTGGTAAACTATCTGCATTTCTCTACGCAGTCTATGAAGTTTAGATCCTTTAAATTTTGCCACATCATATTGGTGATAGAGCTTTCGAAGTTCAGCTTCAATAGTGCTTTTAGTTTTTTTGTCTCTCTCTGACATTAAGTTTTGCTCTAGCTTTTCTATTTTGCTAATAATATCTTCATCAACGTTGAAATATATGCGTCCTTCTGTAGGTTCAAGTATTCTTATCGTTGTCTTGGCTAAGGTGGTTTTCCCGCAACCTGATTCACCAACAACCCCGAAGCATTCGCCTCGTCGAATTTCGAGAGATACATTGTCAACAGCCTTGACTTCTGCTATTTTTCTTCTGAAGACTCCTCCAAGTACTGGATAATATTTTTTAAGGCTTTTGATGTGTAAGATTTTTTCTGACATGTTTACTCCCCGTAAAGATGGCATGCCACGAAGTGATCTTCTTTGACTTTTATGAATTTAGGCTTGATTTTATAGCATATGTCCATCGCGTAGTTGCACCTTTCGTTAAAACGGCAGCCCTTCGGTGGATTTATTAAGCTTGGAACTATCCCCGGTATTGATTTAAAGGGTTGTCCTGGCCTTGGAATTGATTCTAAAAGTGCACGTGTATATGGGTGAAGGGGGTTTTTGAAAAGTTCAATTACAGGCGCCAATTCAACAACGTTGCCTGCGTACATGACGGCAACTCTTTCGCAGAGTTCTGCTATGACGCCAAGATCATGTGTAATGTAGAGTATGGAAGATTTGAATTTCGCTCTGAGCGCGCGTATAAGTTCAAGTATTTGGGCTTGAACTGTAACGTCTAAATTTGTTGTAGGTTCATCGCATATTAGAAGTGTGGGGTTGCATGCTAAAGCCATGGCTATTACTACTCTTTGCGCCATTCCTCCGCTAAGTTCGTGGGGGTAGGAATCCGCAACTCTCTCTGGATCAGCCATACCTAAGCTTTTTAACAATTGTACTACTTCTTTTCGCAATTCTTTTTTAAACGGGTTCTGAAATCTTCTTAGTATTGGAATTTTTGAGAGAAATCTGATTAGCAGTGAATTTGGGTTTTTGCTCCACTTTTCATAGATGCTTATGTAGAAATTGGTGATTGTTGATTTTTTAGGCTGGTTCTTCAAAGTTTGTAGGGCACGGTTTATGAATTCTTGTTTTCGATGTTCAATTAAGACTTCACTTATCTGATCGAACACTGTATAGACTGGGTTTAGGTAGGCTCTTGGTTCCTGGAAAACCATGGATATATCTTTGCCGCGAATTTTTCTTATGGCTTCTTCATGTAATTTTAATATGTCTATTTGTTTTCCGTTGACGTTTATTATTATTTTTCCGTTTTCAATGCGGCCTGGAGGCATAACTATTCCAAGTATTGCGAGGCTTGTGACGCTTTTTCCACAGCCTGTTTCGCCTACAACTCCGAGAATTTCGTTGGGTTTTATGTGAAGGTTGACTCCGTCTAAAGCTTCAACTATGCCCTCGTATGTGTAGAATCGTAGCATTAGATTTTCTACGTCCACTATGTTTTCTATTTCCATTTTATCGCCTCCTTAAAGTTGGGTCCAGCACGTCTCTTATCGCGTCTCCCAGAAGGTTCCATCCCAGCCCGAATATGAATATAAAGGCTCCTGGGATAAGCCATATGTACCAGTATCGCACAATGTCTACCCCTAGCATGTAGGGTTCGCATTTCTGTACAAGTTGTCCCCAGTCCGCATAACTTGGTTCGGCGCCTATTCCAAGGAAGCTTAATGCGGCTGCGGTTAAAACGATTGAGCCTATATCAAGTGAAGCTAGTATCAGTATTGGATATATTGTGTTTGGAACGATATGTTTAAAAATTATTCTGGAATCGCTTGCACCTATGGCCTTTGCTGCTTCTACATAATCTTCACTTCTTGCTCTCAGCACTTCTCCACGAATCACTCGTGCGTATCCGGGCCACCCTACAAGGATTAACGCTATTAAAACTTTATCTAACCTTGTTAATGGCATTTGGACAACGTTTATTTTAGGCACAATCCCGAACATGATGAGGGCTGATACGACAGCAAGCACGAGAGTTATTGCAAGGGATATATTTGCAAATCTTTTTGATGTTCTTTTTAGAAATTGCAATAATGTTATTAATGCTATCACCACGGTTATTGGTATTAGTATTGTTGGTGCATCTAAGGTTAGGGCTGGAGGTAGGGCAACCACGAAGGCCATAGCCAATATTAACCCAGGGAAACAGATTATTATGTCTGTAAATCTCATGAGAATTTCGTCCACTAAACCTCCGTAGTATCCGGCTATTATTCCCACTGCGAGTCCTATGATTAGTGAGAGGGCAACTACCATTACTCCAACTCTGAATGCTGTTATTGTGCCCCAGATACATCCATAGTATATGTCATAGCCTTCAACTGTAATGCCAAAAGGGTGTTGTGGGCTTGGGGGTGTTGGGTCAACCGAGTTATAGGCGTCAGGAATTATGAAGGGGTTGGGGTTTTTGAAAATGTCCCAGCTTGGTTGAGGTGGTGCTAGTATTGGGGCAAGTATTGCTATGATTATGTAGAAGGCTATAATGAATGTGCCTAGGAGGGATAGTGGACTTTTTCTTATTCTGAAAAGTATGAATTTTAGTTCTTTTATGGATACTTCGTGGGCTTTTTTCCATTTTTGTATTCTTTCCCTTAGTGAGAACATTTTATCCCAGCCTTATCCTTGGATCGATGTAAGCGTATAATATATCGACTATTAAGTTTGAGATTACGAATAATAGTCCCGTGAAGATTGTGAAGCCTATCACTCCTGCTATATCGAGTTGAGTAGCGCATTGGGCAGCCCATTGTCCCACACCTTCAAAGGCGAATACTGTCTCTGTTATTATAAGTCCTGAAAGCATGCTGGCAACCATTAATCCTGCAATTGTCACAACGGGGATTAAGGCGTTTCTTCTAGCGTGTTTGTTGATTACTTTAGTGTTTTTTAGGCCTTTTGCCTTTGCTGTTATAATGTAGTTTTTGGTTAGGGCTTCAAGCATGCTTGAGCGCATGAGTCGAATTATGCCTGCCATATTTATTGTTGTTATGACAATGACTGGGAGTGCCAAATGTTTTAACGCGTCTAGGACTACGTCGAACCTTCCGTTTATTATGCCGTCTATCGTGTACAATCCGGTGTATGTATGCCATGCTTGGGATTTCACTATATTTACCACACTGTTTGAAACTCTGCCGGTTATCACGGTTCCTGTCGTGATGTAGGTTAATGATAGAAGGATTAGGCCAAGCCAGAAGGATGGAAGGGAGTAGCCGGCTATGGATATGAGCCTTGTGATGTGGTCTGGAAGTTTATCTCTATGAACTGCTGAAATGACTCCCAAAATTATCCCGAAAATTATTGTTAATGGTGCTGCAAACATGACAATTTCTATGGTTGCAGGCCACTTTGCAAACATCACGTTTAAAACTGGGCCTCTTCCAACTCTGGTCCATCCAAAGTTGCCTTCTAAAATTTGGCGAAGCCAGTCTGCAAACTGCTCTACTGGTGAAGCGTCCAGTTTGTGGGCTTTGATTATTTGATCGAGGAATTGGAGATCTCTCTCTGTTCTTACATAGAGTAGGGCTCTTGAACCTGGGGGTATAAGCTGGACTACTGCGAAAATTAGTATTACTGCGCCTATTATTATTGGAATAATCATGATTATTCTTCTTATTATGTATTCTCTTAAGCCCATTTTCCCACTTGTTTAAGATAATGGAGTTTTGTGGAATTTATATTCTTGTCGGAGGATAAGGGAATGTAAGAATATTACAAATAAAAAAGGGGGTTATGGTGGTGGGGTCCAGGGTTGTTCTGTTTTGCCGAAGTTGTCTAGGGCTGCTGATATGTCGTACATGTCTATTTTGCGGTCTCTCCATGTGTCGAATGGGTTGCCGTCTACGTCGCAGTGGAAGTTCCATCTTGTGTGGAATACTGGCATTCCCATTTTGCCTGCGTATGAGCCGAAGGCGTCTAGTATCGCTACGATGTCGTCCATGCTGACTTTGTTGTCGTAGTTCACGTTTCCACGCATGTACTCCCATTTCCAGTGGTCATAGGCGTATATGCCTGGATACAACGGGTTGTAGTAGTGTCCTTGAACCCATGTTCTCATGTAGCCTCTGCCAACGGGTACGAATAGAGTCACGCTTGGCGCATCGTCGTAGTAGATGGCTTCTAATTGATAGTAGATGTTTTGCCTCACTGGACCATCTGGGGCTCTTGCTCCTTGAGCGATTAGGTTGTCAACTGTTGGGTTGCTGTATCTTTGGGCTGCTGCAAAGGCTCCCTCAGAGTGCATGTACGGGAAGGCGAAGTTGTGGATGTCAGCGTAGTCTGCAAGCCAGCCTATTCCGAAGCATGGCAGGAAGTGTAAGTCCATGTCTGGAATGTAGTCTGTCCAGGCTACTGGCATGGCTTCAGCGTGGAACTTTCCGCCGTAGTAGACGTTGCCAATATTGTTAACTATTAGGCTGGCTAGGTTTTCGCATACAGCCTCCCTAATCGTGTTTCCACTGTTGTAAGTTATTTTAATTGTGAAGCCCACGTTTTTCAGGTTTCCGCCAAAAGCTTGATCGAATTCCTGCTTGGCCTTTAAGAGGTCTGGGTTGGGGCCGTATCTTGCCTGTGCTAAGTTGACGTAGGGTAAGCCGTCTACGGCGAATGTGTGGGGCTGGTAGGCTTCTCCTAGCAGCTGGTCGTATATTACCATTGTGAAGTTAATTAGGTATATGAAGGCCTTTCTTACATGTATGTCGCTGAAGAAGTTTCTTGGTATACCATCTTCTGAAAGGACGTTATAGTCGTTTATCTTGCCATACTTGTTGTCTGGTCTTGGCTCAATATCAAATGTGAAGAAAATTGCATCGTTTTGCAGGGCAGGTATCGGGTAGTTTAGCCTTATTCCTGGTAGTGTTGGGCCGTTTCTGTTGTTGTCTACGTGGAGGGCTGGTGCGCGTGCTCGTGGTATGGCTGCGAAGTCGCATGCTCCGCTTTGCAGTTCAGCTATTCTCACCTCAGTGGCTCTTTGCCTAACGGTTAGCCTTGTCACGTAGCCTGCCGGTTTGATTCCGCTGCTCGTCATGGGCGGGTATGGCGGGCTTGGAGTTTTGGCTGGCCATCCACCCCAGTAGTTGGGGTTCCAGACAACAGACCATTCTGTTGTGGGGTCGTATCTGTCGAGTATGTAGGGGCCTGTTCCGCAGGCCACACCTGGGTGGGCGGCACCCTGCGGAATCTTGTCTATTGGGCTGTATTCCCATCCGCAGTAGTCAACCCAGCCCGTGTAGTCTCCCCAGTTTCCATCCCAGTCAACCTGTGTGTCCGGCACATCCGGATTCATGTCTGGACCGTTTGGAATAACATAGTTAATTATCCACTGCTTGCTAATTATGGAAGCCCAAGACTGGGAAAGCACTTGCAATAGAATTCTCAATGGATAGCCTAACGGCTTAACTGCAACATCGTCCCAGAACGTTCCACGCATGCTGCCGTCAGGGTTAAACATTGGAATAACAAACGTTGATGACGGTGTTTTAGCCGTTAGTCCAGGGTTTGCAATGTTTATCCAGACATAGTCGCCTTGCCTTTGAACCGCGTCATCAATTTTCTTGCCGAAATCAGCGGCATGCTCAGTGTCAGCTGCATAGCAGTCTAATAGTGGCTCATATATCATCCATTGAGGCCCACCAACGTAGTCGTGGACCATCCAGCGCTCGAAGCTGTACTCAACATCCTCAGCCGTTAAGGTATATTCGCTCCATGATGGATAAGGTGTTAGGTCACCTTGCCTACAATATGTCTGGAACTTTATGCCACTCCTAACCTTGAAGACTATGCTGTAGTTCGTGTACGACGGAGCTGTTATTGTCACACCTTCAACAGTAGCCCCTGGAGAGACAATCCAGGCCTGTTCGGCAAGTCTAGCCCTGAAAACGTCGTAACGTTCACCATCAAAGAATATCAAAGTCTCATAAATATTGAATATTAATTCAGCGCTGGCGGTATCATAGCAGCTGGCAGGGTCAAGAGTTACTGGTCCGCCACCAGGTATAGTGTCTACAATAAGCTCATATGGGTCGGTCCCCGATGGAGCGCCAGGACTTGCATAAGCCCTTAAAGGCAGAACCATTGATAAAGCAGCTGCAAACGCCAATGCTAGAATCAAATATTTCTTGAACATTTTCCTTTCTCCCTTTTCACGTTTGCAAAAATAACTTACTCAACCTCGTATTTAATTTTTACGGAACAATTTTCTATATCCCAACCCCAACAGCAACCTTAAATAGAAGATAATTCCAGAACATTTAAATGGGGAAAAGTGAATATTTTAAAATGCGAAAAAGGAGAAGGGGAAGGGAATGAAAAAATTATTGGGCATATCAGCCATTCTAATAACAGCGCTTCTGTTGACTTCAACGTTAGCAGTTCTCCAACCAGCCGAGGCAAGCCCAACACCCACACTAAAAATATTGAACCCAGGGCCTGACGGATACCCACTAAAATGGACTGCTGGAACACCCCCGCCCGAACAAATAGGCACTAAATACTTCAACTTCACATCAGACACAACAGAGTATGCAGACACGTTCTTCGTCAACATTACAATTCAAAACGTGCAAAACATGAAGGCTTGGGGTATAGGCCTAGTCTTCGACAACACAACCCTCGACTTCGTTTCAGCCTGGAGGCCGACAGACCACGTGTTTAAGCCCGTCGAAGACATGGGATGGACAATAGTCGCCCCAGCAGTAGGCGTTGACGATGTCGACGCCACCCACAAAATAATCAAGTGGGGCTGCGCCTACATAATGGGAGAACCAGCATGGAGCTTCAGCGGTTCAGGAACCCTATGCCAAATACAATTCAGAATAAAGAAGGGAGTTAACAGGCTCAACCCGCTTGTTGAATCAGAATTGTACTTCGACCCAGACTGGACAGCAGTATACTATTACCCATCTGGATCTGAGGTTCCTATACTCGAGAAAGGCTACTACAAGTATGAATGGAAGATGCCGACAAAACTGCCCCAGTTCTACGTTAAACCAACAATATATAAGAATGACCTAGACAAGCTTGGAAGCGAATTCGTAGCCGAAGTCTGGGTGAAGGATGTCGACGCAGGATGGAACATTATAGGCTTCCAGTTCAGCTTATGGTTCAACACATCATGCATGGAACCACTAGGATATGAAACAGGAACATGGATGAACAGCTTTGCTAACAACGGCGAAGCCATATTACAAGCAGCATACGCAGACTATCATGGAATAGACCCAGAGCTACCAGTATGCTACAACAAGTGGGCCGCCGTCGTGGTTATAGTACCAGGCAGCGAAGGCAAGTGGTGGGAGCCATTCCCAAGCGGAGAGGGAATGCTCTTCAGATTCCACTTCAAATGGACTTGTGAAACAATATTCCCACTAGAATACTGGACTGTACTAGAGCTCCACGACGAGCAAATAAGAGACCAGTTCGGATTAACAGTAGACCATCAGCCATCAATAAACGGATATTACAGGTGCCCAGTCAAGAAGCTAGGCCTAAGCATAGACGTTTACACGCAATATCCTGGTCCCTATGGCGGACAAGGACCAAACAACCCAAGCGACATGTTTGGACCACAACAAGAAGTAAAGCTATGCGCCCTCGTAACATATAATGAAGACCCAGTCCAACAAAAACTCGTAGCATTTGAAATACGCCACGGAAACCTAGTAATCTACAGAGAAGCCACAACAAACACGGACGGAATAGCCTGCATCACATTCAGAATACCATGGCCATGCGAAAACCCAACAGAAACAATTTTCGGAGAATGGAAAGTCACAGCCACTGTTGAAGTAGCAGAAAAAGTAGTAAACGACACATTAACCTTCATAGTATGGTGGCCGGTAGAAATAACCAGCGTTGAATCGCTCTACCCAGAATACATCAAAATTAAGGACAACATGCCAGTAATGAAGTTCACAGTAGAGTACCGCACGTACACCATGCAGCCCAAACCGCTAATATTAACAGTAACCGTCTATGATGAATTAGGGTTCTTCATTGGTTCAGCAACATTCAATACAACAGTGGGCTGGGGTGAATACGGCCACTACTTTGAATTCAAGAACTACACTTACACATTTGAAATTCCAATGCCAAGCAATGCAGTAGTTGGAACAGCAACAGTTTACGCAAACGCATATGATGAATATCCATGGAACGGTGGAACCCCATACTGCCCAGAAGCCTCAAACACATTCTACATCAAAAAACCATAACCCCTTTTTTTATATTCTTCCAAAATCGTAGAAACACATAAATCCTCAAGAAAGAAGCTATCTAGATGGGGGAGAAAGTGAAAAAAGAAAAGAATCTAATAACGTTAGTTATCTTATTTTCAATTATCTTGTGTGTTGCTCCCACAAGAATTTCAGCCCAAACACTATTCATCAACATAAGCACAAATAAACAAATATTCAAAGTCGGCGAAAACGTGGTCTTGACAGGCAATGTAACATTAAACAACCAACCAGTATACGACGCGTTAGTCGCAATACAGATAAACAAACCTGACAGCACCCCCTACATAATTAGAACTAAAACAACAGGACAAAACCAAAACTCATGGCCAGCCGAAATATTAGAACTATACACATGCGACTATAAAGGAGAGTTGAAAAACAACTTTTCAAGAAACTCCATCGCCTACATAAGAGTTACATATAGAAATAACCAACAAAACGCAATATACGCCATCCTAATAATTTACATACAATATTCAACAGCCTCCCCATACAAAGTCGTATTTCCCCTTGGAGAAACACCGTTTAGGATAGATCCCCAAAAGACGGAATCAATAACCTCATCCTTTGAGATACCATCAAACGCTCCCTACGGCAACACGACAATCTACGCAAACTTATATTCGCAAACGCCAATTAACAACGGATACCCATACTGCCCGGAAAAAACTACAACATTCACTATTGTAACAACAAACCCCACCCAACCACCAGAACAACAAAACCCGCCAAACTTTGAAGTAAAGTTTTCACTAAGTATGGCTGCCCCAGGAAGCTATTCAGTTTATGCCACAACACAATATAAGGGCATACAAGTATCTAACACAATGACATTCCCAGTTCTGCCACAAGCCGTCCCACCCAAAGCGGACTTTATATACTCACCCTCAACAGTCGGAGTGAACTTAACAGCAACATTCGACGCTTCACCATCACTTCCTCAAGGATTCAACGATGTAATAATAGCGTATGAATGGAACTTTGGCGATGGAACACCCCCAATCAAAGTTAACGGGACACCAGACAACCCGCCCAATCCAACCGTCACACACGTTTTCATAACACAAGGAAATTACACAGTAACACTAAAAGTCACAGACAACGAAGGACTATCAGACCAAACAAACAAAATAATAACAGTTTATAAAGTGATACCGCCAACAGCAAACTTCATCTGGAGCCCACAAATCCCAATAGTAGATAGAACAATAACTTTTGATGCTGGTCTATCAAAACCAGGATGGAATGGAAAAGAACATCCACCCATAGTACGTTACACATGGGATTTCGGAGACGGATACATGATAGATACTACAAACACAATAACATATCACACATACCAAAACCCCAACAACTACACAGTCACATTGACAGTAACGGACAGCGACGGCATGCAAAACTCCACCGCAAAAATAGTAATGGTCCTTCCACCTCCACCCCAAGGAAGCCCCGACGTTGACGGAAACGGAAGGGTTGACATGACAGACGTCGTAATAGTTCTAGACGCCTTCGGCTCAACTGCTGGAAAACCAAACTGGAACCCAGTGGCAGACATAAATCGAGACGATAAAATTGACATGACAGACGTCATTATAGTGCTTGACAACTTTGGAAAATACGTCTAGAACCCTCATCTATACTTAAAAACCCACAACCCTTAAATTGTTGTAAAATGTCCTTTATCTAGGGAGGGGGAAATGAAACAACTCAAACATATAACACTCCTTCTTTTATTAACACTTGAACTATTAACCATAAGCACCGGAAGCACACCTACACTTGCAAATTCAACAGAACTATTATTAATAACACCTAAACCAAACTCTTGGCCTGGAGCATGGACAGCCGAAAACCCAAGCACCACTGAAATAGGCACATCAAACCTAACCTTACATTACCCACAAACAGTTGTTAACAGCACCTTCTTCTTAAACGTCACTATAAAAGATGTAACAAATATGAAAAGCTGGGGAATAGGGGTTGTTTTTGATCATACAAAATTAACGTTTAAAGGAGCAAGACGCCCACCAGACCACGTGTTTAAGCCCGTTGAAGACATGGGATGGACAATAATAGCTCCAGCGGTATCCATTGACCAGATAAACGAAACCCATTCCATCATTAAGTGGGGCTGCGCCTACATAATGGGAGAACCAGCATGGAGCTTCAGCGGTTCAGGAACCCTATGCCAAATCAAATTCGGTATAAAAAGAGAAGTAAATCAAACATACCCAAAATGGTCAACAATAATCACTTTTGACCCTGAATGGACAAGCATCTTCCTCTATCCATCAGGGAAAATAATTCCAATATTTTACCCAGAAAAAGTGAGATATCTTTACCCTATACCCCCTACAATCACGATTTTATCCTTCACCCCAAAGAGGATAGTAAACCCCGAATTAACACCTTGCAATAGCTTTAATGTTAATCTTACAGTAACAAATGCAACAGACCTTTACAAATGGTATTTAGAAATCTTTTACTCAAACCAGGTGTTGAACGCAACAGGTTCTATTGAAGGCGCATTATTAAAGAATTATGGCACAACAGTCTTTAACGTACAAATCAACCAGAACTATAACCAAACCCACGGACAAATTACACTAGAACAGTATCTCTTGAACGCGGAGCAAGGAGCTTATGGCACAGGATGTTTGGCAACCATAACCTTCCATGTAACAAGCTTAGGAGAAACGTCTATAATCATAGCAAATGAAAAAATTACCAACTCAGAAAACCAAGATATACCACATAAACTCGAAAAAGGATACTTTAGCAACATCTTAATCGCAAGGATTGAAGTTAGCCCTGCAGAGATTAGGGATCCATCCCTCACACCGGGTCAACAATTTAACATAAACATAGCTATAGACGATGTAGAAAATCTTAAAAACTGCACATTCAAACTAACCTATGATCCAGAAATCTTACTTGAACTAGCTGTTACAGTTCCAAAAATACTTGGACAGACGCCGATAAAGAAAATAGAAATTAACGATTTTGAAGGAACAATCTTCGTAAATATTGTTTTCCCAAATCCAATAACAACTTACAATGCAACAACAATCACCACCATAACATTCGAAGTACAAGCGCTCGGAATAAGCCCACTAAACCTCACCCAAACACAACTTAAAGATGCATACTCCCAAGATATAAGACATGAAGTCTACAATGGAATATTTATCGGTTTAATCCGCGATGTAGCTGTCATTCAAATAACTGTTGACAAAAATTCAGCCTACATTGGCTGGCCGATCTATGTTAATGTAACTGTCGCAAACTTTGGAAACTTAACGGAAACATTTACACTACAATTATACTGTAATACAACATTTATAGCTCAAAGAAATGTGACAAATATCGAACCTGGAAATAACCGGACAATCACATTTCTCTTAAATACAACAGGCTTAACTGCTGGACGCAACTATTTAATTGTCGCCAAAGCTCTTCCAGTGCCCTACGAAACAGTCATTTCAAATAATATTATGCAAGATGGCATAATCAGAATAAAACTTATGGGAGATGTAAATAGCGACAACAAAGTAGACATGACAGACATAACAATAATACTTGACGCTTTCGGAACATTTATAGGCCATCCAAGATGGAACCCAAATGTTGACCTATTCCAAGATAACAAAATAGATATAGCTGATCTCATACTTGCCCTTGACAACTATGGAAAAAGCTGTTAAAGCCATAAGCCAAAAACACATTTATATTTACTCTCTGACTTAAAAATATAATACTCCACAAGGGGAGGGAGAAACAGTGTCAGCAGTCATCGTTGAACTGAACTGTCCAGAACACGGACTAGAGAGATTTAAAATAAAAATCGTTCGAAAATACAATATCCCAAAAAACACAATAGCTGTAAAGATTAAAAATAAACCCTTTCCAGGAGAAATAGACTCTCTAATTGTTGGAAGAGGAATTTCTTCAAAAGATGTACAAATCTATCTTCGAAACTACTTAAACGAAGTAGGTTTATGGAGTAGAGTGCTTGCCCTAAAATTCATAATTCAATAATCTGGAACTAATAAGATAACTGTCCAACCTTGCGAGAATGAAAAGCTGACATTGATCGCGTTACCCTTCACTTCTTTTATGTTTTTAAATAAAAGTGGGTTTATGGATAGTGCCATCTAAAGTGATCGCATGCTACGATAATGTCGTCCATGCTTATTTTTCCGTCATAGTTTATGTCGAGGTTTGGTTTGTATCTTGGCTGTCCAGTTTTTGAACCAAAAGCATCACATATGGCCACTATATCATCCATCTTAACCTTAAAATCACCATCAACATCACCAGGAATCGTAACTGTTATCCAACCGTTCATAAGCGTGTTGTCCGTTGTGTCCGCTTCGCCCTGAACCGGCAAGGCGTAAGCCTTTACCATATAGTCGCCCTTAGCGAAGCCTATGGTGTTCCATGTGAAAGTTAAGGCGGCTGATGCGCCGCTTGTGAGTGAAATCTCTCTGGTCTCCACGGCTGTTGTGTTAGCATAAACTGTAACATTAAAAACTTCATTGAAGGTTCCGTAATCTTTAACTTTAACTGTTATGTTCATAAGGTAACCCTCACCCACAACAGTTTTTGATGGAAAAACTCCTGTAACGGCCACGTCGTGTCCCTGAAACAGTATTGTTATTGGCTCAGCAGCCACAAAACTGTTGTCCGCCGTATACACCTCGCCTGACACTATGCTTGCAGAAGCGGAGATTGTGTAGTCCCCCTTACCTAAACCGCTCGTATTCCATGAAAAGTGGAGTATGGCTGAAAGAGTAGCGTCCAACGAGACGGTTTGGAAGCCTACAACCGCTGAGTTTGCGTAAACCGTTACGTTGAAGATTTCAGTGTAGCCCCCTTTATTCTGAACGGTCACGTTAATGTATACGATGTCGCCTGGAAGCACGGTTAGCGGCGAAACGTTAACGGCTGTCACAGCCACATCATGCGCAGCCTTAAAGTAGCCATATCCGCTTACAACCTGACATGATATAGACTGCTCAAAGGAGTTTAGAAGCACAACATCCCACAGGGTAAGAGGCGACTGGCCCACACCCTTAACGTTAAAGGTTATTGTCGCCAAAGTTCCGCTCCCGCTCACTCCTGGAACATTCCCAAGTAATGTGCAGTCTGCAACCATGCGTCCAGCAGTGGCGTTAACATCCCAGTAAAAATATGTGCTTCCACCGAGCTTTAGGAACGGCCCTTCAGTCACTTTGACAACTTCAATTAAGCCTGCAGTCCAATTCAACCTAAACTGCCAACCATAAAGGTCATAAACGTTTGAAACGGTCACGTTAACCGTGAAGTTTTGGCCGACGGAAGCCGTGATGGTGGATGGCGAAACACTAATAGTTGTCGATGATGCGGCATATGCATCTTTCCAAACAAAGTTTCCATAAATAAACATTGAAAATAATATTATAGTTAGCATTAACATTACGCAAAAATAGCGCGTGTATGGGATATGGACACGCATTCTTCCACCACTAATATTAGCCCAACCGCTACTAATTTATCTTATTCCAAGCCTAACAACCAAAAAATTGGGAGAAGGGAGGCCAGCGTTTTAGGCCTCTATGTTGGCAGCCACTGTCGCCAAGTCTCCAACGTCTATTTTGAAGTCGCCGTTGAAGTCCATGTCGAAGTCGAAGCCCTTAAAGCCTGGTCTGCATCCATAAGCACGGGCAACATGCACCAAGTCGTGAATATTCACCTTGCCGTCTCCAGTGAAATCGCCTATTTCAATTTCTATGCTTCCAACGAAATAATGATGCACAGAACCGCTGACAAGGTCTACGCCATTTATATTTATGCTAAGCTCAAACACTGTCCAATTACTGGTTACGCGAAACTCGCCTGTGGCATTAACTGCCAAAGGAACAATAGTAACGTTGAAGTTTTCACCATCAAACTCCCCTTCCTCATTCGGATAGTACACGAATGTCACATTATAAGCGTCCCATAAGCCACCAATGTAGAAGTCGTAGCCAGAATAGTTCAGCGCAATAGTTGAGGCGCTAACCAGCCTTGCAAAATAGAACGAAAATGTGAAGTTCTCAAGGCCTTTTCTGCAATGCTCACTTAGCTCGATAGGTGTTACAAGTGATGTGGTCCAAAATGCATGAGCATGAGCCCACTCTGTGCTAGTAGCGTTTATCGTCTTCATCTTTGCGATGGCGGAAATCCACCCATAAGCCACTCGAGAACCAAAATTCTCAATAGGCCCGGCAACATGCACCCAAGTCTGCTGTACCTGCATACCATCTTCATCTTCTGCCTTGGTTACCGCTGGAACGAAAGCAAGTGCAGCCAATGTCAATAAAGCCACCATCAACATACATACGCTTTTTTTCATCTTATTCACCTTTTTCGAGAAAAATAAGGTGAAAAGTGGAATAAAAAGGTTTCTAAAGACGTTTTTCAATTTTAACTAATATAATTGTTTATTTTCATTTAATATTGTTTATTTCAGTTTCTTTTTCAAAATAAAACCAAAAATTGCCCAGCATAACGAGACAAACTGCCAAATCGAAGACAAAATCAAATTGAAACCTTGCAATGTACAGCTCAACATTCAGCATTTAGGTAAAAGTTAAAAACATAAGAAACAAAATGATGAAGCAGTGAATAAATAATGAATAAGGCGAAAAAACTATACTTGGCCACAACTCTTCTACTAACATTTGCAATCATGCAAACCAGAACATCCATTGCAACGCAAGAAACGATAGTTAAAGTCTACCCATACCAAAATGTGGCAGCCCCAGGTCAACAATTCACAACAAG
>Ga0123519_10006948_pt1 | contig 17654 bp, 12 predicted proteins | sample YelNatPaOPRAMG02_FD_87396 | JGI IMG/M metagenome (GOLD analysis project Ga0123519, IMG submission 87396) | Hot spring microbial communities from Yellowstone National Park - Yellowstone National Park OP-RAMG-02 (version 2) | ecosystem: Environmental > Aquatic > Thermal springs > Hot (42-90C) ... | reverse complement strand
CCACAGGCATGTCGGGACAGCGGTATCTGGCCGACCTGGCAGAACAACTCTGCGTGAACTGGGGCTACGAATACGTGAAGATTGATGCGCAGGGCGGCATGTCCGCATTGCTGCGGCGGCATCGGCGCTGGTTGGCGGATCCCTCACACGATGGGGATCGAAGTTATCGCACTGGGCTTTTGAGCCTGAAAAAGGTGATGGGGTCCGGCAGATTTCTGCTCAACTGCGGCTCGGGCTGGGACTCAGTCGGCTTGTGCGAGGGAATCCGAATCGGCGGGGACGTCCAGGCAAACTGGAACGGTGTGCTGGAGGCCGCGCGTTGCACATTGCGATGGCTTTGGCTGAATACAACAGCATTCTACACGGACCCGGACGTGGTGTGCGTGCGGCACCCGCTCTCCTTTGACCAGGCGCGGGTTTGGACGACGCTTGTGGGGATAACCGGCCAACTGCTGATGACATCGGACAAGATGTATGAACTCCCCGAGGACCGAGTGGAACTGCTTCGGCGCGTGTTCCCGGTGGCGGATATTCATCCGATGGAACTCTATCCCCTGGACCCGCAGAACAAACCGCGCATTTTTGACCTCAAGGTCAACAAGCCGGGCGTGGGCGTTTGGGACGTCGTCGCTGTTTTCAACTGGGATGAGAAAGACACGCAGGAATTCACGATCGGCCCCGAACGCCTTGGGTTGTCAGGAGATTCCTGGCTGGTCGTGGATGCGCATGCCGGCGTTATCGTGAATCGAGGCAGCGGTCAGGTGACGTTCCAGGTGGCGCCCATGAGTTGTCATCTTCTCGTTTGGCAGCCGCTTGCAGACCACCCTCAGGTTGTCGGCACCAGTAGGCATCTCACGCAGGGCGCAGAGGATCTGGAGGCCGTCCGCTGGAACGATAAGACAGCCGTTTTGTCCGGCATCAGCCGCGTGGTGGGACGCGATGACTATCAGATCCGGTTCACGGTACCTCCCGGCTGGGCCGTAAAGACCGGGGGTGTGCAGGTGGATCGGGGCATGGGCGCGCTCACTCTGCGGAGCGAAGAAAACCGGACCGTCAACTGGGCGATTCGATTCCGGCGCGCACGCAGGATGCGCAAAGCCCGAACCTGATGCTGTCGAACCCCGGCTGGCTCACAGCGAGCGCGGCTGAACTGCCGCTGATCGGCCGGAAGTTCGGCGAGGCGGTTGGCGGCTTGGGCCATGTTCTGCCTGTCTCCGCCTTTTCGGTTTTGTTGGAACAGGTATTGGCCCTATTCCCTCGATTCTGCGGATCACGATGGAACTGTTTATGACGGTTGACGGGGACATGCCTTTCTCATAGTATGACAGATGCAGCAGGTTGCCGGGCTCGGTAGGCGTGAACGCACCCGTGGTGAAATTGGCAAACACGCAAGATTCAGGTTCTTGTGCCGCAAGGCTTGGGGGTTCGAGTCCCTCCGGGTGCACCATCACTTCCCGATATGCCGCGCGGTTGCTGCGCTGAACCGGGCCGTTCAGGAGGCTGAGGCGGGATTTGTCGGGCGCGGCGGCGTTCAAAGGGGCAAAACCGGAAGGCGGGAGATGTGAGAGTATATATAAACGGGAAGCTTTATTCGGAGCGGGACGCAAAGATATCGGTCTTCGATCACGGTCTGCTTTACGGGGACGGCGTATTCGAAGGGATACGTGTTTACAACAGGCGCGTGTTCATGCTGGCGGAGCACATTGACCGGCTTTACCGCTCAGCGAAGGCGATCGCCCTGGAGATTCCGATGAGCCGCAAGGCGATGGCTGACGCGGTCGTGCGAACCTGCCGCGCCAACAGGACGGCAAACGGATATGTCCGGCTGGTGGTCACGAGGGGAGTGGGAACGCTTGGGCTCAATCCCTTCGTCTGCAGGCGGCCGCAGGTCATAATCATAGCCGCGACAATACAGCTTTATCCGAAGGAATACTACGAGAAGGGCCTCTCGATCGTCACGGTGCCGACTGTCAGGAACCTGTCTGAGGCCTTGAATCCCAACATAAAGAGCCTGAATTATCTGAACAACATTCTGGCCAAGATAGAAGCGATAAACGCGGGGGTTCCTGAGGCGATAATGTTGAACGCTGACGGGCGCGTCGCTGAGGCGACAGGTGACAACATTTTCACGGTGAAGGGCCGGACTCTTGCGACGCCGCCGCCCCAGGCCGGCGTTCTTGAGGGCATAACGCGCAACGTGGTGATGGATCTGGCGCGCAAGAGCGGATACGAGGTTCGGGAACAAATGATGACGCGCTACGATCTTTACAATGCGGACGAGGTTTTTCTGACTGGGACGGCGGCCGAGGTTGTTCCGGTGGTAGAGATTGACAGGCGCAGGATCGGAGAGGGCCGTCCGGGCCGGGTTACCCAGCATCTTGAGAAACAGTTTCGTCAGCTTGCGGCCGCCGTCGGCGTTCCGGTAGGCTGAGAGGCGAGGCAGAATGCAGAAGTGCCAGATATGCGGCAAGAAGGAGGCGACCGTCCACCTCAAGCAGGTGCTGGACGGCGAAACGTTGGAGATGTTCCTGTGCAAGGAATGCGCCCAGAAAGGGGGGCTTTCAATTGATACAGGCCTCGGCATGGCGGAGTTTGTGATAGGTCTGGCTTCCGCGAAGGACAAAGAGCAGAAGCGCCGCGCCGAGGAGGAACTTTCGTGCCCGTCCTGCCACATGCGGCGCGCGGATTTCAAGAAAACGTCGCGGCTGGGGTGTCCGGCGTGTTACGAGACTTTTGCTGCGGATCTTTCGCCGATGCTCGCCGAGATGCACAGGGGCACGACTCATGTGGGCAAATCTCCCCGCGACTCTGTCGGGAGAAATGACGTGGCCGCTCTGCGCAAGGCGCTCGCGGCCGCGGTGGCGGCGCAGAGGTTCGAGGAGGCTGCGCGGTTGAGAGACCTTATCAGGGCTGCAACCGGCGGCGCGCCGTCCGGAGCTGTTTCCGATGATCGTCAATGACCTTGTAAAACATCAGAATCCCTGGATATCCCTTGACAGGGAGACTGGAATCGTTGTCAGCAGCAGGGTGCGGCTGGCGCGCAACCTGCGTGACCACGCCTTCCCGGGCTGGGCTGGCGAGAAGGAGCGCGAACGGTTGTGCCTGGAGGCGACCGAAGCGTGCAGAAAGGTCCCCAGGCTTGCCGACGCCGCGGTTCTTGACATGGCCGGCCTCGGAGAACTCGATCGCGAGCTGCTGAAGGAACGCCATCTCATCAGCGTGGAATTCGCCGAAAGACGCGAGGGCAGCGCTCTTGTTCTCAGTCGTGATGAGCATATAGCGATAATGGTGAATGAGGAGGATCATCTGAGAATGCAGGCGATCGCGCCCGGCCTTTGCCTGCAGGAGACATGGCGCGAGATTGACTCAGTGGATACGGAGATGGAGAAGCATCTGAGGTACGCGCATTCGCCGACGCTGGGCTATCTGACTGCCTGTCCGACCAATGTCGGAACCGGCCTGCGGGCGAGCGTGATGGTGCACCTGGCCGGCCTGCGTCTCACCGGCGATTTTGACAGGGCGATGAAGGGGCTCACGCGCCTGGGCCTCGCTGTCCGGGGACTCTTCGGAGAGGGCAGCGAAGCCTACGGCGGGATGGTTCAGGTTTCGAATCAATCCACCCTCGGCGAAAGCGAGCAGGCGATACTTGAGCGTCTGCTGGGAATAGTTCAGGATCTGGTCGTTCACGAGAGAAACGCCCGGGCGAGACTCGTGGAGAGGAACAGAATTGTGGCGCTTGACCAGGTGTCTCGCGCGCTGGCGATACTGAAACACGCAAGGCTGATTTCCTCGATGGAGGCCGTGGAACTGCTTTCCATGCTCAGGTTGGGCGTGGATCTCAAACTGGTGGCTGGAGTATCGGAAGCGGGCATCAACGAGATGTTGCTGATGACGCAGCCGGGGCATTTGCAGATGCATTTTGGCAGGAAGCTTGATTTGAAGGAGAGGGACCGGATGAGGGCGGAGTTTGTGGCTGAACGGCTGCGGGACGCGGATGTTGTGGAGCGGAGAAGATGAATCTTTCGAATTTCACGCCACGCGCGCAGAGGGCGCTTCAGCTTGCCCGCAAGGAAGCTGAAGCGCTGAATCATCCGTACGTTGGAACCGAGCATCTCCTGCTCGGCCTTATCGCGCTCGGCGAGGGCGTCGCGGTGAACGTGCTTGAGAAACTGGATGTTACCCTTGACGGCCTCCGCAGGGAAATCGAGAAGGCCGTCGGGCAGGGACCGGAGACCAAGACGACCGGCGCGCTTCCTTTCACTCCCCGGCTGAAGAAAGTTCTCCAGCTTGCGGTGGCCGAGGCTCAGGCGATGAGCCACACATATGTTGGCACAGAGCATCTGCTGCTGGGGTTGCTGCACGAGGGGGAGGGCGTCGCATTCCAGGTGCTGCGCAACCTGGGGCTGGATCTGGAGAGGGTCAGGATCGAGGTCATGAAGGAGCTTGATCCGAATTTCGAGCCGCCGGAGGAATCCGAAGCGGCAGAGGAGGAGAAGCCCAGACAGCAGCCGAGGAAAGAGAAGTCCGAGGGCAAGACGCCCGCCCTCAACGCTTTCGGACGGGATCTGACCGAGTTGGCCAGGAAGGGGGAACTGGACCCGGTCATCGGGCGGCAAAATGAGCTTGAGCGCGTCATACAGATTCTCTGCAGGCGGACAAAGAACAACCCTGTGCTGCTGGGCGAGGCAGGGGTTGGCAAGACGGCGGTGGTTGAAGGGCTTGCGAGGTTGATAGCGTCAGGGGAAGTGCCGGAGATCATGAGGGGAAAGAGAGTCGTCACGCTTGACATGGCCCTGATGATCGCCGGGACCAAGTACCGCGGCCAGTTTGAGGAACGGATAAAGGCCGTGATGGACGAGATCCGGCGCTCGAAGAACGTGATTCTTTTCATTGACGAGCTTCATACCATTGTGGGAGCCGGCGCGGCGGAGGGGGCAATGGACGCCTCGAACATCATAAAGCCGGCGCTTGCGCGGGGCGAACTGCAGTGCATAGGCGCCACCACGATGGCCGAATACCGCAAGTACATAGAAAAAGACGCCGCTCTTGAAAGGCGGTTTCAGCCCGTTCGCATTGACGAGCCTACTGTCGAGGAGACCATCGAGATTCTCAGGGGAATCAAGGAGCGCTACGAGGCTCATCACGGCGTCAAGTATTCGGAGGAGGCCCTGATTGCGGCGGCGCGTCTGACGAACAGATATGTCACGGGCCGGTATCTTCCCGACAAGGCGATAGATGCGATAGACGAGTCGGGGGCGCGGGTCCGGGTGGCTGCGACCACCCGCTCGCCCGAACTGAGGGCCAAGGAGGCGGAGGTCGAGAAGATCAGGCTCGAGAAGGAAAAGGCCATATCGGAGCAGCATTTTGAGGAGGCGGCGCGTCTGAGAGATCTTGAGCGCCGCGAGCGGGAGGCTCTTGAAACGATGGTCAACGAGTGGCGCGCGGCCCACAAGGACGACAAGCTCGTTGTGACCGAAGACGACATCCTTGCCGTTGTCTCCAAGGCCAGCGGAGTTCCTCTCAGGAAGGCCGACGACAAGGAACTTGCCAGGCTTCTTGAGATGGAATCCGAACTGGGCAGGGTGGTGATAGGGCAGGACGCCGCGGTATCGGCCGTGGCTCGGGCTCTTCGCAGATCCCGGACAGACCTGAAGGATCCCCGCAGGCCGATCGGGTACTTCAGATTCCTTGGGCCCACCGGCGTTGGGATGATCCTTCTCGCAAAGGCTCTGGCTGAATTCATGTTCGGGTCGAGCGACGCGTTTGTTCAGCTCGACATGTCGGAGTACATGGAAAAATTCACCGCCTCCCGGCTTGTCGGGTCTCCCCCGGGTTATGTCGGGCATGAGGAAGGCGGGCAGCTTACGGAGAAGGTGCGGAGGCGGCCGTACTGCGTGGTGCTGTTTGACGAGGTCGAGAAGGCCCATCCGGACGTGATGAACATGCTCCTTCAGATACTTGACGAAGGACGGCTGACAGACAGCCTGGGCAGAACGGTTGACTTTCGCAACGCCATCATCATCCTCACTTCGAATCTGGGCGTGGACATGAGCAGGAAAGCCGGAGTTGGTTTTGTTCAGCGCGGCGCAGAGAGCGACTACGAACAGATGAAGAACGAGATGATCGAGCAGGCGAAGAAGACGTTCAAGCCGGAGTTGATCAACAGGTTCGACGACGTCATCGTTTTCCGGAAGCTGACGAAGATTGACGCGGGCCGGATTCTGGACAACGAGATGGAGAAGCTCAACGCGCGGCTGCGGGCGAAGGGAAAGATGATAGTGCTTTCGGAAACAGCCAGACAGTTTCTCCTGGACAAGGGATTTGACGATGCTCTTGGCGCCCGGCCCCTGCGCAGGGCGATAGAGAGGTATGTGGAGGATCCGCTTTCCGAGGCGTTCCTGAAAGGCAGTCTTGAGGGGGCTGAGACGGTCGAAGCGGACGTGGCAGGTGAAGGACTGTGTTTTCGGCAGAAGTCGGCGCTCGGCGCGGCCGGTTCGCGCGCGGCTTCGCAGGAAAACCTGATTTGAAGGGCGCGGAGGCGGAACGCTGTCGCGCCCATGGGAGGAGTGATGGCTGTAAAAATCAGACTGACAAGGGCGGGGGGGAAGAACGACATAACCTTTCGCGTCGTTGCGACGGATTCACGAACGCCGCGAGACGGACGCTGCCTCGAACTGCTCGGGTGGTACGATCCCAGGAAGAAAGGCGCAAATTACAGTCTTAAGCTTGACAGGATAGACTCGTGGCTTGCGAAGGGCGCCGTGCCGACCGAGACGGTGAGAAGCCTGATAAAGAAGGCCAGGAAAGCCGCTGCGGCAGCGCCGTCAGCCTAGAGCGCGCCGTTTGCGGGCTCCGGGGTTGTCAATGGGAGAAGTCCTGGCGATTGACGTGATCACGATTTTCCCGGGAATGCTCAAGGGCTTTCTCGGAGAAAGCATGCTCAAGCGGGCCGCGCGCCAGGGGCTGGTTCGCATCAGGGTGATTGACCTGCGGCGGTTTGCGAAGGGAAAGCACCGCACGACGGACGATCGCCCCTACGGCGGCGGACCCGGCATGGTTATGAAGCCGGAACCGATCTTCGAGGCGGTGGAGTCGGTTGCGGAACCGGGTGCGAAGGTGATCCTTATGACGCCGCAGGGACGGAAGTTCAGTCAGACAGTGGCCGAGGAATTGGCCCGGGAGAGGCATCTTGTGTTTGTATGCGGTCACTATGAGGGTGTGGACGAGAGAGTTTCGGAGGCTCTGGTCAACGACGAAATTTCGATCGGAGACTATGTGTTGACGAACGGGGTCCTTCCGGCTGCGGTGGTTATTGACGCGGTGACCAGATTGATCCCCGGAGTTCTGGGAGGCGAGGGCGCGACTGAGCAGGAGTCATTCCGGGAGAGTTTGTTGGAATATCCCCAGTACACGAGGCCGCCGGAGTACAGGGGAATGAAGGTGCCCGAGATTCTGCTTTCGGGCGACCACGAGGAGATTGCCCGGTGGCGAAGGGAGCAGGCGCTGGCCAGGACGCGGCGCCGCAGACCCGATCTTCTGAATGACGAGGGGGGTAACTGAGATGGCAGAGACAAAGACAGCATCGGCATCCGCGGGCGCGGCGGCCGGAAAAGCGGCGCATTCGTTCAGGGTGGGAGACACCGTGGTTGTGCATGTGAAGATCAGGGAGGGCGACAAGGAGAGAATACAGCCCTTCCGCGGCGTTGTGATCGGCCGCAGGGGACGGACCGGAGCCGAGATGTTCACGGTGCGGAAGATATCGCACGGGGTCGGAGTCGAGAGAATTTTTCCCATTGACTGCCCGAGCATTGTCCGCATTGAAGTTGAAAGCTCCGCGCGTGTGCGAAGGGCAAAGCTCTATTATCTGCGAAGGGCCAAGGGAAAGGCCACGCGCCTTGAGGAAAAGATAGGCGGCGCGGTCGCGACGGACGCCTCCGCGGCGAAGGCCACTGAAGGAGCAGCCGGCCAGGCGCCGGTATCCAAGGCTGTTGACGCGTAACTTGCTCGAATACGAACGAAAATACTGGACGGGCGGAACGCGACGCCTCGCCGGTGTTGACGAGGCGGGCCGGGGTCCTCTTGCCGGGCCGGTGGTGGCCGCCGCGGTGGTCTTCGATCCCGGTTTCGCCGAAGTCGAGGAGCACCGCAGGCTCGAAGGGCTGACGGATTCCAAACAGTTGACGCCGCGTCGGAGGCGGTATTTCCACGACCTCCTTTGCGACTGTTCCGAGGTGCAGGTCGGAGTTGGCCTTTCAGACGTGGACGAGATTGACTCTCTGAACATTTTGCGGGCCACGCATCTGGCCATGCGCAGGGCGATAGAGTCGCTCCCGGAGATGCCGGCGTTCGCGCTTGTTGACGGTCTGCCAGCGCGTGGACTGCCCCTTCCTTCGGACGCAATTGTGCACGGAGACGCCTTGAGCCTTTCAATCGCGGCGGCGAGCGTGATCGCAAAGGTCGCCAGGGACCGGATCATGACGGACTTCGACGCCGTCTATCCGGAGTACGGATTCGCCAGCCACAAGGGATACGGGTCGCCCGCCCACATTCAGGCCCTTCTTGAGCACGGGCCGTGTCCGATCCATCGGAGAAGTTTCAGGCCGGTGCGGGAGGCAATTGAAATCAGGGAGATGCGCCGGCGTCACGCAGGGGGGACGGAATGCTGAAATTCCTGCGCCGCCTGCTCGGCCGACCGCAAGCCGCTGACGGGGAGGATGCTGGATTGTGGGGCGAGGAGCAGGCCGCGGAATTTTTGAAGCGAAGGGGATTCCGAATACTGGGGCGGCGTGTGCGGGTGGACCGCCGCGACGAGATAGATATTATTGCTCGCGACGGCAGCATTGCGGTTTTTGTGGAGGTGAAAACCAGGCGCACAGAGCGATTCGGCCGGCCTGCCAGCGCCATCGGACCCGGAAAACGCCGTTCCCTGAGCCGGGCCGCGGTGCGGTATCTGAAGAAGGCCGGCTGGCCGAGCGCCGTCATTCGTTTCGATGTGGTTGAGGTGATCGGCCGGCCCGGCGGCGGAGCGCCGGAAATACGCCACATCGAAAATGCTTTTCTCCTCGATCGGCGGTATGAGCCGCCATGTTGACTGTGAATCGCCCCAGCCGTATGATGCGCCTTCGAGGAGGGAGGTTTGGAGCGATGAATCGGATCGTTTTTTCCCTGATTGCCGCGGCGGCGGTGGCGGCGGAAAGCCGCGCCCTCGAGAGGAAGGACCTGTCCGCGCAGGCTCAGGAACTGGTCAGGGACTCGACCCGCGTGACGGTTGTTCTGAAGGACGGCAGGGTGATCGAGGGAATGCTGGTCATGGAACGCGCTCAGGACCTTGTGGTGAGGGAGAAGAGAGGGGAAGGGATCCAGATGGCTCGCACCATCAGCAAGGAGGACATAAGGGAGACCAGGAGGGCCGACCTTGCGGATGTTTTCGCCGAGAAGCTGATTGAAATGAAGCCTGATCCCAAGAAACCGCTTCCGGAGGCGGAATGGAGGCGGTATCAGTCCCTCCTTTCCGAGTATATCGAAAAGTGCGCCGGCAACCGGTATTTCCATGATGTGAAAAGAATTTTCGACATGGTTTCGGAACAGGTTGCCAACTACGACAGGGGGCTGGAATTGGTTGGCGGGCAGTGGCTCACACCGGTTTGCGCGGCAGTGAAGAAGATGGATGAGATCAGCGAACAGATGACGGAGTTGTCAAAGAGGCCGGATTTCGGCTCGGACACCAGGGTAAAGACATACTACGAAGGGCTTGAGGAGAAAAGAAAAGCCGCGGCGAGGACGCTTGCGGACATGATGCAGCGGAGAGTTCCGAATCTGATCCGCGACAGGAAATTCGACGAGGCCGCGCAGGATGTTTCCGATTTCCTCCATTTTTGGATCGAGCGGGTTCTGACGACGAACCGTCTTGAGCACGCTTCGGAATACTTCCGCGCCATGAATTTTGATTTCATGGTGGATCTGGAACGCTCGGTAGTGGCGGCGTACACGAATGCCGGATGCGGGAACGAACCGCCCGCCGATCCTGCCTCGGCCCGCGAGAAGGATATGGTTTACATACCGGGCGGATATTTTCTCATGGGCAGGGCCGATGCGAGGTACGGGGAGCGAGACTTTCCGCTGCATTTGGTATATGTGAGTCCGTTCCTGATTGATCGTTACGAGGTATCCAACGCGGAGTACGCCCGGTTTCTGGAAGACACCAGGAGGAAGGGTTCGGCCGAATGGGAGCATCCGGACGCTCCCCCCCTGAAAAAGCACGAGCCAGCCTGCCGCCAGCATCCCGAACTTTCAGAAGACGATCAACCTGTGACAGGGGTTGACTGGTTCGATGCGTACGCTTACGCAAAGTGGGCCGGGAAAAGGCTCCCGACCGAGGCCGAATGGGAGAAGGCCGCCCGGGGCATGGATGGCCGCGAATATCCGTGGGGAAGCCTTTCGCCCGACAGGGCTGCGGTCAACTTTGCCGGCGGCCGGAGATTTGTCGCCTCCGAGATGGACCGGCAGAATCCTCCGAAGCCGCGTGAGGTGGCTGCCGGCGGAGGATGCAGCTGCGTCAAGAAGGCGCCGCTCCCGCCGCTGCCGACGGTTCTGCCGAGCGTGACATGGAATGTCAAGGCGAAGCTTCCGCGTGAGGCGGAAGATGCTGTAAAAAACCGCCTGATCGAATGGCCGGAGGACCGGCTGCGGTTTGAAAGTCCTTACGGAGTGCTGCACATGGCCGGCAACGCCGCTGAGTGGGTTGCGGATTATTACGCGGAAAATTATTACTGCTTTTCACCCCTGAGAGACCCCAAGGGCCCTGAGAAACCCGAAATGCCCCAGCATCGCAGGCACGTTTACAGGGGAGGATCATATCTGAGTCAATCAATCGAGGATATGTCAGTCTGGAAACGTTTCCCCGTGGAGCCGGGCAGCAGGGAGGCGTCAGGGTGCGACGGGGACGGCAGGCCCTTCATCGGATTCAGGTGTGCGAAATCGCTCCCGTGGCTGGAAGCCGCGGCCGGCGAGAAGGAGTCTGAAGAGCGTCGGATACGGGAGATGGATTTCGAGTCCTTCAAGAAAGAACTCGAATCAGGCAACAACTAACGTCGGGTTTTGCGGTTGGCCGTATCGCGGCATCCTGCTTCGGACATCGGCGGGCATCGGAGCGCGGAATCACTGCCCGGTCTCAGGGCGGATTCCGGATGCAAGCCTGAAATAGTGCGTGCGCGTGGACGAACTCGGCTCGACGCGTTCTATGAGCCCTTCCTCGCAGAGTATTTTCAGATCCTTTGTCGCTGTGTTCGGCGAGATGCGAAGGATGCGCATGATTTCGCCCCGTGTGAGTTTCTGATGTTTTCTGAAAAGAGCGCGGAGCCGTTCGAGGCGGCGCAGCGAGCTTGAGCCCTGAACCAGAACGCGGTCGAGTTCCTCCTGAGGAACGCGGGTATCGGCCTCATCCGCGGGCTGTCGCCATGTCTCGCTCGGCGGAGGGATGGACTGCTGCGCAGCGGTCTGCAGCTGCGTGGGCCGGAATTTTATGTCCATGTCCTGCACGCCGTATGAGAGCTTGTCCGAGTGCATGAGTCTCATTCGTTCGATGACGTTTCTGAGTTCTCTGACATTTCCAGGCCAGTCGTAACGAAGCAGCACTTCCTTTGCTTCCTGCGAAAGTTCGGCTTTGAGGCCGGGGCGGCGGCCCATGTCGAGGAAGTGCTGGGCGAGAGGGAGGATATCCTCCCGGCGTTCCCTGAGCGGGGGAATGTGTATGCCAAGCCTTTGCAGCCTGAACAGGAGATCCTTTCTGAATCTGTCCTCGCGGGCAAGGGATTCCAGGTCAGCGTTTGTCGCCGCCAGAATTCGACATTGGATCTTGCGCGTGCGGGTGCTGCCCACGGCCCGGATTTCTCCGGTCTCGAGAACGCGCAGCAGCGCACGCTGAAGATGGGGAGGGATTTCTCCTATTTCATCAAGAAAAATCGTGCCTTCGCCGGCGTCCTCGAACAGGCCCTTTGTCGCTCTGTCCGCGCCGGTGAAGGCGCCGCGTTCGTGGCCGAAAAGTTCCGATTCAAGGATGGTTTCCGCGATGGAGCCGCAGTTGACAGCAATGAACGGTTTGTCGGCTCTCTTGCCCGCCAGATGGAGCGCCCTTGCCACCACCTCCTTGCCCGTGCCTGTTTCGCCGGTGATGAGCACCGGCGCGTCCAGATCGGCGAACTTTGAAACCAGTTCGCGGATGGTCCTTGTGCTTTCGCTGAAGCCGATGATCGAATCAATCGGGGAAGGGCTGGCTGATGGGCGGTCGGTCGTCTGCGCAGAGGGGCGTTCCTGTTGAGCGGCCAGCGGCTCCTCATGGGCGGCCTGCGGAGAGATGATATCGAGCAGATCGCAGCCTTTCATTTCCACCGCCAGGTCCAGTTCGAATCCCAGCCGGGGTCTCGCGTTCAGCGAAGCCATCCGGCGCGCGAGGCGCGCAAATATGTCCGCAGCCTGGTTCCTGTCGCCGGAGAGAAGGCACACGCGCGCGGCGAAGAAATCCTCCATCGGATGGCAGCTTCCGCGTTCCCTGCGCATCTCCAACAGGCGGCGAGCGGCATCCCAGTTGCCGGCCGCCAGTTCAGCCCTGACGAGATTGAATGAATGGAAGCCGGCCGCGAAAAGGGCGTCCGGATGCCGGCTCGCGTCCAGCCTCGCGAGGCGGAGAGCTTCATCGGGATCGCGCGCGAGCAGGGCGCGGATCACCCTGACCCATGTCGGCGCGGTGGATGTCATGGCGGGAAAACGGCGCGGCGTTCTGTCCGCCATCATGGCGAGGAGGGCCTGATATCCCACTACCGGATCCTGCGGGGCGGAACGGTGCAGATGGGGCGATGTTTCAATCTGCGGCAGAAGCTGCAGCGCCTCGATGGCGTTGCCGGTCTCAAGCGCGTTGAAGAACTTCACAAGGGCTATGCGCTCTTTTCTGAAGTGCTCATTGCACATGGATTCCAACGTCCTGATGTCTTCCTGCCTTTCCGCCGCTCTGCCGTGCTGGGCCAGAAAGAAGATCAGATCCCAAAGATGAAACTTGTATCGAGGCGACCTGGGGCCCAGGACAGATGCGATCTGTTTCAGAATTTCCTCGCGGCGTTTCTTGTTGCCGGCAATGTCGGCAATGATGCTTTCTACCCGAATGATGTGGGCCCTGATTTCGGGAACGGTATTTTCCGTGACAAGCGTTCCGGCGCGATGGACAAGAGCTTCGGCATCAGCCGGCTTCCCGATCCTGCAGCATATTTCCGCCCAGGTTCCAAGGATCAGAAGAAGGAGTTGCGGGTCGGTCTGATCCATCGGCACCGACTCTGCGAGGCGGATTGCATCGCGGGCCAGTCTTCTGCCCGCAAGGCATTCCTCAAGCTGGATCAATGCCCGGCCCGGCAGTGTTTCCGATTCCGGGGCGGTCTGGGCAATCCTGAGCAGGTCCGCGTCTGTCTGCGCGTACCTGAGCACAATCTGATTCTGACGCACGGTTGGCATATTTTGCTGCCCGGGCTGGAAAAACGCACGTTCTTATTGCCGGAAGCAAATCCTAACGCTCTTACAGCAGCAACGCAATCGAAATCCTTATAAACTTTGGGCGCATTATGCGCTGAAAATCATGACCCTATGCCTGTATTGCAAGTGCTTCGCAACAAAGCAGATGCTGCACGGAGGCCAATCAATCGCGGTTTGAGAAAAAACGTCTTTCTCCCATTCTGCCTGATGTCTGATCGTGCAAGGCTTGTTGAGCCTGAACTCCACTTTTTCCGGCATGTCATTCAATCCGGCAATTTCTCAAGCCCGAACTACGGACTGAGGACCGATGGCACAATGTGAGACCAGCCTCCACGGGCCGCATGCATTCCAGTGTGCCGGCTTATGGCGCAACTGGTTTGGCATGGATGGTGCTGGACTCGGGGCCGGAGGTGTGGATTGGGCGGTGTATGTCATGCAATACGGCCATTCAAAATACGGGATGAAGGGCTTCTCCCGATGAAGGGCGCGTGTAAAGAATTTTATGTTGCCGCTTCGCGTGAAAAGGATAAGATTCTGTGCTTGATGGAACCGGCGACAAGAACCTCTGTCGGCGCAGTTTTGTTTTCAGCGATACTGGTCATCAGAACCGGCGGCGCCGCCTTTGCATCTCAGACCGATGACACGCAGTCTGTTCCATCCGACACCAATGCCATTGTCGCGGAGATCGTGCAGGTCACGGAGAGAATCAGGCAACTTACGTCCGAGCAGGCGCGGATGCGGGCGGAATTGGACGCCAGGAAAAATGTGGCTCTGACCAACAACCAGCAGATTGTCAGGTTGAACAGGGAACTCGCGGAACTCAATTTGAAGTTTATGGAAAGGTTCAACGAAATTCCTGAGTTGGCGGCTGCAATTGACTCTTTTGTGGCGCTTGAGGCTGAGGAGCAGGCGCTTTCGGAGCGTCACAGAGTGACGTTTGAGAAGCTTTCCGCTGCAAGGAAAAAGCGAGGTTTGGGCGATACGAGTGAGGAGCTGGGGAAGGAAATTGAGGAACTTGAAAAACAGATGGAAGAAATGGACAGGCGGCTGATTTCCTTGCCGGGCGAGAAGAAGGAGCTTTCGCGGAAGATTGCCGAACTGAAAAAGATTGCGGGCGAAACGGACGATGTTTGCAGAACTCTGCGGGAAGAAAACGCGGAGATTCAAAAGCGCATAAACGAAATCATGCTGCGCGAGGCGGTGTCCGACAAGGAGCAGCAGAAATACGATCGGCTGGAGGAGGAAATCCTCAAACTTGCGCGCAGGAGGACTGCTCTGAGGAAGGCTTTGGCAAGGGCTTGCGGCGAGAACGAAGCTGTAGTTCATGATAGTAATTGCGGCGGGAGAGAAATGCCTGCCGGGGAGAACCAGGGCTCATGAAAGCAAAAGCCTGGACAATGAGAAAACAGTGCGGAGCGCAACATCCTGCCGGCAGGCAGGCCGTGGGGTTGCTGGCGCTGGCTGTCATTGCGGCAGCGACTGTGCAGGTTCATGCCGTTGACCCAAAGCCGGACGGGTTGGTTCTTCTTTATCCGGTGCTCTGCCCGAAATCCGGGCATCCTATGCTGCCTCCTGCGAATGTGGCTGAAGACATCATCCGCGATGCGTACTCCATGCACTTCGAGGGATGGTTCAAGGAGTGTTCCTATTGGACCATGGACACGAACGGAAACACCACCCACGGCTTCAATATGGACACGAAGACCTTCGGATATATCCATCTTCCCTGGCCGATCGGTGCTCCTGCTGACATGACGAACCTGCCCGGATACCTCTCCAGAGCTCCCGGAACATATGTGGCATTCAAGGACGCAGGTGACACGAGTCTGCCGATGGGTCCGACTGGCAAAGGAGAACCCAACTGGGAGATTCCTCCTGTGCCCGGAGCGCGTGGCCAGTTGTTCACGCCGACGGATAATCCTCTTATTGATGGAGTCTGGACCCCGGGTGAAGCATTTTATGATGAAAATGCCAATGGCCAATGGGATCCGGAAGTTCTGGCCGAAGATCGCTGGTCAATGACAAACAACAAGGCGCCGCGCGCCTGGGAACCTTCGCAAGGAAGTCTGAGAATCGGCGGGTTTCAGAGCCGGCTGCCTACGAATCAGTGGGATAACAGAAGGGGTGAACTGTATGCGGATTACTATCCCAACACCACGGTATTCCCCGATAATACCAATGTGGTGGACTCGGTCGGTTTCGATCCATTGGTGCTGCTTTATTATGCTTACGGAGATGAACAATCCAACCGCACTGTTGTGGTGAGCGAACTGGACCTGACCCCGTTCAGCGGCATTCCGACCGCAGAGGGCGATGGGTGGCATCTTTATTTCCCCGGTGTGCCCGGCACTGCTGCGAATGTTCCGCCGAACGGGTATTTTGATTACAACATTGATCAGTATGGCAATCCGCTTGTGTATCGCGCCAGTATGGTCGGCGCTTCGAGCAACACATTTCTCAAAATACAGTATTACCGGTGGGAAAACGCGGATGGCAGCGCATATACGGGCACTGACGCCTCTTCGACGCCGGGCGTGACGCGGGAATTGAAGGTCGTTCCAATATTCCAGGCCGCGGAGATATTCGGGCAATTGTATGCGGTGGACGCTTCTCATCGGGTGAGGATATACACCGACTCTCGGTATCCTGAGAGCGATCCACCCGGACAATGGGCCTTGTGGGATGAGGGTACGCGCGCGGAGCCGTTCGAGGATTTCCTTTCCTGGTGGGATCCGTATGGCGGATTGGAGCATAATGGCGGGTTCACGTATGTTTCCGATCTCATGGCTCATGCGACAGTCGTTGGCGCAGGGGGACAGATTCTGACTTACGACCCGGTCCACGGCTCCATGCCTGACTCCCGGGGACGCAGCGATCGGGATACACCGATAACGTATGCGGACTATGTGGCATACATCACATGGAACTATCCCGGCGATGCGGCGGCATTGATTGCGCGGGCAGGGAACGGCGTTTATGACGGGCCTGACAATTGGAAAGAGTGCGCAAACAACAAGTACAGGCAGAGCGGCGACATGCAGCCTGAGATGTATATAGCTGACGAGCCGGCGCGGTGGGATCCTTTGAACCTTGCCGGCGGAACATGGCAGGCCTGGTATGCCGGCGATACGGATCTTGCGGATGTTGCGCCGTCCTGGCCGGGAACAATTCCGAATGTTGCGGAATATGACCCGCCGACCGCCTTCCAATATGGATGGACGTTTGTAACCAACATCATTCCAGGGCAGGGCGAGGTGGTAAGTTCCAACCGAGCAGGCGCCTGGATGCCTGCCATTGGACACACCTGGGCTTATGACAGCGCTCGGGAATTCAAGGACCTTCCATCTTCCATGTATCACTCGACAGGAGACGGGAGGTTGGGGGAAATCACCTCTCCGCGCAATCACTCTATTTTCGGCCAGGATCTCGGCAGCGACAACCCCAACGGATTCGACCCCTTTGACTATCATTATCCCTCCGCAGGGCCGCTGGCGTACAACATCCATGGTCTCAGCGGTTATGATGCAGGCAACCTCCTGACATTGGAGTGGCTCACGCGCTTGACGCAGGACCCGGGGGCCGGCGGTCATTCGACTCAGTTCAGGGATACGAATCTTGATGGCATGATTGATCAGGGGGAGACCGGTCTTGGGTATCCATGCTACACGATTGATTACAACCCCCTGACGATGAATGATGGGGACAAGTCTGAATACCCCGCGCATCGGTCCCGGTTTTTGGAGGACTGCATCGAGGCCACTGACGACATTCAGGATTACGGGCATTTCAATATTCCGGTCTATGTGTGCGCTCTTCATTATCCTGGCGGCGGCAGGTTCCGCGCAATTTCAGGCGGCGCAGTCGGCTGCTGGACCAGGGATGGAGCCTTTGGCGCAGGTCTGCAGGCGCTGTCGCTGGGCGCTACGGGAGAAGACCAGCCGGAGGGCGAGGTGCCCACGAACCGGATCAGCGGCGCGCTCAATGCCGGTTTTGCGCAGAGCACATTGGCTCATGAGATGGGGCATGATTGGTGGGGCCTGCCTGACTACTATGACTACGACAGCCAGAACGGCATCATTGTCAATTATCCAATCGGCGGGTATGACCTGATGGCCAATGGCGGGTTGGTTCATGGGATT
>Ga0123519_10006947_pt1 | contig 17656 bp, 14 predicted proteins | sample YelNatPaOPRAMG02_FD_87396 | JGI IMG/M metagenome (GOLD analysis project Ga0123519, IMG submission 87396) | Hot spring microbial communities from Yellowstone National Park - Yellowstone National Park OP-RAMG-02 (version 2) | ecosystem: Environmental > Aquatic > Thermal springs > Hot (42-90C) ... | reverse complement strand
GGCAGATTTCCCCCGGCCGGGCCAGCACCGCCGGCTGACCGCAGGAGGCGCAGAGCGCCCGAGTAGGATAGCGGATGCCGGCGGCGCAGGTCGGGCAGATGGCGACGCCGAGCGCATGACAGCCCACGCAGTGGATGGGAAAGAGCCAGTCCAGCAGGGCATGCCAGACACCGGCCAGGCCCTGGTGGGCCGGCCGGCGCGGTGGGTCAGTGCGGTCCACGGGAGCCGCTCCGCCGGCGTCAGAGGTTGCCGATGACGCCGGAGTTCTTGACGATGAGGATGGCCGGCCCCATCAGGACGATCCAGATGGCCGGGAAGATCAGGAACACCAGCGGGAACATCATCTTGAGGGGGGCTTTGCGGGCCAGCTCCTCGGCGCGCTGCCGGCGCTTGATGCGCATCTGCTCGGACTGGATGCGCAGGACCTTGGCGATGCTCACGCCCAGTTGTTCGGCCTGCACAATGGCCGCCACGAAGGTGGTGACGTCCGGAATGTCCACGCGCGCCGCCATGTCCCGCAGGGCATCGCGGCGCTTCTTGCCCACGCGCATTTCGGCGATGACGCGCATGAACTCGCGGGTCAGCTCGTTGTCCCATTTCTCGGTGACCTTGGCCAGGGCGGCATCGAAGCCCAGGCCGGCCTCCACGCTGATGGTCAGCAGGTCCAGCGCGTCGGGCAGGGCCCTGATGATGTTGTGCTGGCGCTGTTTGATCTTGCTCCCCAGCCAGGCGGTGGGGAGGTAGTAGCCAAGGCCGGCCATGGCCAGGCCAATCATCATCTTGGGGCCGATGTCTGCCTTGGCGAGGGTCATCAGCATGAAGCCCATGACGCCGAGCAGGATGCCGGCCAGGCCGCGCACCCCCATGAATTCGGCCGGTGACCAGTTATTGGGCCGGCCGGCCATCTCCAGCTTCCGCTGGAGCGCTTCCATGTTGCGGGAGGGGGCCAGGCGCAGTACGAGGTTGGCCATGCCCCGTATCAGCGGTTTGATGATGCGCTCCGAGAAGGGCTGGGAAAGCTCGATTTCCTCCAGGGTGAGCGGCCGGCCGCCGTATTCCACCAGGCGCTCCTGGATCTGGTCGGCCGGGCGCGGCATGGAGATGCCGATGAATATGAGCACAATGCTCAATCCGATGGCCATGGCGATGATGAGCGGCAACAGCCCTGCCATGACAATTCCTCCTCCGGCCTACACTTCAATGGCCACGATTTTGCGGATGACGAGATAGCCGGCGGTGATGATAATCACGCCGACCACCACCATGATCCAGCCGCACGGCTCACTGAAGAGCAGGCCGATGTACTCGTGGTTGATAGCGTACAGGATCAACCCCAGGCCGACGGGCAGGAAGCTGATGATATAGGCGGTCAGCATCTGCTGGGCGGTGAGCACCCGGATCTCGCCCTTGATGCGCACCCGCTCCCGGATGGTGAAGCTGATGGTCTCCAGGATCTCCGCCAGGTTGCCGCCGACCTCGTGCTGGATATTGATGGCGGTGACCATCATGTCCAGGTCGTCACTGCGCACGCGCCGAAGCATATTGGCCAGGGCCTGCTCGATGGAAAGCCCCAGCCCTACCTCCTGGACGACGCGGGCGAATTCCGTGGCGAGGGGCGGCGCCATCTCCCGGGAGACGGTTTCCAGGGATTGGAGCAGGCTGTAGCCCGAGCGCAGGGAGTTGGCCAGCAGGTTGATGGCATCGCCAAGCTGATCGTTGAAGGCGTTCAGGCGCTGGGCCTGCCGGCGCTTGACGTACAGCCGCGGCGCGAAGTACCCGAACACCCCCGAGGCCAGCGCCAGCAGTAGGGAGCGAAAGATAAGCTGGCCAAGCAGGGCAAAGAGGATGATGCTGGCGATGTTGATGAGGATGTATTCGGAGACCTTCAGCTTCAGGTCGGCGCGCGCCAGCTCCGCGGCGATCTTGTCGGCCGATTCTTTTTTGACGATGACGCGGTTGAGCCGGCCGGCGATCGTGCTGTCCTCTTCGGAGAGCTTGCCCTTTTTGCGCTCTTCCATCAGCTCGACCTCGCGCGCCGCGTAGCGGTCGAGCCGTTCCTCAAGGGAGGGTTCGGCGCGCCGGCTGAGGGCGAACCCCAGCACAATCAGGGTTACCGAGAGCCCTGCCAATATGGGAATCAGAAGCGTCATGTTCATAGCACCTGCTCCGCGCCGGCTGGCCTGCCTGCCTAGCGGAAGCGCACCGAGACTCCGAAGATATCCGGCGGCAGTTTGATGCCAGCGGCTTCAATGCGATCCATGAATTTCGGCCGGATGCCGGTGGGCTTCAGCCGGCCGATGATCTTACCGTTCTCAATACCCGTTTGCTCAAAGGTGAAGATGTCGGAGAGGACGATCACGTCCCCTTCCATGCCCTGCACCTCGGTAATGCTGACGACCTTGCGGGTGCCGTCGCGCATGCGCTCCTGGTGGACGATGAGATCAATGGCAGAGGCGATTTGCTGGCGGATGGCGCGCAGGGGCAGTTCCATGCCGGCCATCAGACACATGGTCTCGATGCGGGCCAGTGTATCGCGCGGGCTGTTGGAGTGGCAGGTCGTCAAACTGCCGTCGTGGCCGGTGTTCATGGCCTGGAGCATGTCCAGCGCCTCGCCGCCGCGCACCTCGCCCACGATGATGCGGTCAGGGCGCATGCGCAGGCTGTTGATGACCAGATCGCGAATGGTGACCTGGCCCTTGCCCTCGATGTTGGGCGGGCGGGCCTCCAGCGTGACCACATGTTCCTGGCGCAGTTGAAGCTCGGCGGCGTCCTCAATGGTGATGATACGCTCATCGTTGGGGATGAAGCCCGAGAGCACGTTCAACAAGGTGGTCTTGCCGGAGCCCGTGCCGCCGGAGATGATAATGTTGAGCCGCGCCAGGATGCAGGCGCGCAGGAATTCCACCGCTTCGGGTGTGATGGTGCCGAAGCGGATGAGGTCCTCGACCTGCAGGGGCGTCTTGGCGAACTTGCGGATGGTCAACACCGGGCCAATGAGCGAGATGGGTGGAATGACGGCGTTGACGCGCGAGCCGTCGGGCAGGCGGGCGTTGACCATGGGAGAGCTTTCGTCGACGCGCCGGCCCAATGGCGACACGATGCGGTCAATGATGCGCCGCAGGTGGTCCTCATCCTCGAACTCGATGTTGGTGCGCTCGATCTTGCCGTTGCGCTCGATATAGACCTTCTTCGGCCCGTTGACCATGATTTCGGTGATGGTCGGGTCTTCCAGGAGCGGCTCCAGAGGACCGTAGCCGAGGATTTCATCCACAATCTGGTCGAAGAGCCGCATGCGCTCTGTCCGGCTCAGGACGATGTTCTCCTGTTCCAGGATGGACTGGAACAGCTCTTCAATGGTCTGCTTGACCTCCTCGGTGTTGGAGAGGATGTCTGCGCGCGGGTCCAGCTCCGCCACAAGCCGTTCCTGGATGCGCGTTTTGATGTCGGAGAGTCGGGCTTCCGGCGCAGTGGGCACCGGCTGGCGCTTGATGCGCAGTTCTTCCAACTTGGAAGTGGTGCTCTCCGCTTTCTGCTGTTGGGACTGCTGTTCGATGCGCTTGAGAAGGGACATATGCTCCCTCGGCCTTCATCAGGATGGTTTGAAGAATTTGCCCAGCAGACCGGTACTGCCGCGCGGTGGGGCGGCCGACGCCGGCGCGGGAACCGCGGCCGGCTGAAGCTCATTCACCAGGCGCTGGGCCAGCTCGAGCACCGCATGGGCCAGGGGGCTGTTGCGGTGCGTCATGACGAACGGCACCCCCTGATTGACAGCGATGGATGCCAGGCGCTCATCGTCAGGGATGGTGCCGGCGATGGGGTGCCGCAGGCTCTGCTCAATGTCCTCCGGACGGATGGCACTGCGCTGGTCGGCCTGATTGACCACCAGCAAGACCTTGTCCTCCGGATATTCCAGGGCGCTGATCACATCAAAGAAGAGCTTGACGTTTTTGATGGCCGGGATGTCGGGTGTGGTGAGGAGCACGACGCGATCGGCCCCGTCCAGGATGGTCAGCTCCATATCGTGGAGGACGTTGCGGGTATCCACCACGATGATATCGTAGTATTTTTTGACTTCCGCGAGGATTTTCTCCATGTGCGAAGCGCTGACCAGGTCCCCCATTTCGGGCCGCGGCGGGGCCAGCAGGACCTTCACGCCGGAGGTGTGGCTGGTGACGACGCTGTTAATGAAATCGGCGTCCAGGTCCGTAACTTTCTGGGCCACGTCCACGATGGTGCGCGAGGCCTGCAGGTTCATCAGGACATCCACTCCGCCGAACTGGACGCCGGCGTCGATGAGGAGCACCTTGCTGTCCGGGAGGATGGACTTAAAGGCCACCGCCAGGTTCACGGCGATGGTACTGCACCCGACCCCGCCTTTCGGGGCGTACACGGCGACGACCTTGCCCAGGTTCTGGGGCGCCGGCGGAGGGCCGGCGGGCACGCCCAGCGGGCCGGTGGCCGCGGCCACCGCCTGCGTGAGCAGTTGGCGCTTGGCGGCCCCCAGCTCGTACACCCGGCGGATGGAGGACACCAGCTCTTCGGTGGAGAAGGGCTTGATAAGGAACTCACGGGCGCCGGCGAGCATGGAGCGGCGCAGGTAATCCGCCTCCCCCTGGACGGACATCATGATGATCTGGGCCTGCGGCACCTCCTGGGTGATCATCTCGCTGGCGGTGATGCCATCCAGGCCGGGCATGTTGATGTCCATCAGGACGATATCGGGGGTCAGTTGACGCGCCATGGAGACCGCCTCTTCGCCGCTGGCGGCCGCGCCGATTACCTCGATGTCGGATTCGAAGTAGAGCAGTTTTTTCAGGTTCTCTCGCGTCTCCGGGATATCATCCACGATGAGGACGCGAATGCGTCGGGCTTCGCCATCTGTCATGTCCCTTCACCCATCCCATATCCACGTGGTAGTGATTGTTAGCTGTACACGCCTCCCAGCCGAAGATAATGGACCAGCAGGGTTACCTGGCCGGCGCGGTCCCCACGCCTACCCCAAGGGGTTCGACCGCGAAGGGCAGGCGTTCCGGCGGGCGGATGTTGAAGCGCCGGATCATATAATCCAGGGTGACCGGTTCGGTCTCCACGATGTCGTGGTCGTTCTTACTGCGCAGGGCGAAGTCAATGGAAGCGCCGGCCTCGCGGGCGAATTTCAGCACCAGCGCGTCCTGCTGGCTGACCAGCAGGGTGATGATGGTGGGGGCCGGCGGCGCGGCCTGTTCGCCGGCCTGCCCTTGCTGTTGCGAGGCGCCCTGCTGTTGCTGAGCCTCCGGGGTAGCGGCCGGCGTCACCGCCGCCTGTCCCCACGGCCCCACCTTCAACACGGTGATATCCTGCAGGGTGAGCTGGGTGACCATGCGGGGGATTTGCTGTCCCACGGGTTCGCTCATCTGGCCCTCTTCCGTGGTCTTGGGGAGCGGGAGCTTGATCTGCGTCTCGGGGTCCACGCTCACCATGTTGAAGGTGATGAGCATATCCACGGTATCGCCTGGCTCCAGGGCATAGGCCACACTGCTCAGCTCATCAATAGGGAAGGCCACCGCCACCTTGCCGGGCGGGATCAGGAAGGAGGCGTTGATGCCCTTTTCCACGATGGATTTTTTGTCGGTGATCATATCGCGCCGGATGATCTGGCCCTGCACGATGTCCACAGCGGCCAGCTTGCCAACGATGTCGGTGGTGCTCATGACTGCGTCAGGAGGCACCTGGCTCTGCTCCATCTCGCGGAGCTCGACGGCGGCCGGGTCAATGGGCTGGGCCTGGCCGATGTTCTGGATGGCGACCAGCACCTTTTGTTTGGGCGTCTCGGTAGGGCCGGCGGCCTCTTTTTCCGGACTGCGCAGAATCATGAAGACGGCGACCGTCGTCACCAGACCAAGGATGATGCCGATCAGGACCAGTATCCTTCCCCGTTTCATGCGTGCCTCCTCCGGGCGCAGCGCGATCACAGCATGGTGTGGGACAGTCGAACGCACCCTGCATGATGTTGCGCAGTGTTATGCTGTGTTATCAGGGGTTTCATTATCTATCCCACCTATCCCGTATTATTGTAACACGATATGGGGCGGAATAGCAAGTGAAAATGCGCTGTTTCGGGTAGTCCTTATTTCCTATATTGATTGTGATGCCGCGTGCTGGCAACCCCTTCCCGTGGGGATTATTGTCAAGTCTCCTCATGCAAACTATACCATGTTGTTCAGATGGCCGTCAAGAGGGCGGGCGGAAAAGCACGAAAGATTACATTAAAAATCTTCGGCCTGTTTCGAATAGTACCATTGTGCCTATTGACAGGGTGGGGTGCGGATGTTACAATCAGGCTGGAGATGCGAGAATGGGCCGGCAGTATATAGTACTGCCGAGGTGATGGGAATGGGGTAAGGCTCTGGGACGAAACCTGGGCGACAGGGGCGGAGAAGATGCGGTTGCGCATTCGCAGAGGACCAGGCGCCGGCACCACTATCGAATGTGAACGGGTCCGCTTTTCCATCGGGCGCTCGCGTGCGAACGATATCCCTCTGCTGGGCGATTGGCGGGTATCTCGCCGGCACTGCGAAATCCTGCGCCAGGGCTGGCACTGGATATTGGTGGATGTCGGGAGCACCAACGGCACCTGCGTGAACGGCCGGCGCGTCAGCGGGCCGACCGTGCTTCGCCACGGGGACGTGATCACCCTGGGGGAGAGCGAGATCGAGGTGCTGATGGCCGGCGAGGAGTTTGCCGGCGGTGGGAACCCACTCCGCCGGGCTTTCGGCACCGCCGCCCTCGTCGGTATGGCGGTGCTCAATCTCGCCGGCCTCCTGCTGGCACTGCAGGTCTGGCGCTGAGCGATCGGCTGTCTGCGGCTCTGGCATCCATACCCTGAACCTCCGCAGTGGACAGGGGGTTCAGGGTTCTTCGCGCTTGAACCATAGGGGGTTTCTCATGGAAACGCCGTCCGCTGGGGGTGGGGTGCGCTGGCGCCAGGTGGGGATATTCCTGGGCCTGACCTTTGCGCTGACCTGGGGACTGAACCTCCTGTTGTGGCAGACGGTCGGGTATGGGGCCAGCCAGCCGGCCATCATGATGCTCCAGCTTCAGATGCTCCTGCCGGCGCTCTCCGCCATCCTCTGCACGCTGTTCCTCTTCCGCGATCATCCGCTCTTCCAGGCGCGCCGGCGCGGCGAGCGAGCTTGCTGGGTTTTCTACCTGTTTATCGCCTACACGCTGGCCCACACCGCGACCACGCTGATCGCGCTGTTCAGCTATGATTTCATCGTGCTGAACATCAATGCCATCGTCAGCCAGGCAGTGGGGCTTGCGGCACTGCTGGCGGTGCTGGTCATGCGCCTGGTGATGGGGAAGGAGGCGTTCGCGCGCGTGGGGCTGGCCGGCGGCCGGCCGCGCTACTGGCTCATCTTCGGGGCCGGCTTTGTCGCGTTCTACGGCCTGCAGACCGTGCTGAATATGCTCTTCCGCCTGGGAGAGACGGTGGATATCACGGCGCTGGTGGGGAGCGGCGTATCACTGCCGGCGCCCCTGCTGTGGCTCATCATCGCACTGCAGTCGGTGGTGCTGGGGCCGTTCCTCGGCCTCCTGTTCGCTTTTGGCGAGGAGTTTGGCTGGCGAGGATACCTGCAGTCGGAACTGCTCCGGCTGGGGAAGGTGCGCGCCATGCTGGTCATCGGCGTCATCTGGGGGCTGTGGCATGCGCCGGTGATTGCCATGGGACATAATTACCCCGGCTATCCGGCCGCCGGCATCCTGCTCATGACCGCCTACTGCATAGGGCTGGCGGTCGTCCTGGGCTATGCGGTGTTGAAGTCGGGGAGCGTGTGGCTGGCGGCCTTCCTGCATGCGGTGAACAATCAGGCGGCTTCCTTTTTCCTGGCGGCGGTCTATCGGCCCCATCATCCCATTTTCTCCTTTGGCGCCGGCCTGTACGGCGTCCTATGCGTGTGGCTTGCGGCAGTGCTCATCATCCTCCTGGACCCCATTTGGCGTGAAGCGGCTGTCGAAAATGTAGGGAATCACCCTTGAAATGTGATGCGGCCCATGTTACAATAAGGGCGATGCCCGGTGGGGGCAGGTAAGATCGCCGACTACAAGGAGGATATGTCTATGTTTGTCCATAAGATGACCGAGCGTGTGTGGCAGTTGCCGGCCGTGCACTGGAACCGCCGGCTGTTCGACGCGCTGATCCCGCTTCCGGACGGCACCAGCTACAACGCTTATTTCATCAAGGGTTCGGAGAAGCGGGTGCTCATTGATGCGGCAGACCCCGCGCTGGAGGAGGGGTTTCTGGAGGCACTGGCCGGCCTGCCGGCGGTGGACTATATCATCTCCAACCATGCGGAGCAGGACCATTCCGGCATCCTGCCGAAACTGCTGGAGCGCTATCCGGGGGTGCGCATCCTGGCGACCCCCAAGGCCAAACCGATGCTGGTCAACCTGCTCCATATTCCGGAGGAAACCATCCAGACGGTGGAGGACGGTGAGACCCTCTCCCTGGGGGATGTGACGCTGGAGTTCCTGCACATGCCCTGGGTGCACTGGCCGGAGACCATGGTGACATACCTGCGGGAGGAGAAGATCCTCTTCTCCTGCGACTTCTTCGGCTCTCATCTAGCCACGTCCTCGCTGTATGTGCCGGACGAGTGGCAGGTGTACGAGGCGGCCAAGCGCTATTACGCCGAGATCATGATGCCCTTCGCTCGGCACATCCGCAAGCACCTGGAGCGCCTGGCCGGCTATGACATCGCGGTCATCGCGCCCAGCCATGGGCCGGCGTACAACCGGCCGGCGTTCATCCTGGATGCCTACCGCGATTGGGTGCTGGGCGAGCCGAAGAACATCGCGCTGATCCCCTACGTGTCCATGCACGGGAGCACGGAGATGATGGCGCATCGGCTGGCGGACAGCCTGGTTGCCAAAGGGGTCAACGCCCAGCTTTTCGACCTGGCGAGCATGGATATCGGGAAGCTCGCCATCGCCATGGTGGACGCCGGCAGTATCATCCTGGGAATGCCCACGGTGGAAGCCGGCCCCCATCCCTATGGCGTCTTCGGCGCGGTGCTGATCAATGCCCTGCGGCCGAAGGCCAAGTATTTCTCCATCTTTGGCTCCTATCTCTGGGGGACCAAGGCCGTGCCCACCATTCAGTCGTTGGTGACGAATCTGTCGGCGCAGTTCCTGGAGCCGGTGTATGTGCGCGGTCTGCCGCGCAAGGAGGACCTGGAGGCGTTGGACCGCCTGGCCGAGCAGATCGCCCAGGGACATCGCGCCGCCGGCCTGCGCTGAGCGGTGTTCGAAATACGTGCCGCACGCTGTGTCTCGCTTGGGGGAGGGGGAAGATGTCCAGAGCATGGAGGATCGCCGGCCTGCTGACGGCAGTTGGTCTGGTGCTGGTGCTGGTTGGTTTGGGCATACGCCCGGTGGTGCTCACCTCATCGGTGTCCGCCGCTGTGGTCATCGAGCGCATCTCCGTGGCCAGCGACGGCACCGAGGGCAACGACGACAGCATGGACAATGCCGTCAGCGATGACAGTCGGTATGTGGCGTTCAGCTCGCTGGCGTCGAACCTGGTGGCCGGCGATACCAACAGCGCCGCGGACATCTTCCTCCGCGACCGGCTGGCCGGCAGTACCGTCCGGATCTCCGTGTCCAGCGCCGGCGATCAGGCCAATCAGGCCAGCCACAACCCGGATATCTCCGCCGACGGGCGCATCGTGGTGTTCGACTCGCTGGCATCCAACCTGGTCGCGGATGATACCAACGGCACGTGGGATGTGTTCGTGCGCGATATGAACACCAACCAGACACGGCGCGTGTCGGTCTCGGGGGCCGGCGTGGAAGGGAACGGCGAAAGCACCGCGCCGGCCATCTCTGCCGGCGGCCGCTTCGTGGCTTTCACCTCCTGGGCGACCAACCTGGTGGAGAATGACACGAACGACGTGGGGGATGTGTTCGTCTATGACCTGCAGACCGCGTCCATCGAGCGGGTTTCGGTGTCGAGCGCCGGCGCCGAGGGCAACGGTTTCTCGCGCGGCTCGGCCATCTCCGCCGACGGCAGATATGTGGCCTTCGTCTCCTCGGCGACCAACCTGGTGCCCGGGGATACGAACGCGGTCAGCGACGTGTTCGTGCGGGATCGCTGGCTGGGCACGACGGAGCGGGTCTCGGTGGCCTCGGATGGTACAGAGGGGAACGGCGCCAGCAGTTCGCCGGCCATCTCGGCAGATGGGCGCTATGTGGCCTTCAGCTCCGAGGCGAGCAACCTGGTGGCCGGCGATACCAACGGCCAGAGCGACGTCTTTGTCCATGACCGGGTGACCGGGCAGACCTGGCGCGTGTCGGTGTCGAGCGGAGGGGCAGAGGCCAATGCCGGCAGTTACTGCTACGCCATCTCCGGGGACGGCGACAGGATTCTCTTCGCGTCCGATGCGAATAACCTCGATATCAACGATACCAATGCCTACCGCGACATTTTCGTCCATCAGCGCTCCACGGGGCAGACGCGGCTGGTCTCGCTGAACGCCAGCGGGATGGCCGGCAATTCCTACAGCGATGTGCCGGACTTCTCCTCCAATGGCCGCTGGATCGTCTTCCGCTCCCTGGCCAGCAACCTGGTCAGCGGGGATACCAACAGTAGCTGGGACGTGTTCCTGCTGGACTTCCAGAGCCTGGAGACGCCCGACACGCCAACCCCCACTGCTACCGACACCGCATCGCCGACCGCGACGCCGACCCCCACCCATACCGGCACGCCGACCGCTACGGCCACGTCCACGTCTACGGCTACCGCCACCATGACGGCCACGCCAACACCTACCCTGACCGCTACTACCACCGCGACCTGGACGCGCTTGCCGACGAATACCCCAACGCCCACGCGCACCGCGACGCCCACATGGATATACTCCCCGACGCCGACGCGCACGCCTTTCCCCACCTGGACGCCCACGCCGACCCATACGCCCGGCCCGCTCATCCCCACCAATCAGTGGGTCAACTTTTATGGGGAGGTGACGCTGATGGACGGCCGGCCGGCGCCCGTCGGCTCCATCGTCGACGCCTACGATGAGCAGGGGTACCGCTGTGGCACCTTCTACGTTACCACCGCCGGCCAGTACGGCCCGATGCCGGTATATGCCGACGACCCGCTGACGCCCCAGCATGACGGCGCCCTGCCGGGTTCCCGCATCCGCTTTGTGGTGAACGGCCAGCCGGCCTGGGCGATGGGGCCAGGCGAGCCGGTGTGGACCTCGTACGGGGATATCACGCAGATTCACCTGCGCCAGACGCGGTACACGAGCCAGCGGCTGAGCCTGGGCGACGGCTGGAACCTGATCTCGTTCAGCGTACAGCCGGCGGATACCAACCTGCGCAATCTGCTGGCCAGCATGAGCGGTACGCTGAAAGTGGTGCAGAGCATGCGCTGTGAACAGGGCGCGCTGTCCTATTATCCCGACCTGCCGGAGGGCATGAACACCCTGCGCACGTTTGAGTTTGCCAACGGCTACTGGGTGCGCATGGACGGGGACGGCGCATGGGAGCTGAGCGGGCTGGAGGTGCCGGCGGATCTGCCTCTGCCGCTCTGCCGCGGCTATAACCTGGTGAGCTTCCTGCCGCGAGTGCCCATGTCGGTGGAAAGCGCGCTGGTGTCCATCGCCGGCAAGTACCGGGTGGTGATGAGCTTTGACCCGGCGCTCGGCGCTCGCTCCTATTATCCTGACCTGCCGCCCAGCCTCAACACACTGCGGACGCTGGAGCCGGGCAAGGGATACTGGATTTACATGACGAGCGCCGGCGAACTGCGCTACCCGCTCCCGTGAGCGGATGGCTCAGGGATGCAGTATGCGGATGAAGCTGTAGCGTTCCGCCACCGCCTGCAGTTCCGGGACGAGCTGGCGCAGGGTGCGCGCCGTCAGCTCGCGGGCGGCATCCATTCCGAAGTACTGGCGGATCACCTCTATCTGCCGGCTGAGGAAGGTGCGGTAAACGTGGGCCAGCTTGTCCAGCTCCAGGTCCGGCGGTGTCTCATCCACAATGTGACCGCTCTCAATGCGGATGGGGATGTCCTGGCAGGCGCGGTTGACCGCCTGTTCGCAACTGGTGTCGGACGGGTGCTTGCGCAGTACTAGTGTGCCCCGGCAGTTCAGCTCCGCGATCTCGCGGAAGGCCCTGCGGAGATGAATCCGCTCCATATCGCCGTAGCGGATGGCGCCGGCGGCGAGCAGGGTGTAGGCGATGCGCGAGGCCTCAAAAAGCGTCAACTGGAGCCGGCCGGCGATATCCGTGATATCGCGACTGCCATCCACCTCCTTGAGGAACGCCTTCTCTGCCTCTGTTAACCCAAGCTGTTCCAACTCCTCCCGTCTCATGCTGACCTCGAAGACGGCCTCGGGTGAGGACACCAGCCGGCGGATAGTTTCCCAGTTGTCCACCCAACGGCATCCTTCCAGGATGAGCTGAGTGGTGGTGAGCTGGATGGGGATGCACCACTGGTGCTGGGGCTGGGATTGGTCAAAGGTGAACTCGCCGGCCTGCCAGCGGAAGAGGTCGAATATGGCGCGGAGAGAATCTTCCATGGAAGGCGGTGTCGCTTCCGCCTGGTCCAGGCGGTAGCCGGCGATACAGTTGGGCTGGCCGCGCACGAAGTTGATGGCTCTGCCCAGCACGCCGTCGGTGACGGTGAGGGTGCCGGAGTGCTTGCCGGAAGCGATCAGGCGCAGGAGGTCAGGAAGATGGTACTGCCGCAGGTCGCCGGCCATGACCATCAATCCTCGTTTGCCTGGTGCTTCGAGGGCGCCGGCGTTTCCCTGGATGGATTCGATCAGCTCTCCCATCCACATGCGTTCCATGGTGATGAAACGCAGGGTGTGGTCGAAGATGGCGCGCAGGCGTGGGTTGAGGTCTGGCTCCTGTTCCATGGTCTCTCGCACCTGCATCTGCCACTGGCGCAGGGATTCCATGCGCTGTTCCATCAGCGCCAGGGCGCGCTCAATAGGGAGGCGGTTCAGCAGGTAGATGCTCAGGTCGTAGTCGAAGTGGACGGGGACATGGCCGGCGGCGTGCGCTTCCAGCGTCTCGAAGAATGCCTGCTGGCCGGCCTCGGTCAGCAAGTATATCGCCTTGTCCACCGAGCCGCGCCGCTGTCGGATTTCGGAGACATAGCCCCGGTCGCGCAGTTTCCCCAGCGCATAGTACACGCCGGGCATGCTGATGTTGAACCAGCGGTCAATGCGCTCGGCCTTGATCAGTTGGTACAGCTCGTAGCCGTGCATGGGGCGTTCCTGGAGGAGCCCCAGCACCAGCAGGTCCAACGGCGTTAATGCCGGCGTTCCCATGTTCGCTCCTTTTCCCGCAAAAAATGCCCTGCGGGGACTTGACAACTGGAAAAAAGCTGTTATAATTATCACAGAAGACTAAGCTATATTATACTCAGTCCTGAATATTTTGTCAAGCTGTCCTCTTGGTTGGAGCGGGTTCCTGGCGTTCGCAGAGCATCGGTCCATGGAGCTGTCCTGTATGAACGATACGAACAAGAAATCCCGATCGGTCCTGTCCCGCAAGCAGTTCCTCAAGGCCGGCCTGGCCGGCACCATTCTCATTGCCGCCGGCGGCAAGCTGATGACCCTCGATCAAGCGTTGGCGGAGGCGCGCGGCAAATACGCCCTCATCATTGACCTGAACAAATGCACCGGCTGTCGCGCCTGTGAGCTGGCCTGTCATCAGCGCAACGAGCTTCCCGGGGATATGTCCTACATCCGCATCTACCCCAAACAGAAGCCGGATGGAAGCCCCTATTTCCTGCCGGTGCAGTGTCAGCACTGCGTGAAGGCGCCCTGCGAGAGCGTCTGTCCTACCGGCGCCACCTATCACCATGAAAGTGGGGCCGTGCTGGTGAATGACAAGACCTGCGTCGGATGCCGCTACTGCATGGTGGCCTGTCCTTATGATGCGCGGCGCTACGATGAGGAAAAGGGCATCGCCGAAAAGTGCTGGTTGTGCCTGGACTGGGTGTTGGGAGGCGGTGTGCCGGCCTGCGTGCAGGCCTGCGCGCCGGGCGCCCGCCTCTTCGGCCGGCTGGATGACCCGGACAGCGAGGTGAGCCAGCTCATCGCTTCCGGCCGCGCCAAACCCCTGCATCCGGAATTCGGCACGGAGCCCGGCATCCTGTTTTACATCTTCCCCGGTGAATAAGGCCAGGAGGAGCGAGCATGGGACAAACACATTGGGGGTGGCTGGTCGCCATCTATCTGTTCCTCGGCGGCATGGGCGCCGGCTCACTGCTCACCGCGGCGGTGGTGGAGCTGACCGGCGAGCGCTATAAGCACGCCTTCTGCCCGACCACGCTCATCGGCGCCGGCGTCAGCGGCCCATTGGTCATCATCGGCTCCCTTCTGCTGATCTTCGACCTGGGCGCCGGCAAGATGGAACCCTGGCGCATCATCTACATGTTCACCCACTTCACCTCGGTGATGACCTGGGGCATCTGGCTCCTGAGCCTGTTCATCCCGGTGAGCTTGCTCTACGGTTTGATGGAGATCATGGACAATTATCCCGGCATCCTGGCCTGGCTGCGGCGGTTCCTCAAGTTCCTGCCGGCCACACTCCCGTATCGCTCCATCCGGCGGGTGCTGGCAGGGGTGGGCGCCGTCCTGGCGGTCGGGGTGGCCATTTACACCGGCATCCTGCTGTCCGTGGTGCGGGCGGTGCCCTTATGGCACACGCCGCTGTTGCCGCTGTTGTTCCTGGTCTCGGCCGGCTCCACCGGCATGGGCCTGACCATTGACCTGGGCGCCACCATCGCCGTGCCCGACGTGGCCCGCCGCTTCCATGCCCTGCCCATCATCCATATCGTGCTGATCGGCCTGGAAGCGGTGCTGATCGGCCTGGTGCTGGCGGTGGCCTGGCTCCAGGGCGGCGTAGCCGCAGAGTCCGCCCGGCTGATATTCATGGGGCCGCATGCCGTCATTTTCTGGGCGTTTGTGGTGTTCCCGGGATTGTTCTACCCGTTTGTGGTGCACGCGTACGCCATCGGCGCCGGCCGGCATGGGTTTATCTCCGGCATCTTGTCCGGCGCGGGCATTGTCATCGCCGGCCTGTTCCTGCGCTATCTCATCGTCTTCTCCGGCATCCCGGTGGCGCTGTAAGGGAGGGTGAGCATGCTTCCACAGAGTTGGCCTCGTTGGACCCTGATCCTGATCGCGCTGGCACTGGCCGGCGTCGCCATCGGCCTCGGGCTACTGCTCCAGCCCATTGGGGTGGCATTGGCCGGCAAAGCGCCCACGCCGACCCCGACCCTGCACGCCATTGCCTATGCCTTGCCGGCGAAGTCCCAGACCTGCCGCGAATGCCATTTTTCCCTGGACGCGCTGAAGGCCAGCGCGGCGGACCCGAGCAAGGCCGAGGAGTTTCTCATTGAGCCGGAGTCCATCTACAAGCCACACGGCAAGCTGGGATGTGTGACCTGTCACGGCGGCGACGGCACAGTCTCGGATAAGGAGGCCTCGCATAAGGGGCTGATCGCGGACATCACTAAGGATCGGCCGGCGGACTGCATCGTCTGCCATTACAACCTGCCGGCGGAAATCCCCGGCGATCGTCTGCGCACCCCGCACAAGATTGTGACGGATAAGATCGAACATGGCCAGGCGCTGGACGTGTACTGCAGTGACTGTCACGGTCAGGTGGGGCACGGCTTTGACCCGGTCTCAGGCAACGTGGTGTGCAACATGACCGTGTGCCTGGACTGCCACGAACAGCGCAACCTGGATATCAAGCTGACGGAATGGAACGCCTGCCATGTGGGGCCGCATGACGTGCAGAACCTGAACTGTGAACTGTGCCACACTTCCACCCAGGATTGGGCGCAGGTGAAAGTGGCGGTGCATCCCATGCCCTTGGTTGGCAAGCACGCCGAGGTTGCCTGTTTTTCCTGCCATCGCTATCCGAACTTCGGCGGTTTGTCCACGCAGTGCGCGGCCTGTCACGAGAAGGCGCACGATTTTGGCGGCGATGATTGTGCCTCGTGCCATGACCCGGCCAACACCTGGACCTTTGCCGCCGGCACCTGGCCCGAGCATGTGCAGGTCTGGGATCAGTACAAGGGCAAACATACCCAGGTGGACTGCGTCGGTTGTCACATTGATGGTCTGCGGGCCAAGATTGCGTCGAACTGTGATGCCTGCCATGCCAAGCCCTCTTCCCATAATCAGGACGCCTACGCCGGCGACTGCGTGAAGTGCCACCAGGCGGACCAGGCCTGGGAAAGCGCCACCAAGCCGGCTGGCGGATGATCGCTTCGCTGTGTCACGATGGGCGCGCTCATCGACACACTATACACCAAATGAGTTAAGGAGAGGTGGCTATGAAGAAGTTTGCACTGCTCAATCTGGTCGTCGTGCTGGCGCTGTTGGTGGCCGGCGTGGCCTATGCCGCGGAGGACATCCTGGCGGCGGCCAAGGCCTACTTCAGCGGCGGCACCAAGAACATCACCGCTCAGGCGCTCTATGAGAACCTGAACGACGGTGATCCGTCCAACGACCCCTTCATCCTCAGCGTTCGCTCGGCCGAGGACTACGCCAAGGGGCACATCAAGGGCGCGGTGCGCATGGATGCGAACGCAGTCTTCAACCCCGAGAACCTGGCGCAACTGCCCAAGGATAAGCCCATCGTGGTGTACTGCTACACCGGCCAGACCGCGAGCTGGGTGACCGCCGGCCTGCGCATGCTGGGCTATGATGCCTACAACCTGCTCTTCGGCATGAGCGGCTGGAGCAACAACCCCGAGGTCTATGTCCGCCGTTTCGATCCCTCTACCGTGCCCGACTATCCGGTGACCACCGAGGCGGTGCAGGCGACCGGCAATTACCCCCTGCCCAAGCCGCGGGGCGACACTGTCCAGGCGGCACTGCAGGCCGCTCTGAAGGACGGCCCCAAGTACGTGCAGGTGAAGACGCTGTACGAGAACCTGAACGACGGCGATACCAGCAACGATCCGTTCATCATTGATGTGCGGGCCGCCGAGCACTATGCCAAGGGCCACATCGCCGGCGCGGTCAACATGAACCCCAAGGAAATGTGGGATGCCGCCACGCTGGCGAAGATCCCCTCCGACCGCCAGGTGGTGGTCTACTGCTACACCGGCCAGACCTCGGCCCAGGTCGCTATGGCCCTGCGGGCGCTGGGCTACGATGCCTACAGCTTGCAGTTCGGCATGCAGGCGTGGAGCGCCAATCCGGAGATCGCGGTGAACCGCTTTGACCCGAGCAAGGTCCCTGGCTATCCGACCGAGGGCACTGCTTCCGGTGCCGCGGCCGAGGCGCAGGCTACGCCGGCCACCCTGCCGACCACCGGCGGTGCGGTCTTCCCCGTCGAGGGCCTGGTGCTGGGTCTGGGCGCGCTGAGCCTGGGCGCGGGCCTGGCTCTGCGCCGGCGGAAGTCCGCCTAGTCGTCTAAGCCAGTATCCCTCTGGTGGATGGGTGAACCCCATCCACCAGAGGACAGTCCATCTCAAAAGGATTTGCCGTACTGCCTTGTCTCATTTTTTGCAGTGCAGGATGTCCTTGTCCATCCCTTCTCAGGGAGAGATGCCATGAGTGAGTTTCTGCGAAAACACGTCCGATGGGTGGGGCCGGTGGTCCTGATGCTCATCGGTCTGCTGGTGATG
>Ga0123519_10006944_pt1 | contig 17658 bp, 17 predicted proteins | sample YelNatPaOPRAMG02_FD_87396 | JGI IMG/M metagenome (GOLD analysis project Ga0123519, IMG submission 87396) | Hot spring microbial communities from Yellowstone National Park - Yellowstone National Park OP-RAMG-02 (version 2) | ecosystem: Environmental > Aquatic > Thermal springs > Hot (42-90C) ... | reverse complement strand
TTACGTTTTACTTATTACGGATCACGCGTCACGTATCACGTTTCAGACATCAGGAAACCGCCGTTGAAACCGAGATAGCCCACTCCGCGTATAATCAGTGGGCCTGACGCACCCCCTTCATCACTTGAGGGAACGGTATGCCTCGCAGCAAGAGGGTAAAGGAGCAGAGACTATGGTGGATCAGACACCGGAATCGAAGGAAGAACGGATCGAAGCCGGGATCGAGGGCCGGGTGCAGGCGGAGATGGCCCAGGGCGCCGGGGTCGCGCAGGGCGGAAGCTGGGAAGAGATCGCACGCCGCATCGAAGCCAAAATCCGTGGTGAGTTGGGCGGCATTGCAGGGGCGCGGCCCAATGCTACCTGGGCAGAGGTGGGCCAGGGGCTCGAGGCAAAAACCAAAGAGTCGCTGGGGCGCTGGGCCGGGGCGACCGCGCAGGACGACTGGGATACAATCGGCCGCAAGATCGAAGGACGCATCCGCGAGCGTGCCGCCCGCTGGAGCGGTGTGGAGGCCGGCCAGGAGGCCGACTGGGATACCATCGCCCGGCAGTCCGAGAGCCGCATCCGCGCCGGCCTGGCCCGTTCGGTGGGCGCTGAGCCGGGCGCCGACTGGCGCACTATCGGCCAGCATCTGGAAAGCCAGGTGCGCGCCGGGCTGAGTGACATTTTTGGCGAGCGCCGGCGTGAGGCCGGGGCTGCGGCCCAGCCTGGCGGAGCAGCAGAAGAAACCAGCCAGCCGGCTGGGGAGGGCAACGTGCGCCAGGAAGAATACCACGTCTCGGGCGGTGAGATCCTGGACAAGTTCAAACAACTCGTGCACGAAGGCAATGTCCGCAAGGTGATCATCCGTCAGGGCAATAACGTACTGCTCGAGTTCCCGCTTACGCTGGGCATTGTGGGCGTGGTGCTGGCGCCGACCCTGGCCGCCGTGGGGGCGATTGCTGCCCTGGTGGCCGACTGCACGATTGTGGTGGAACGGGAAGCCTGATTCTGTAGATGGCCTCGCAACCGGTAGGGCTGAAGCATATCGCCCTGCCCCCACGGATGTGAGCGCACCCTGGGGCACGGCGGCATGCTTCAGGCCTACGGCATGCAGGCCAGAATCGTGTCGCTGCGGGCCGGGACGACTGGGCCGCGGCTGCTGCCCGCGTCAATCTGCTCGAGCGCAGTCACGGCCTCCTGGAAGGACTGCACCGGAATGATCTTCATGTTTTGCGCCGTCGCACGGGCTGCAGCGCTATCCGCTAAAGGCACCAGAAAGTATTCGACGCCCGCTGCTTCGGCCGCGCGCACCTTGGTCGGCACGCCACAAACGGGCCCTACCTTACCGTTGAGGCGCAGCGTGCCCGTGCCGGCAATCTTGTGGCCGCGGGTAATATCCTCGGTGATCAGGGCATTGTAAATGCCCAGGGCATACATGAGGCCGCCTGAGGGGCCGCCGCTCAAAGGTCCGGGTTCGAGCTTGATATCGATGGGAAAGTGGTGTTCGAAACCTACGGTCACCGCCACGATGCCCAGCACCGGCGCTTCAGTGTCGACGGGCCCCGGAAGGGCAGGCAGGGTAACCGTCTGGCGGTGACCGCTCCGCCGGATGCCCAGGGCCATGGGCTCACCCTGCAGATGGCCCTGGGTGATGCTCGCCAATTCGGCCACGGTATGGATATCCTCACCATCGGCCGATTCGATGATATCACCCGGTTGCAGTTGAGAGGCTGCGGGCGAGCCAGGCAGCAGGCTGACCACCGAAACGTCGGCATTGCTGGACCTGATGCTATAACCCGCCTGGCGCAGAGCGACGACCTGCGCAATGGTTTGGCTCTCTTGCAGCAGGCGTTGGCTGAGCTTCTGGAACTCCTCGCCCGGCATCCCAACGGGCAGCGCCTCGCTCTTGGGGAGGGTACTCACATCGGGTTGCAGCGGCGCCAGGATGTACTGGCCCAATCGCGGCTGGAGCGATACACGCAGCGCCGTCAGGTAAAGGTGGCCTCCGGGTTCATAGGAAGCTCCTTCCACCTTGATCAGCGGCTCGACGGGTTGCACCGGGCCTGGCCCAACCAGCGCTACCGGGCTCGGCAGAACATAGAACGCCGCCACAACTGCTGGCAGCACAACAGAAAGCAAGCCCAGGGCAATGAAAGCCGAGCGGGTTGAATGTGATCCCGACTCCAGACTCTGCATTCCCTTCGCGCTCCTGTGCAAAATTCGTGTTGCCAGCAGTGCATAGCAAAAAACATGCCAGTGTGAAAATGCGGCGGGGGAGCACCGCTCAGAGATGCTCCCCCGCTCTACCTGCGGCGCGCTCAGCCCGCGCGGATCAGGTTGCCCTCGGGATCAAGCTCAACAAAGTGATGCACACGCCCATTGACCCACGACTGGCACTGGTTCTGCGGCGCATCATCCGCCGGCTGGCGCGGCGAATGGGCCACATCGACGCACCAATCGGGGATGATCTCCTCGGCCAGGCAGGGGCCGGTGCTCATATCGATGCCCTGAGCCTTCTTTTCCTGAAAGAGCATCTCCGCCATGAGAATGGCCCGATCGCGATCGCTCAATGCACTTTCCAAGGAACACCTCCATCATCCTGAAGACCTGCGTTTGCCAGAGATATGCCCAAACCCGGGGCCAGATCACCGCTGCGGCGACTGGGATTTGTACATGGGTATGTGGAGCTCCAGGCGATCCTCGATCCCCTGCACGCCCGGCACGCGATGGATCGCCGCCAAAACCGAGTCGTGCTCCTCTTCCGACTCGACCGTTCCCTCAACATAGGCCACCCCATAGTGAAGGCGCACATGGAAGCGCTCCGGCCGCTCTAGCGTGGGGTCGGCTCGTATCTGCTCCAGAATCTCCTGCTGCACATCGGCATCGGGGCGGACGCTGGACTCGCGGCCCATCAGGGTGAGTTGATTGTCTACACTGTTCACCCCGGGCACGCGGCTGGCGATGTCGATCGCTGTCTTGCGGTCCAGCTCCGATTCGATGCTTCCCACCAGGGTGACAACGCCATCATTGTCGGCAAGCACCTGCATACTCAGGGTCTGCGGCCTGAGGAAAGCATCCCTTTCCAGCGCCGAGATCACCTCCTCGGTCAGCTTGGGGTTGTTGTTGGTACGCGCCAATCGGGGGTTGTTGTTTCGCTCCATGGCTTGGACCTCACTCTCTCATCAGATGCTGCGCTTCGATTTGCCGGACGTGCAGCAGATTATTGACATCAACCACCCCGACCGTATCCCAGGCATCGTCGCCGGCAGCGCGCTTTTCGACCGTCGAGTCCACATCGCCGGTAAGGGTCACCACACCATTCTTCACATCGACATTGATCTCATCAGCATTGACCCAGGAATCCCAAGTCAGGCGATTGTAGATATCACTACGGATCTCCTCATCGTCGCGAACCGTGCGTGCATAGTAGGGACCATAGGTCCCATAGTAGTAGCGGGCGTAGGGCGTATCGTAAGGGCGATTAAAAGCCATCCCTATCCTCCGAGACTGCTTGCGGCAGGCAAGCTCGCTGCCAGAGGGCAGCAATATGCGTGCCAGTTAGCTTTTAGCTGGCACACCGATTTCCCTGGCGAGCAATCCAGGCCAGTCCTTGGTAAAAAGTCTGGCCTGGTCTTGCCAGGGCCAGAGGCCGGTCAACTTGCTTCGCCTCTAGCCGGCAGCCTCCTTGTAGGTGTGTGGGGTGAATGTTGCTGCCGGCAGATCTGTATGCCAAGTGACAATGGTCCCTGCACGAAAGAACAACGACGCAGCGAGGCATGCCGGTGCGCGCAGGCTAAGGGCTGATAGCTAATAGCTTCATGTGGCATGTTTCTTGCTGGCCAAGGGCCAGAGCACTCTAGTTGTGAAAGGAGTCTTGAGATGGGCGATTTGTCGCACCTGTTTCAGCCAATCAAGATCCGCAACCTGGAGATCAAGAACCGCGTCGTCATGGCGCCCATGGTGGCCAATTATTGCACGCCAGAGGGCGCCGTCACGCAGCGGCTGATCGACTATATGGTTGCGCGCGCCTGGGGCGGCGTCGGCCTCATCGAGACCGAGGCCAGCTATGTGCGCGAGGACGGCAAGGCGTTTACCAATGAAATGGGGATTCACAAGGATGATCTGGTTCCCGGCCTGCGCGAGCTGACAAACCTGGTGCACGAGGGCAAGGCCAAGATCGCCATGCAGATCTATCACGCCGGCCGGCAGGGCTCCAGTAAGGTTTCGGGCCTGCCGCTCGTGGCCCCTTCGCCGCTCGCGGACCCGTCGAGTGGAGAGACCCCGCACGAGCTGACGCTGCAAGAGATCCACGAGCTGGAAGATGCCTTTGTGCGGGCCGCACTCCGGGCCAAGGATGCGGGTTTCGACGCGGTGGATGTGCACGGCGCCCATGGCTACCTGATCGCCGAGTTCCTGTCGCCTTTCTCGAACCGCCGTACCGACGAGTATGGCGGCAACCTGCAGGGGCGGGCGCGCTTTGCCATGGAGATCGTGAGCAAGATCCGCCAGGCCGTCGGCCCCGATTATCCCATCATTTTCCGCATCAGTGGCGACGAGTATGTGTCGGGTGGGCTCGACCTGCCGCAGACCCAGGCCATCTCTCGGCTGGTGCAGGATGCGGGCGCCGATGCCATCAGCGTCTCGGCCGGCAACTATGCCTCGCCGGGCATGATGATCGTCCCACCTATGGAGCTGGAGCGAGCCATCTTTGTGCCGCTGGCCCAGGCGATCAAGGAGGTCGTGTCGGTGCCCGTGATTGCGGTAGGGCGGCTGCACGACCCGGCCATCGCGGACCAGGTCATTGCTCTGGGCCAGGCCGATATGGTGGCCGAAGGCCGCTCACTCTTGACCGACCCGGGTTGGGTGGAAAAGGCGCAGCGGGGCGAGGTGGATGAGATCAAGCCCTGCATCTCCTGCAACGAAGCGTGCATCAACAATCTGATGCAGCAGATGCCTATCAGCTGCCTGGTCAACCCAGGCTGCGGGCGCGAGCGTGAGTTTGCCATCCAGCCGGTGAAGCAGCCCAAGAACGTAGTGGTAGTGGGCGGCGGACCGGCGGGCCTGGAGGCCACGCGGGTGCTGGCCGAGCGTGGGCATCATGTGACATTGTTCGAGGAGGATGCGCGCCTGGGCGGCGAGTTTGTGGTGGCAGGGCAGGCCCCGCGGAAGGAAGAGCTCAGCGATGCCCTGCGGTGGATGATCCGCCAGGTGATGAAATCGGGCGCCGACATCCGCCTCGGGCAGCGCGCCACGGCCGATATGGTACTCTCGCTCAAGCCCGAGGCCGTGATTGTAGCGACCGGGGCCAAGCCCAAAGTGCCCAAGGTGCACGGGCTCAAGGCCCAGAGGGCCAAAGTGGCGCGCGATGTGCTCATGGGCGAGGCCGTGCCAGGCCAGACCGTGATGGTGGCTGGCGGCGGCGCCGTGGGCCTCGAGGCGGCAGAACTGCTCTCGCTGATGGGCAAGGAGATCACGGTGGTGGAGATGACCAGCTCAGTGGCGGCCGATATGACGCCCGACCGCCGCTACTGGGTGCTAGAGGAGTTGGCCGACCACGATGTAGGCCTCGTGACCGACGCTACCATCCAGGATGTGACGGACGGCGGCGTGCGCATTTTGCATGAGGGGCACGAGGAGGTCATTGGGCCCTATGATGACATTGTGTTGGCGCTGGGATACGAGCCCGACGCGGGCCTGGTCAAAGAGCTGCAGGGGCGCGTGCCGCAGGTGTTCAACATCGGCGATTCGGTGCAGGTTCGCTCGGCTGTGGAAGCGATCCGTGAAGGCGCCGAGGTGGCGCGTCAGATCTAGTGGGCTTTGCACGCGGGGCAGCTGCTGCCTTGGCCCCGAGCAGGGGCACCAAAGCAGCGAACCGGGGCGCCTTATGAGTGCCCCGGTTCGCTGTGTCTGCATGTGCCAGACCACTATCTGCCGAGCAGAGTGGTAAACTGGTAATGATGATCCTCTTCATCGGTGAGGATCTTTTCAAAGAGCAAACGCGTAACGGGATCGTTTTCGGCGGTTGCCAGGGCGATAATCTCCTTGTACATGGCAATCGCCTCTTCCTCGGCTGTGACGTCCTTGGCCAGCATCTCTTCGACGGTGCCGCCGACCTGGATGGGCGCCGGTTTGGTCGTGGGGACGCCTTGCAGGTAATCAAGACGCTCGGCAATCACTTCCGCGTGCTTCATCTCCGCAATGGCCACACTTCTGAAAACACCGCCGATCGCCTCAGAGTGGAGCCCAACCACCATCACGTGTTGCCACATATACTGGATCGAAACCTGCAGCTCCCGCGCGATAGCCTGATTGAGCATGGCCAACAACTTTTCAGACGCCATAGGTAGACTACCTCCAATCGACAGAAGACGAAAAGCGGCGGCAGCATGACCTGCGACGCACCGCAGGGTTGCCCAACCCTACGGTCATTGTACAGGACACAAGATCAGTTGTCAACCGATTCTTCAGGTTTCGGCACAAAGCGGTAGCCCAGGCCGCGCCAGGTCAAAATGCGCCTGGGCCGGCGCGGGTTCTCCTCGATGCGGTTGCGCAGATACCAGATGTAGAGGCTGAGGTAGCGCGTATCGGACTCGTACTCGGGGCCCCACACCTGCTGCAGCAGCTCCTGATGAGGGACAGTGCGGCCAGCGTGACGCACAAGGTAGGCCAAAAGGTCAAACTCCTTAGGCGTCAACGCGACAGGGTTCCCGCCGATTGTGGCCTTGCGCGCCAGCATATCGATCGACACATCTCCTGCCTGGTAGTGGCGATTGTGCTGTACAGTGGGGTTGCGCGCTGCTCGCCGCAGAAGGGCTTCAATGCGGGCCTTGAGCACGGCCAGACTGAAAGGCTTGGTCACGTAATCGTCAGCCCCCATCTGCAGGCCACGCAATAGATCGGAGGAATCGGACTTGGCAGTGAGCATCAGGATAGGGAGGTTGGAGACCTGGCGTAGCCGGCGACAGACTTCCCAACCATCGCAGCCAGGCATGATAATATCCAGAATCACCAGATCGGGGTGCGCCTGATAGAACTGGCGCAAGCCTTCCTGGGCATCATAGGCTACGACAGTCGCCATCCCGTCGTCGAGCAGGGACTCTTGGATGAGCTCCACCAGAGCAGGTTCATCGTCGATGATCAGAATCTTGGGTTTGCCCGTCTGTCCCATGGTTATCCTCTGCGGGGTGCAATGGCGCCGGAGGAAACAGGCGGAGACTCGCGAACGGACAAGATCGCCTCTTGCCTGATGGGAATGCAACAGTGTCATCCCCAGAGAGCGCGACCGCCAGTATCCTGCGACTCGGTTTGATCACACGCGAGTACTACCGAAGGGTAATCAGGGGTACCAAGGTCTTCTCGTCATGCGGATGGATGGCTAAGATGTAAACCTGCACCGCTGATAGCGCACTGCGGATCAACCACACTTCTGTATTATATACAGAATATCGCTACTTCGCAAGAGAGCCACCCTCGCTGGTTTGCATCCAAGATACGCCAGCGAGTTCACGGCCAACAGGCTGCCGTCAGAGGCGCTCTGCCCTGGCAGCCGGGCCCTACGCTTCGCGCTACCCCGGTACAGGGCCTGTTGGGGGTCAGGCATGTCCGGCCGCCCCCGCGGGGGCGGCCGGACATGCCTGACCCCATTTCCCCGATTGAGGTCGGGCGGCAGTGTGGCGGAAAAGCCGGCTGCAACCTGGGCGGCGCAACGAAGAGTAGCCGGTGCGGCCATGGCAATATCAGATGGCATGCTTCTTGCTGCAAGAGGAAAAGGCCGTTCCCGGGTTCCCTCTCCTGACGTTACCGACCCATTGTCGAATCGGGAGGGAGCGAAGCTGGAGCTGTGCTGGCCATGTCAATCATGATCCCGCCGCTTGAGGTCCCTTGGGCACAGCTTTGGTCTCGCTGCTCCGATTCTCGTACCCCTTTCCCATGTCAATCTAGACCGGGGTCGACTCTATAGAGGAGAATGAGACCATGAGGACGGATAAGGCAAGGGCTGCCTTGGCATTTGCAGCCCTGACAGTCCTGCTAATGGTTCTGGCCACAGCGCTGCCAGTTTTCGCTTCACCACAAACACCGGCAGCTTCCCCGCAAGCATCCAAATCTGACCAGGGGCAGGAACTGCCCACTGTCGCTCGGCCCACTGTGGTGCTGCCCACACTATCCATACCCAGAGATGTCGGTACATCGGAACAAGCAGCGCCTACCACCTCGACGGACTTGGCCATCAGCGAACAGAACAAAGCTGCAACGCCTTCCACGGTCAGTACACAGCCGCCCACCTCTGAGTCGGGCCGTGTTTCGGACGAGGCGACAGGGGGCGTGATCAGGGCCTGTATACCCAATACACCAACAAATACCCGTTACTGCACCAAGACGCCCAATGCGACAGCCACTGCCAAGGCAGCCACGACCGCAACAGCCGCCGCTGGCGCCAGTGGAACAGCGACGGCTGCCGCTCAGACAGCTACGGCCGAAGCTGCAGTCACCCCAACCGCATCGAACACCCCTGAAGTATGCCCACCGACACAAACGCCAATTCTCTGTCAAACAGCCACTGCTGCCGCCAACATGACCGCTACGGCTGTCGCCGGCGTCAGTGGAACGGCCACAGCGGCCGCCCAGACAGCGACGGCAGCAGCAGCAACGGCCACGGCGACTGAGACCCAAACGGCGACACCGACGGGAACCCTGAGTGTGACGCCGACCGAGACTCTGCCCCCAAGCGAAACACCGACGGTTAATGCGACGGCCACTGCTGCCGCCAACATGACCGCGACGGCTGTCGCCGGCGTCAGTGGAACGGCCACAGCGGCCGCCCAGACAGCGACGGCAGCAGCGGCGACGGCCACGCCGACAGGGACTCTGACTATAACGGCTACCGCCACAAGCACACCCGTGCCCCCAACCTCGGTGCCGGCAACCAGCACCAGTGTCGCTACTGCAGTGCTGGCCGTGGCCGTAACCCCTACGACAACGCCCACGACCAGGGTCGCTGTGACGGCATCGGTCGTGCCGACGGCAGTCCTTGCCGTCTCGCGGCTGCCGGTCACGGGTGAGGTGCCACTGGCTTCGAGCATCACATCGGCCATGCCGATGATCTCGTTGTTGTTGTTGGCTCTGCCTGGTCTGCTCTCTCTCAGAAAACGGCACTAGAAGGCCAGGGGCTGAGTGGGGTGTACACCCCACTCAGCCCCTTTACATTGAAAGGAGGGCCCCTTTACCCATGCACATCCTCGAGCGGGTAAGGCCGGGGACCCGCTTTGCCGGGCCAGAAAACATAGAACTCCCTGCGGGCTATACAATCGAGCCGATAGTGGAGAACCTGAACTATCCTTCAGCAGTGAGCTGGGATGCGGACCAGAACATGCTCATCGCCGAGAGTGGTTTTACCTCTGGCCGTTGGGCGCAGACCGAGGTGCGTATTCTGCGTCGTGACCCAGGCGGCGCCCTGAGCACGGTAGCGGCCGGTTTCGAGCCGCCCATCAACGATATCACGGTTGCCGGCGGTCTGCTCTACGTTTCTCACCGGGGGAGAATTTCGTTGGTCGAGGATGGGCGCATCCGCGACCTGATCACGGGGCTGCCATCGGGGGGTCTGCACCAGAACAACGCCCTGGTGTTCGGCCCCGATGGGCGCCTTTACTTTGGCCAGGGTACAGTGAGCAATGCGGGTGTGGTGGATTCCGCAGCGTTGGCCCAGTTACACCGCACCCATCAGCTGGCAGCGCACGACCTGCCAGGGGCCACCGTAGTCCTGGCCGGCAGGAACCTGCCGAGTCGCGACCCGGAGACCGGGCAAACGCGGATGACGGGGGCCTTTATGCCCTGGGGGAGCCCTTCGCAGCCAGGGCAGCGTATTGCTGGCGTGCGACCTGGCCAGGCGGCGAGCGGCTCGATTATGAGCGCGCGCCCCGATGGCTCGGACCTGCGGGTCTTTGCCTGGGGATTCCGCAATCCCTTTGGCCTGGTATTCGGACCCGGGTCGCGGCTCTTTGTCACCCAGCAGGGCGCCCAGCCCCTGGACCCACGGCCGATTTTCGGTGATGTCGATACGCTCTGGGTGGTGGATGAGGGGGGCTGGTATGGCTGGCCCGATTTCTACGGCGGCACGCCCGTTACCGACCTGGATAATACCCCCCTGGAGTTCTTACTGACCAACCATGCCGAGCTCCTGGGCAACCGCAAGGCTCCACCTCGCCCGGTTATGGACCTTGGCCAGGTTGGTGTGGGCAAGCTGGATTTCTGCCTGCACCCCGAATTTGGCTTTGCCCACCAGGCCTTTGTGGCCGAATTCGGGCCACTGCTGCCCCCCAGCGCAAGCCCGGAACCCTGCCTCCCTCTGGGGCACCGGATTGTGCGTATTGACCTGGAGCAGGGCTCGATCAGCGATTTTTGTATCAATCGCAGCCGCATGCCGGCTTCCATGCGGGGCAACAGCGGTGGGCTGGAACGGCCCATCGAAGCCAAGTTCGGCCCCGACGGCAACCTTTACATTGTCGATTTCGGCATCGTGGAGTACCGGCAAGAGCTGGGCGATTGGCTGGCGACTGCGGAGACGGGTATCGTCTGGCGGGTAGCGCGCACCGGTTTCTGAGAAAAAGCAACACTTTGTCTCTCGGACTTTAGATGGCACGATTGTTGCTGGCGGGGCAGGGAGAGCGGAAAGCGCATTTGCCCCGCCCTCGCTCGGAACTTGCCTAGATGCAGCAAGGGAGGAAAAGTCTCTGGAGGAGGAAGTGATGAGGAAAGGTCTGCTGCAGCTGATTGCTGTGGGCCTCGTGGTAGCGCTCCTGCTGCTGGCAGTGCCCTGGGCAGCGTTGGCGCAGACTCCAACGCCGACTACCGGCGCTGTGACGGCCACGCCGCTTCCAACGCGGACGGCGACAGTGCGAGCGGCTACAAGCACCGCTACACGGGTGACAACGGCCGTGCCGACTGCTACAAGGGCGCCTGCAACAGCAGTGCCCGCAACGACTGTGCCCACAGCAGTGCCTGCGGTGGTGGCCACTGCCACGCCAGCGGTACTGCCGACTACCGGTTCAGAGAAGAGCCTGGGTGGGGTAGTTGGCTGGCTACCATTGCTTGCGCTTTTCCTGCTGGCTGTGCCGACAGCAGTCGGCCTGAGAGCCAGGAATAAGTGAACTGAGTTGCTTTGGGGGCGGGCGAGCAAAGATCTCGTCCGCCCCTTTTTCATCCTCTACCCCTCAGGCAGGCGCGATTCGCCATCGGGGCTGAAAAGGTGGATGGCTTCCACATTGATAGCCAGGGGCAAGGTATCGCCGGGCTGGACGTGCAAATCCTCCGACACCTGGGCTACCAGGCGGCGATTACCGAGCATAAAGTAGACGAGTTGGAGGCGCTGGGCAAAGATAGGCTCCACCAGGTCGATGGTTGCCCGGAAGGCGCTCTGTGGGTCCAGGCGCAGATGCTCAGGCCGCACGCCGACCAGCACAGATTGCCCGGCCACAGCAGCCTCGCGCCAGTGCGCCGGCAGGGGCAGCGAGAGACCATCGGCTGCCTGCAAGCGCCCCTCATCCAAACGGGCCGGGAAGAGGTTCATGGGCGGAATGCCCAAGAACCCGGCCACATAGGCGTTGCGGGGCCGCTGGTAGAGCTCGGTATAGGTGCCCACCTGGTCTATCTGACCGTTACGCATGATAGCCAGGCGGTCGCCCAGAGAGATGGCCTCAGCCTGATCGTGGGTCACATAGAGCGCCGTAATGGCAAAGCGGCGCAGCAGGCGCTTGATCTCAATCCGCGTCTGTGTGCGCAGCTTGGCATCGAGATTGGAGAGGGGCTCATCGAAGAGAAAGAGCCTGGGGTCGCGCACAATACAGCGGGCAATGGCGACACGCTGCTGCTCGCCACCCGAGAGAGTGGGCGGCTTGCGGGAAAGGAGGCGCTCAAAGCCGATGCCCATGATCTCGGAGGTAATGCGCACCCGTTCAGGGATCTCATACTCGCGCTTGTGCAGGCGGAAAAAGAAGCCCAGGTTGTCTCGCGATTCCCAATGGGGGTAGAGGGCATAGTTCTGAAAGACCATGCCGATGCCCCGGTCCTTGGGGGCGACGTTAATCATATCCTGCCCGTCATAGAGCACTCGCCCCCGGGCAGGCGCTTGCAGGCCCGCCACCACGCGTAGCAGTGTCGATTTGCCGCAGCCAGAAGGCCCCACGATGCAGATCGTCTCGCCATCAGCGACCTGGAGGTTGCAGTGATCGAGGGCAACCACGCGGCTGCCGGTCTGAACGCTGGGCGCTCCATCCTCCTCAGGCGCCGGAACCGGCAAGCCCCTACCGGCAGGCTGTCTCTCCTCGCCGCGACGAAAGACACTGCTCAATGCATCCCGCTCAAAGGTTACACTGACATCCTCGACCGTTATTGATGACATGGCCCCCCCCAGCAAAAGCACCCGCCAGTGAGCTATCACAACTCAGGATAGTATAACCCTGCCGCAGCAACTCGGCAATTGGCGTGGCCCTATCCAGAACTGGCATGATTCTTGCTCCCCTCCTGCTGATATGCTCCGCACAAACCCGGTCCTGATCCAGAAGGGGTGTGGTGGGTCTGGGCGCCGCGTGCGGCGCCCAGACCCACCACACCCTACAAAAGGCCTGTTCCGGCCGCGCGCGGAGCATGGCGCCCGGAAGCCGAAGGACGTTTTCATCGTGCGTTACGCCTAATCGGGCATGGGGAACTGGTATGGGAATCGGTGTGGCCTCAGTTTCCAGGTGCATAATACGGCGGGCCGCAGGGGCACGGCCATTGTTGGAAGGAGGGACAGTGCCGCGAGGACAGTATTGGCGAATAGCCCTGGGATGCGCACTTGTGCTGGGTTTGCTGAGTTGTGCAACAGCCACAATCCCGCCCGAGAACTGGTCTTCCGGGCTGGACCCTTTTGCGACGCCGGCGCTGCCCTATAGTACGGCTACCGCGCTCTCTCCTTTCGAATTTCCATCGCCCTCCCCCACCGTCACCCCCACAGCGACTCCCTTGCCTCCCAGCCCTACACCGACGTGTACGCCACTGCCGACGGCCACTCCTTTCATCTCTCTCGACAATCTGCGCAAAACCCCCATGCCCAGCACAGCCGTGCTGGGCCACGGCATCGCGCTGCCCCAGGGGTTCAAGATAGGGCTCTATGCCAAAGGAGTCGAGAGCGCTTCCGACATGGCCTACAGCCCCGATGGCGTGCTTTTTGTCTCTTTACCCGGTCAGGGCCAGGTGGCAGCTTTGCCCGACAACGACCACAATGGCGAGGCGGACCAGGTGACGATCTATGCTGGTGGCCTCGTGCAACCTATGGGAATCGCCTTTCATGACGATTACCTCTACGTGGCAGAGGAGCACCAGGTCGTGCGCTACCGTTATGAGCCGGGCAATCTGACAGCGGGAGAGGCAGAAGTGGTGGTGCCCGGCCTGCCGGTAGGAAGCGGCTTTGTGACCCATGCGATCGGCTTTGGCCCCGATGATAAGCTCTATGTGGCTATCGGCGCCAGCTGTAACGCCTGCGAGGAGGCCGACTCGCGACGAGCCACCATCATGCGCTTCAATGCCGACGGAACCGGGGGCGAGATCTACGCCAAAGGCCTGCGCGATGTGCAAGGGCTCGCCTGGTACCCCGATACAGGGCAACTGCTGGCGACCAATTGTAACCGAAACCGCATGAGCGATGACACCCCGCCCGATACCATCGAGGCCATCTCTCAGGGCGGCAACTATGGCTGGCCCTACTGCTATGCGGGAGATGTTGTCGACCCTGAGCTGGGCGCCCCCGACTCTTGCAACGGTGTGCCCAGGCCCTTTGCCTCATTGCCGGCACAAACAATGCCGGCTGGGATCATCGTGTACACAGGAGGGCAATTCCCGCAGGAGTATGACGGCGATATCTTTGTCGCCTCGATGGGCTCCTGGGAGCGCAAGTACCCCGTGGGTTACAAGATCATGCGCATTCACCTGGCCAACGGGGAGGTCAACCAAGTCGAGGATTTCGCCAGTGGCTGGCTGGTATATCAACAAGCGTGGGGCCGGCCAGTGGGGCTGATCCAGGCGCCAGATGGGAGCCTGCTGGTTTCGGACGACCGGGCGAACGCGATCTATCGCATCTATTACGGTGGGTAGAAACCGGCCGGGAAATGCTGCTGCGAGCCTGACTTGCAACTATGGAGAGGCGAAGCCAGCCGGCTCCACCTCTCCATGATGATGAACCCATTCAGGGGCGAGAGCCGGCGCCCCGCGCCGGCAGGGTGATGAGAAAGCTGAGCGCCAACTTGCATGCGTCGCCCGGCAGGAAGGGGTAAAGGCCGGCGGGCAGGAGGGCTGCTGCAGGCACAAAGCGGCTTAGCCAGAACAGGCCACAGGCATAGATGGCTGCCTGCCCCAGGAGCAGCGCCAGGAAGAGGCGCAGAGGCCGGGCATGCGCGCCTTCGGCGAGCCAGCCGGCTGCATAGGCCGCCAGCAGGAAGCCCAAAAGGTAGCCGCCCGTTGGCCCGGCCAAGCGCATCCAGCTATTGGTCAGGGCCAGGTAAGCGATCACGCTCAATGTGCTGCTTCGCCCCAGGAGCCCAGCCAGGGCCAGCACGACCAGCGTCTGCAGAGTGATGGGCACAGGCGAAAAGGGCAGGGGAATGCGCACCTGCGCTGCCAACGCCAGGGCCGCGGCGCCGGCTATCACAAGCAGCGCACGGCTGGGCGCCCGCAAAGACAGGCGGGCACGGGAAAGGCTGGATTGCATGGATCACCTCTCGAGATCGGTCTCACCGCCAGGGGAGTATGGCGGCGGTTGCTACTATGAGAAACACCGGCGGTAGGGGGAAGATGTGTGGCTGGTGGAAACACACCCGGGTGACGAATGTCGCCCGGCTCCCTCACGCGTCGGCCCAGGGCTGGCGCCGGGCCACGACCGCCTCTCCCGTCTGCACCGCCTGATCAATCAGCAGGCTGAGATAGTGATCCTGAGAAGCCTCGGCCAAGCTGTAGAAATCGGGCCCGCCGGCTGCATAGGCCGCCATCTTTTCCAGGCAGGTGGCCACGGCAATCTCATCATCGGTCAGGCGCGCGGGCGCAAAGGGGTTGCGGTAGATCCAATCGGCCCCGGCCAGGATCCCTTTTAGATAGTAACCCTCCAGGTTACCATCCTCACCTGCATTCGCCCTCCGCAGCCGCAGCTCGATAGGCGTCCGGTAATCCTTGAGATAGCGGACCTCGGTGTTGTTGATCTCACCCCGTTCCCCACGGACGAGCACACGAGGCGAGCGGATCCAGGAAAAATACTGGTCGCCGGTGAAATCATAGATAGCAAGCTTGCCCTCAAAATCGAGCTGGGCGATGACCTGTTTGGAGGGGATAATCTTTTCCGTCGTTGGGGGGCCCTCACGGTCGGGGCCGGCGACGATGGGCGACGAGAACTCGCGCGCCCGGATGGTCGCCTCCGCAAAGCCGATGCCCAGCAAGTTGCGCAGCAGGCTGACGCCGTGGTAGCCGTGGGCCGCCGAAACCTGCGCCTGGGTGACGGCGCCGAGCTTACCAGAGCGGACAATGCTCAGACGGGCGGCATGGAGCGGCTGGAAGCAGTATTGTTCGGCGACCTGGATGCGCGCTCCCGCCGCCATCAGGTCGCACAACGCCAGCAGGCCGTCGAGGTCCGCCGCGGGGGGCGTTTCGGCCAACGCGGGCATATCCTTTGCCGCCAACTGGCGCAGGTATAAAGGGCAGGCCGAGCGCGGCACCGAGACGACTATAAACTGCAACCCTGGCGTCACCAACAGGTCATCCAGCGTGCGCACCGTGGGGATGCCCCAGGCCTGTTCCAGGCAGCGCCCTTTGGCCGCATCGCGCACGAGCATACCGGCCACATGGAAGCGCTCGGGCAACGCCCGGGCAATGCGCAGATAGAACTCCGCGCGCCAGCCGCCCCCGATGATGCCGAATGATATTGTCTCCATGTTCTCCTCCTCTGGGCTAGAGCTTGCGCCCGTCGCGCCCACCCCCAACGCCGCTGTACGGCATGCCGGGGTCCCAGTCGGGCGCCGCCGGTGGCTGGAACTGATCGACCGGGAAGGTCACCTTGCAGCGGTGCCGGCTGGAGATATAGGCGCCCTCGCACATTTCCAGGGCCAGCAGCGAGCTTTCAGGAATGGTATAATCGGGTTGGCCGCGATCGATCATGGCCGCCATCGCCTCCAGGTGGCGCTGATGGCGCGTACCCGGCAGCTCGGGCGGGGTGAAGAGCGCTCCCCGGGGGAACTCGGCATTTTGGATAGAATAGGAATCATCCCAGCCCCAGAACTCGATCTGCCCCGCCGTGCCAACGATCCGGAAGAGGGTCTCCTTGCCCGGACGATTGACCAGCACCTCGTCGCCAGTGTTCATGACGACGCGGATGCCACTCTTTGTCTGCGCATAGGTCACAGCGGTCGTCTCGACCTGCATGCCATCACGGTAGGTGCGCGTGCTGGCTTCACAGAGGGCCATGACGTAATCCATCTCCGCGTTGCCGGTGAGCGCGATGAAAAAGTTCAGCCAGTGGATGCCGGCATTGATGATATCCCACTTCCGGCACTGGATCTCCACCAACTTGAGCTCGCCGATCTCGCCCCGCCGCACACGCGCGATGATCTCCAGGGGCGCCGCTTTGGTCAGCAGGCCGTGCGGTACGGCCATGGGCAGCTTCCGCTGCCGGATCGCTTCCAAAATGCGCCGGCCAGAGGCGGCTGTATGCCCAAGGGGCTTCTCGACCAGGATGCCCTGCAGGGGCAGCTGGAGCGCATCCATCGTCACCGCTTCGTGAGAGGGGGGGTAGGTGCTCACACACACCACATCCGTCGGGCAGGCAGCGAACATCTCCGTATGGCTGGGAAAGGTGCGGAGGCCAGGGTATTGGGCCGCCAGGGCCGCACACACCGCCGGGTTCAGGTCTGCTGCAGCCACCAGCTCAAAGCGCTCCGACTGGGCCAGGGCGGCCATGCTCAAGCGCCCGCCGGCGCCGCCGCCGACAACCGATGCCGTCAGTTTGGTTGCCATGTCTGCTTACTCCATGGGAGGAATCCGTCAGGCCTGCATATAGCTCATATGGCCCATTGTAGCACTGTACGTACAGGGACGCTAAATGCCCGCCGACAGCCGGGTATTACACTGCGCCGCTGCCCGGCAACCTCCAAAGGTTCATGGCCGGGTGGTCGTGGGGCACACAACCCGGCAAGCCAGCTGGGGTGGGCGAAAATGGCATTTGACAGGGCCGGAGTACTCGTATATAATACCACTCACAACGGGCGGGGCTGTAGCTCAGCTGGTAGAGCGCGTCAATCGCACTGATGAGGCCAGGGGTTCGAATCCCCTCAGCTCCACCATTATAGGGAATGACAACGAACGGGAGCAGTAAGCCATCCCTGCAGAGAGCCCGGACGCCGTGAAGTAGACCCGCTGATAGGGTGCTGAAACGGTAGCAAACCAGGTGAGACCCGGGCGCCGGCGCCGACAGGGAGCGCGTAGGCCGGGTATCCGTACCCGGCTCAGGGCTGAACTCGCCCGGGAGTCGCAACGGTGAAGCGGTCGCCGCTAGCTGTTGCCGGTAGCACCCGTTACGTGCACCAAGCGGGCAGGGATCCGCATCGTGGGGCTGTAGCTCATTTGGTAGAGCACCTCAATGGCATTGAGGGGGTGAGGGGTTCGAAT
>Ga0123519_10006943_pt1 | contig 17659 bp, 12 predicted proteins | sample YelNatPaOPRAMG02_FD_87396 | JGI IMG/M metagenome (GOLD analysis project Ga0123519, IMG submission 87396) | Hot spring microbial communities from Yellowstone National Park - Yellowstone National Park OP-RAMG-02 (version 2) | ecosystem: Environmental > Aquatic > Thermal springs > Hot (42-90C) ... | reverse complement strand
CCATCCAACCATCCAGCACAGATGCCCATTGCTGCGCTGCGATCGGCAATGCTAGGCGAAAAGCGCGTGCTCCGCCGAGCCTCCACGTGCGATGGCGCCTGCTGGTGGGATCTCTGGAGCAGCGCCCTGCTGCGGTGCCCTGTCGTTGCCTGCTGGTTTTTTCAGATGACAAAACGTTTCCATTGACCATGGATCCCTGAAGTCGGAATGGATAATGGCTTTCGTGAAAGCGTCCATGATGAAGCGCCTTCCCTCAAGTTCCGTTACCCGTACTTCCTCTCGTCTGCACTGGTCGTTTCGTATGTTCTATCGTACGCCGAGTGCCTGTTTTGAGCACCCACCGTAGCGCTCACACCACTGGAGCAGATGCTGCACAGAGACAGAACGGCCTTGTCATGCCACTGAGAACGTCGCTTCGACGCGTAGTTCTCCGACACGGAATCGGGATTCATCTTCAATCAGGGAGACAGCAAGCTCCGCAGTCAGACCTAGTGCCTGTGGCAGCGCGAAACGATAGCTAGGAGACAACCGCAACCATGACGACACCTGGATGCATTCTAACCAATTCTAGTCTCAGAATAAACAGCGTTGCGGGCGAGTTGCTCAGGTCGCGCCACTGCACGCGCCACTGGCAGGAGCATGAAGCACGATCCTGGGAGACTCGTCTGGCCCGCGGGACCTTCCGCCTATAAGGTAAACGTTCGACAGTACGGAAAGCTTTTCTCCCTTGTAACATGTATCTTAGGGGGGAAATAAATATTGATATACTTGCCGGTGAGTCGTGAGTCTCTTACCTTTTTTCGATATCGCGCATTCAACACGCGCACCTGGGAGGTCAGGCCGTCGCGAGACACGACACGCATGTCGCCGCTGGGGAGAAACCCGATCGTGACCAATCGTTTACTGTTTGTTCTACAGTACAAGTTGTGTTTGCGTTGACGTCGTAGCCGAGTATGGTGTTTCAATTCGATTATGTTTCAACGCTCATGTGAGCGTATCCAAGCGATTTTTCCCAGTTTGTATCAGAAGCGTTCAAAGGGCGTTGTTTTTCAAAAAAATAAAAAGGAAAGAAATGGAGAAGCCAGTCGAGGATCCTGGGGGCGCAGCGTCGCCGGCAACCGGAAAAACAACAAACAAAAAACAGTGCCGAGTCCAGAGGAACGGAAAAGGACGTAGAAGCAAAACGGTGCGGCCCTACGTCAAATGCTGCAAGAAAGACGACATTACGACGACATGACGGTGAAAGCGTGTCTTCTAAACTGCGATCGACAATTCTACGCGAATCGCGCGTGATCCGCGGAGCCTCCAGGTGCGATGGCGCGCGCTGGTGGTATCTCTCGAGCAGCCTACATGGCAATGCGACTCGTTGTTGTCGTTGGATGCTCAATGCAGAGCAGAGCAACCACCGCGCTGACACTCGGACTTGAGCTCGAAATACCCTCGATAGAGGCGATAGCAGCAGGCTGCCGGGCACGTATATGGGCCAAGGGGTCCACTATGCGCACCTCTTTGAGTCGGGTTTTGGTGCAGACCCCAACGCAGCGCAAGAAAACTTGGATGAAATCAGCGCAGATTTGGCTGAAGCGCCTATTAGACGAAAACACGCTACCCAATCGTTCCCCAGAAATATAGAATTCTCCCGTCGCCTGAAGCGAACGGGCCAAACGCCAATATGGGAACGTAGACACGGGACCAGTCGCCCCAGTAACGCCGGCTTGACCCTATCGGGAACTACAACCTAGCATACACATGCAAGTACTGGTGGGAGGCGCTGGAATTCCCTGGACTTGCTAGAGGTACCCGATGGCTCGCCAAAATGCGCGTTGGTGGCTTCCGGCTGGCAGCACCGGCTCTGAGCCGTATGGGAACACTGGAATCGCACTGGGAATCACACTATCCCTGCTGCGGAGACGAAATCCCCGAGACGCTGACGTATTTAGGCTGACAGTGCCCGCGCTGGAAACAGGAGCGCAGCGATCTCCTTGAAGGACAGCAGCAGCTGGGCATCATCGTGATAGCCGAAGGTCGGACACTCACTTTGAGTGTAGCACTGGCAACTGATGGTCCGCTAACCGAGCCTCAGCGCTCATGGGCGGCCAATAAACTCACATGCTACCTTCTAGGCAGCAGGTCCAGCGAATGGGATGTGCACATGGGTTTAGTGCTCTTTGTGCCTACCCACTGTGGTGGGTCTCAAGCACAAAACCGCATTGCCAACCAAGAACGCATTCCATGCATGATCACGAAAGAGAGAGGCGGCTCCCAGGATATATCCTAATAGCCAAGTTTCTCCAGCGTGTCGTGCAGCGAAGACAGGCCTGCATCCGCAGACTGTCCAAGCACAAACTGACGATGAGACCCGATTCTACGTCGGGTGAAGCACCCCTCGAGCCGACGCCCTCTGGGGTATAGAAAAGCTGCTCTAGCTCGATGACCTATCTGCTCCAGCGGTTAAGTTCCCAAGGCGGATGATTAGGTTAGGTACTAGGCACACACGAAAGGACGTATGAAACGACCAGAATATCCGAGAATCAGTATAGGTAATGTAAATTGGAGGTAGGTTGTTTGATGGATACTTTAGAGTGCACTGAAGAAAAACACAAAAAAAGAGAAAGAAAAGAAAACTGCGCATAATCGGCGAACGCTGCACCATGTAATCATTTCGTCAAATGAGATAATAACCGGTTCCGTACGAGTTCCGAGTATCGACGTCGCGATGCGGCGCGTCGATGCGTTCTGGGACGTGCGTCTGCAAACCTCCAATGCCATCATCTGGTCATCATGCTTCCCGTGTCCCAAGCATGCGCTGGGCCATCACACAACGGTTTGATCGAAAATTTCCAGAGGAGCTCGGACCCCTCGATGCGCAGTCAGCGGAGCTCCGTCGAACACGTGCCTGGCAACGTGCCTCGAGACGAGGCGAGGCGTGACCTCATCGAGTAGGAAGCCACGCGATCCTTGATGGCGTGCTGCATCTCAGCTTTGTTTCAAAGATGCTCCTCATCGATACATGGTAGCAGATACGTCTAAACGACGACCCTAGGTTTTGCTTGACGCTGCGAAAGTTTTCCTTCTTGTCCCACTGCATCATCTCTAAGCGGATTTGGTTACGTTCTTTCTCCGGTGGGTTCTGTGATTTCTCGTTTACTAGGCGAGATGGCATCGATCTGGTCCCTGTACCACATATATTTTTCTCCTCGAGATTCGGACGGATTCGGTCGACGATGGTAATGAAACTCTCCTTTTCTGTCTATTTCTTCTACGATTCCCATATACGTTTTTGGGACGGTATCCGTCCGCAGCACGCTAGGAGACCGACGTTCGTTGCATCACTCCGCCTCGCTCACGAGCAGAGCAGCAACCGAGCAATTCTGAGCTGGTGGAGCCAGCGCATGACTTGTGGAATATCGTTGTCACATACGCGACCGACATAACTATTGAACCGTGCGCGAAGCAAGAACATGAGAGAACAGAGCAGACGGCTTCGACTGGATTGAACCAAGGGAAACGGGCAGCGACGACGAACAGCTCTTCGCCGATTTCAGCTGCGCAATCCTCGACCGATTCCGAGTGATGGTAACCAACGTTATCCAGGAGCAGGACAGGAGGATGTGCGACGCACAAGCCGCGACTGCTGCATCGAAAAAGCATGACGCGTTGAACGATCACGTCCGTTTGACGATTTGCAGGCGACCACATGATGGCAACGCCGCTGGTGCTGACGTTGTCGGATTGCTCGCGTGTCTGTCCTTTACGAGAAGCGCTTTGCTGTTCTTTGAGTACCCAGGTAGATATCTGCGATTTCTCTCGAATAAAATCTCATCACACGAGCCGTGCCCCCGTTCCTCGTGCAGCATGCGTTCGCGTTTCAGCACGAGCTCGATGGTGTGTGTCGATGAACGCGCACCGCACTCCCACAGAAGCGTGCCTTTCACTTTGTACATCCGAGTCGCATCATCGCAGATCGACGCAACCGTACAAAAACGTCCCCTTTTGTGGCTTTTTCTCATCGTATTCCGTAGAGAACACTTGGAATGGAATCGATGGACCTGGAGAACGACGTGTAGATAGTTTTTGAAAAGTTGTGTTTCGAGTGCATGACGCTCAAGGTAAGGAATAAGAGAAGGATGGTTAATCAACCTGCAGACGGCAGAATCACTGAATTGTAGAGGTAATGCCTTTTTTCGCACGCTAGCAGTTACAGCATAAAGTCTTTCCGCAACCTTTCTCGAATCTACTGCAGCCATTTCTCTTGTTGAGTAGCTGCGAGAGAACCAACAACAACAACAACAACAACAAAATAAGTTCCGGTACAGATGTTCCGTTCTTCACTGCTCTGAGAGTAACGCCGAGGGTTGCACGCTCTTGTCCGGGGGCCAGACGGATACCTTCGACTGAGTCGACCACCAACATCACCATCATTGGCGACGTGCTACCTCATTTTAAAGAGCGGCGAATCTCGGCGTCGATTCAGACTGAGGACGCCTGTGGTTGCCTGCTCGCTGTTGCCGGTTTTGACGATCCGTCGTGCTTCGGTTCGGTGCTTGCATTCGGTGATGCAGGTGGATCCACCCATACGCCGTCTTCCTTCATTAACTTGATGAGCTCGGCAACGCCTTGGTTTTCGGGAACCGTTCGGATCTCCTCACGGCCGCGGTACAGACTGATCTTTCCGGGGGTCTTTCCGACATAGCCATAATCCGCATCGGCCATCTCGCCGGGGCCGTTCACAATGCACCCCATGACGGCTATGCTGAGTCCCGGCATGTGTTTGGTAGCATCGCGAACTTTGTGAAGAACCTCCTCGATATTAAATAGCGTGCGTCCACACGAAGGACACGCGACATACTCAACCATGGTGCGCCGAAGGCCCAGGGCCTGAAGGATTCCATAACAGACCGGAATTTCCTTGACTGGATCCTCGGTTAACGAGACTCGGATTGTATCGCCGATACCCTCGGCCAGTAGGCCACCAATGCCAATGCTGGACTTGATGCGGCCGTATTCCCCGTCGCCGGCTTCGGTTACACCTAAATGGATAGGATAGTCCATACTCTCCTGATCTAGACGCTTCGCGAGCAAACGATATGCAGCCATCATCACGGGCACTTTGCTCGCCTTCATGCTGATCACCAGGTTATGAAAGTCGAGCTCGCGGCATACACGAATGCACTCGAGCGCGCTCTCGACCATACCCTCGGGTGTGTCGCCGTACGTGAAAAGCATCCGTTCTGATAGGCTGCCATGATTCACGCCGATGCGCATTGCTTTGTCTTGCTCTCTCAGCGAGAGAATGAGTGGCTTCAGCGTCTCCTTCAGTTTCTGTGCTGCTGCCTCGAAGTCAGCACGGCTGTACTCGGTTCGATTGGGGTCAGGCTTTTCGAATACATACAAGCCAGGGTTAATGCGCACCTTATCCACGTGTTTCGCCACCTCTAATGCGATGTTCATGCCGTTATGGTGCACGTCGGCAACCAGCGGTACATCGCGGTACGTTTCACGCAAACGTTGCTTTATGAAACCGACAGCATGCGCGTGCGCCATGGACGGAACCGTAAGCCGAACGACCTCACAGCCCGCCTCGTGCAAGCGCCTGATGGAGGCCACGCATCCCTCAATATCCAAAGTGTCCTCATTGATCATGCTCTGAACCACAACCGGGTTGCCACCGCCGATGTACACGTCGCCGACGCGTACGGCTCGAGTCTTGCGGCGGGGAATCGAACCGGTCAAGTCAAGGTTTACGAGGCCTGACTGATCACTCAGCGCATCTTTGGGTTTCGGTATTGGCGCCGTGGGACGTGCCGGACCCACAACCTTCGCGCAGAGTGGCAAGCGCGCGCTGCGGACGCGACGTTGCTGGGCGTGTAGCGCCGCTGCTGCGCTGCGTTTCCGCGCTGCACCTGCTTCCAGCAGTGGCAAAAAACTCCCGGTTCGGCAGCTCGCACCAGACAGGAGCACCGTCGACACAAACGCGCTTTGCGGAGCACTCATCGAACTTGAGGTTGTACAGACGAGCGTTCTACGCGGTGAATAGCGTGCGTTACACGTACGATGATCGGTAACCGTGCGCGCAAGAGTACAGCTGGCGACGAGTGGGAAGCGCGCGCGATCCATTCGCTTGGCCAGCACCGGCAGACGTCCATATCCTTTACTTTTGTCTTATAAAATACAGTTTCATTTCGAGCGTCGCAGCATGCACAGACACTTCCCTCTTCGCATATGACACGTCTTTGACAAGTACAGAAGGCTACCCTTGACACCCTTCTCCGTTTTCGCTCCCAGTATCTGGAACCGCGACTACGGCTCTTCTGCTGATAAATCCCGGGCGATGTGAGCATCGCCCGCTGTGCACGAAACCGCATGCTGTTCCATTCGATGGAGGATGAAAGAACAGAAACTAACCACTGACTAGCAACTCGATAACAGTTTCTTTCGACCTTGACAGTACGCGTTGAAATGGGGAAAAGCTTCCATATCTTCCAAATTTTACCTTCTAGGCGGAAGGTCCCGCGAGCCGGACGAGTCTGCGGTGCTAGCTAGTGCTTCATGCTTCCTCCAGTGGCAGGTGCAGTGGCGAGACCTGCACAAGTCGTCCGCAACGCATTTCATCTAGGACTAGACGCAGCAAAGCTACATCTGGGCGTCGCCCTGGTCGCAGTGGACTCCCAGTATATCGCTTCGCGCTGCTGCAGGCTCCTAGAATGCTGATGTTCGGGGACCCCGCGTCGGATGAACCACGCCTCGAGCCGACGCCCTCAGTGGTATGCCACAGCTACTCTGTCGCCATGCAGCACCTGCTTCAGCGGTGGAAGCGCTACGGCGGGTGCTCACGGCAGACTAGGTGCACGATAGAACATACAAAACGACCAGCACATCCGAAAGGAATTACAAATCATGAAACTCGGTGGCAGGTGTAGCAGCGTTATGAACGCTCTCCCGAAAGCCAATACCCACCATCAATCCGTGATCCATGGTCAATGCAGACGTGTTGCCATCGGCAAAAATCGCCTGCATGATGCGCAAAGCGCCACCCGCTCTGGGGGCATTCAAGCGCATCCATCTTTGTCGCAAATTAAGGATCTCAACTGCTCGCACAGCGGCGCCAGCAACTGCGCCATCGCGGATCGACGGCGCGAACGCGCGGCGCCGAGTCGGCCATTCGCCAAGAACAGCAGCGATCTTGGAACGCTTGCTAGGGCGCGCGCCCTGCACCAGGGCGGCCCAAAGTGCGCGGGCACGATGGCGTGCCTCGCAGCCGAGGCAAACACTGCGCACGGCGGGTCGGGGCACTCTGACCCAGTCGCTGCTGTTGTTGATCACAGGACCGAGGCTAGATGCACGACCTCCAACCGAAGCGGTATACGCTCAACGGATGGCTATGTTTTGTCGTTGTGCATAGCGTGACGCAGCTACTCGACTCTGCGTACTTACTACGGATTGCCATTCATTCTTCACGTTTGATACCGCATTTAAATCATGAAGAAAGCGCTGGCATTACTTCTTGTTGGTATGATGGCCACTGCTGGTGTGGCACAGGCATCTGAGGTCATGGAAAACGAAGGTGCTGTCTTCGAGGAAGCTCCACTGGAAACGACGGAGCATATGTACTATCAGGATAATAAGAAGCCCTTCTACGTCAACAACCAGCCGTCATACAAGCCGAAATACAAGAACTACTACCAGAAGAAGAACTTTTATCAGAAGCAGACCTACATCTACACGAAGCAGCCTATCTACACCAAGCAGCCTATCTACACGAAGCAGCCTATTGAGACGAAGCAGCCCATCTACAAGAAGCAACCTATCTACACGAAGCAGCCCATCTACACGAAGCAGCCGCAATATGAAAAGTCGTACCAGCCGCAGTACAAGCAGAAAGAAGTGAAGACGTACATTCCTCTGAAAGAACAGAAGCAACAGCAAGTATACCAAAAGCAAAACAACTACCAAGCAGAGAAAGAGTACTATGCGCTGAAGAAGCAGTACAAGGGCGAGCAACAGAAAAAATATCAGAATGAGAAGAAAAAGCCGTACCTTTCGAAGAAAAAGTTCTACGGCGAGGAGAATAACAATCAGTACTACTGGTAAGCTAGCTAGCTAGCTGCTGACGGGACGCCGATGGAAACGCGTGCGGGCGGGTGTTCGGCTTCCTGCACAACCGAAGCACCGCATCGTTCCAGACTACAGCGGGCGCAGGTCCACTACTGGCGAAGGGTTCACAGCTGGAAATCCGATGGCATTGTGGTCCGCGGGCGCGACTAGGCAGCATTCTCTGAGGAGGCTCGTTGTAAAATGGACAGGAACCTGTTACGAATCCACTCACATACCAGGCAACACTGAGTTCAGCATTCAGTGGAACAGGTCGTCGAATTCGGGCGGGAACGCTCGAGCTCCGGTCGCTTTTCTGTGGCATCATCAGCGCCAGCCTCTGCGGGACTGCTCAGTGACTGCTTCCGTTTCCCCTCTCTGATGTCCGGCTTGCAATACGCCAGTCTCTCTTGTCTCCAAAGCTCCGATATTAATAGTCGTTGAGGAATGTTGATGGCAGCGTTCCAGTCCCGATTTCACCGCTTGTGGATGTTTTCAACGCATTTCATTCACAGGCGGAAGACGCGATCTGCGATTCGCAACCCATTGTCATCGTCTTTGAACGCAGCGTCGGTGCACCGTTCGCGGTGGTTATACACGCGCATGGTTAGTTGTTCCCATATGCTCACCACAGAGACTCGAGCACTTTCGAGCGCCGCCCTGTGGTCCGTGAACACCTGCTTCACCGCTCGGCAGCTACCCGAGATGGGCACGGAAGGCTGCACCCGATGCCAAACCTTCGGTTCGGGGGCTTCTCTGGTCGATGCCCTCGGCGAGTACGCCGTCCGCTGCAAACGCTAGCGCACGCAGTTCCTTTCGATGGAAGATTTCTGGAACGCTGTGTTGCATATGATAAAACACGTACCGGAAGCACAACCCAGGGCGGAGAACACGTCGAGAAACTTCGGTCCGTCTGCGCTGCCTTGGTGCGCAGCTGTGACGGACACTCCACTGGGAGCGATCGCTGCGATGATTCGGGTTCAATTCCAAGACCCTTAGCCAGGAGTCCAGAGCACACAGGACCGTGTTTTACGCATATCCGGTGAGACGTTTCGTGCTGGTGTAGAATACCAGGACGTCGATGGCCACAGAAAGATGAGGATTTGTCTGTTGAACGGATTCGATCATTGGCCGTGATCAGTTCAGTGGGCGTGCAGCCTGGTCTAATGAGCAAGTCGTCGAGTATGTTTCGTCATCAATCCAGTGCAGCGAATCGTTGCGCCCATGATTCGCTTTGGAGCAGAGAGATCGAAGCATTGGAAGATGTATGATTTTAGCATGCCGTGCGTATGGAAAGGAGAACAGTGGTGGCTTCTTCGTACGCATTGAAAGATGATATTGGTTATTCAACGAACTCATTTCCAAGAGTGTCGCGAATCATCTTCATTCCGGTAATGTCATGAGTTTCGGTGGCAACGCGTCAACGGAGCTACCTCTGATGCACGATCAAGCATCCCAAAGCGACGTATGGATCTGTATGCCCTTATTGCTGCTCTTGGAATGATGACGCTGTACATCTAGGTAAAAGCCCCGAGAAAGATTCGAAAGGCAGGAATAGAGCAATCCGTTCAGTATTCCATTTACATCTGACACGAGCGGAGCCATCAGCACCGATTACCTGCCAGCAGGCTCGAACATGCTGCGCAGATCGGCGAGCGTCAGAGCATGTGTATCGAGCATGTCGGCTGGGGGACGTGCTCGACACTGCCCTGTAGATTGGTGCTGCTGCTGCTGCTGCTGCTGCTGCCAGACATGACTCGCGCTGATCGCCTGTACCTGCTCCTCGACGGTACCCTGCACCACATAGCGATGAACATACGTGCAACACGTCTGACCGATACGATGAACACGACCTATTGCTTGCAGCTCGGCCGCAGGGTCCAACAGCGGCTCCAGTAAAAACACATGCCGTGCTTCGACGAGGTTCAAACCATTGGCTCCGATGCGAATCGGCAAGAGCAGCGCGCACATTGGCTCACGACGCCCGCGAAAAGCCTCAACATCACCGATGACGTGCGGGATATTGTTGCGCTCGAGCGCCGCACTCAAGATCTGTAACAGCTCTGACCACAGCGAAAACACGACGCATCGATGGGTTGCATCGGGAACAGGCCCTCGCTCCGCAACCTGTCTTGTCGCGTATTCTTGGATGAACAGCAGATCGCGCACGACTGCTTCGATTTTGGCGCCAAAGCTTCCTTTAATGGGTGCCATCGCGCTCTGCGAACTCGCTGCTCCCGTCTGAATGAACGAGACCTCTCGTGTGTTGCAGACCTCACGGCAAAGTGGACACGGCAGCGAGCGGCTGTGTTGTCGATAGACGCGCGCCTCGAGGTAGCTCGACGTGCATTCGATACAGAAACAGTGGCCACACGGCAGGAGGACAAGCTCGGAACCCAGCTGTCGATAGCAAATCGGACAGGGCTCCTGACGCTTCGCTGCGAGATCCTCTACACAGGAGCTTTTCAGGCGTTGCAAGTAGACCAGCTGGCCTTTCTTGCGATCTGACTGTTCTTCAGCGAGGCGGCGATCTAACTCTAGCGCAAGCGCTGTAGACTCGATTTCCGCCTCTAGGATTCGATAGCGGCGCTCTGACTCGCTGACTTGCTCGCCAGGTGCTCGGAGCGTGATGCGTGTTGCCGCCATAATGAGTTCATCCAGGGCGCCCAGATAGTCTTTCTGAGCGCGGAAATAGACATGTGCATGCGTAAATTCCTTTTTCAGCAGGGCGAAGCGCTCCCACTCTTTCGCCGCTGATTCTCCGAGAACCCCAGTATCTGCATCTGCGTCCAAGCGTCTTAGTGCAGCTGCAATGAAGCGCAGGGCACGTTCCAGCTCGCTGGCCAGACGAACACCACCGTCGCCCTCGGTGATCACCGCCGCTGCACGACGCAGACGATCCCCAGTGGTTGCGTCGGGGGCTTTGCTCGCGTTCACCAGCCTGGTGCGCACGGCAAAGAGGCATCGCTCGTAGGCATCAAAGAGGTCCTCTGATTCGCAGTGTCGACAGGGCTCTCCCAGCATGTCCTCCCGGCACTGTCTACAGGTCCCGGAAGCACGCACCTCGGCTTCGCTCGGTTCTGCATCGCCATTGCCTGGCAGTGACAGGAGCCGATCCAGCAGGGTGCGTCGACTCTGCTCAAGGGCATCGAAGCTTCGTACCAGAGCGTAACGGAGCGCCTTCAGCGAGAGCGTCTGCGTTCCGCCGAGCAGCTGTCGAACGATGCCGTCCTCCTCGAGTCGATCCAGAAGCCACTGTCCACAATCGGCTCGTTCGATGGCGTCCAGCGCCGTCATCCACCAGAGACGCACGGGCGCTGCATGCGCACAGCGTTCCAGTTCGGAACTGAGACGCTGCAACTGCCGTCTCGCGTTTTGCACCTGCTCGCGTCGCTCCCGTAAATACGCCTCGCGTAAAGCGTCGGCATCCGAGCGCAGACAATCGTCTCGGAGCGTTACCCCAAAATCTAAGCGTTCAGCGGGGTGCTTCTCCAGCACTTGTGCCAAATTAACCAGTACATGGTATCGCTGTAGCGGATCGATTTCGACAAAATTGGCTTGTTTCGGCTCCTGTGCACGCTGCAGCACTGCGCGGTACAGGCGAACTGCATCGGCTGGTTGACCACGCAACCACGCGATGGCAGCGAGTCCATTCAAAGATGCCACCAGCGAGCGTTGTGCCTCCTCGCATTCGAGTCGTGCTCGTTGAATGAGGACGTCCAGTACCTGATCCATGGTCATCATGTTCGCCTCGAGCCCAGTCCCTGTGGAGCTACCACCGAAACCTCCCGGGGCCAGACGTGGATGACAACACGCCTGCCTTAGCACTTTCAGATGATGCAGCACCGAGCGAACCAGGCCGTATCCGCGTCGAGACGCAGACTTGAGCAGCGAACCCGGTTCCTCCAGGTATTTCGCAACCCGTGCGTTTAATAGATGCTGCACAAAACTGACACAGGTCTCGTGCTGGCGGTTGTAATAGTGTCGCTCGACGGGGCCGAGGCTGAGGTTCTGCATGATTTCAAACTGCGGCGGAAGGTTGAGCTCCATCCAGACGTCGGCTTTCTGGGAGCGCCAGGCAAGCGCTCGTATCAGCTGCGCTAGTCGCAAGCTCGCATCGCTGCCGTTCCGCTCGCAGGGTCGTATCAACCATTTGCGCCAGATTTCCGGTTCGCAGAAGGGTTCAAACCTCAGGAAACGCACAAGGCTTTCCAGGTCGTCCACAGATCGGCGTACTGGGGTACCGGTGATGCACCAACGCTTGTGCGCGTGCAGCTGCAGCGCCATCGCTGCTGCCGCGGCAACACCACCACGGATCATTTGCGCTTCATCGAGACATACCCGCTCCCACTCTATGCGAGTCAAAGGGGTTGGTGCAACTCGATAGCGCTTCTCGTATCGAAGACTTCTCGGCCGAAGAATGTTCTCGTGTGCCCGGTTGACGTCTGCGCGCAGGGCATCGTACGTGGTGAGCACCACATCCGCTCGCCTCAGGCGTCTCAGACGCTGATAGGTCTCGCGGTGCAGGCCCTGGTACACGACAACATCCAGGGAGGCATCCTCGACGTGCTTTCGTATCTCGCTTTCCCATTGACGAAGGATAATGCTCGGACAAACGATGAGCGTCGACTTGCTTGGTAGGGGCGTATCAGAATGAAGCAGCTCGGCGCAATCCTCGCAGAAATAGCGTTTGCGAGCGCGGCCCACGATGAGCGCGTGAACAAGTGGCTTGTTTTGAAACCGACCGCACTCGCAGCATACTCTCTTGCTTTGACGAATGCACCCATCTTCCGGAATATGATCATCGGATTGTCCAGAGGCATTTCCGGCGACTGGTCGCTGCGCACGCTCCAGAAGGATGCAAGCCAGCAGCTCGACGGTCTTGCCGAGGCCCATCTCGTCACAAAGCATGCCACCGTATACGAGGTGCTCGGGTATGGTATCGATTCCCGATGTCGAGGCCGCGGTTGCAACCGACTCGAGCGCATGGAAAAGCAGCGGCGCGTACTCGCCACCGCCTCGCGTATCCGGGATGCAAACCGGTGCCAGTGACTCCCAAGCAATCCCGTGACGTTCCCTTTCGAGCATCCAGGTGACGGCGCGGCACTGATAGGGGCGCAGCCGCGGCCGCAAACCAGGAACCTCCGGCGACACCAGAGGCCTGCTCGCGGCACCATGGGGTGCTCCGGGCGACGCTTCAGGTACAGCGTCGACATCCGACGGCAAGCGGCGCATGGCCTCATAGACCCAGGGCGCTTCGCCCCATACCGATCGCTCATCGGCAGCTCGAGGGGCGACTTGTACGTTCACCACGCCGCGAGCCGAGCGGAAGCACCAGCCCACATTCGCTGGTGCGTAAGCTGCAGTTGGCTGCAGCCGGGCTTCAGCTAGCGCCACCTGGGGATGCCACCAGCTGAGTACCTGGTGCAGGTCCCGCCGCAGCATCTCCTGTCGTAAAGACGCCGCGAGGCATCGCTCCCGATGCACAAGGACAAGGAAGCTCGGGATCGGCTCCGGAATAGGTGCAAGCGTCAGGATCTTCCTCTGGCACAGCCGCGTAACGCTTTCAACCAGCGCCGCTGGCACTGGGCCCAGGCTCACTGCTTCCGGTTGTTCGGCGTCGTCGGGCGCTTTCCGCTTCCTTGCCCTCATTGGTGGCTTGCAGTCCGCGCCCGCACACCCCGTTGAGACGAAGCGGAGTGACCAGCACGTTTGTGATCCGGACAATGCAGGAACGTTTTCCGAGGCATGCAAGTGCAGCACGGCGCTGTCCGTAAACGTTTCCACCTGGTGTTGCCCGAGCCCGTCCAGCATACCCACAGCGAACCAGTTCGAGTCTGCGGCTGCTGCAGGCTCGATGTCCAACCAGGTTTCAGTGCAGGCTTGAGCGGGTGCCAAGGAGCGTGGGCGCTTCGCTTCAAGCCTTCTTGGAGCTACCTGCGTTGTCTCAGTTTGCACGACGCCTTCATTTGTGTATGGTCGACGACGAGGTCGTGCTTGTTTAGTGCGCATTCGCTTCCGCGAGCGTCACGCGGTGTCCAGGCAGGAGCACGAGGCGCTCTGTGAGTGGCAAAACACCCCGCGCTTTCTTCGAAAGCCGTGAAACTCGAACACCGCACCTCTATCGGTGCTTGTTTCTCAAAGAAATTTAGGTTTAAGCCAAACACGGAGTTTTTCAGCGTGTGGTCAGGTTAGCGCGCCACCCACCGGCAAGCCAAGGCAACCAGTAACGAGTACAGTTCGTCTCGTTGCTCCGGGTAACACACGAGGGCTACTCTGGGCAGGGCACCTCGCGCTATACACTTGGACTTGATACTGCCTTCGTTTACTGGAATTTTCAACGAAATATCTCGAGCATACCCAGGAGACCATACATACTTCTTTCGGAACTCGCTGGCTATGTGGAGCGCAGACTCCTGCGGCAGACCAGCTAACCGTCCAACAAACGCGCTAGAGAGAGGCGCCTCGGTAGCTGCTGAGGCGTGCTCGAGTCCTCATGGACGTTTCTCGAGACACCGTCGCGCCTTGTATAGGGTCTTCTCTACGACTTCATCCCGTCGCACGCTTCCTTGACGTCTCTGTGAAGCGTATAAACCGCTGCTGGTTGTATGCAGGGACATGTACGCTAAACAGCGCGACGAAGCGACCGGTAGCGGCTCGGAAAGCTCGCCCTCGAGTTGCAAGCAAGAATGCTGCACTCCGGCTCTTCAGGCTTCAAGCATTCGCTGCCGAGAACCATCCGACATTGTTTTCCATACGCCTCCGTGACTCACTACACCAGTACGTGTTCGAATCGAACGCTGAACTAGTTGCTTCGTTCCAGCCTTGATTTTTTCCCCGGACTTTTCTTTTTTCCAAATGTGCAGCCCGGACATTCGAAATGCGTCATCGAAGGCCTACGGATTCATGGATGGCGATAGGATTCTGCGTCGAATGTTCGAAGCGGCTCCTTCGACGCTCTTCCGATGGAACTCGTAACGTCACCGGAAACGTTATGATTCACCAAGTCATGGAACAGTGGTTCGTTCAATATCTGATATTGTCATCCAATTCATACGGACAAGCCTCTGTTTTTCTCCGTTCCTTACGTGTCGCATGCGCAAATCACGCAGTCCTCAAGTTTTCGATCTTGCTGTTTCAAGGCAACTCGTGGGCGCTGGAATTTGTCCCGCTGGATTGGCGATGTAAACAAATAACGACGACAACGTTGTAGGACTCGCTCAAAGAGCTCATGTCGAAACGTCACAGAACCGCACATGACAAATCATCGATTCCGTTCGAATGTGGAATCCTGCTCCCTTTGTGTCTATCGAAGAAACGCCATTCCACAGCAGGACGAGAGTGCTCCTGGGCCATGATCCCAGAGACTCCCGTGGCATCTGTTTGCATGGGAACAGGTCTTGGACTGGGACCTCGGTCCTGGCAACCGTCGCTTCCGGTGGAGCGTGCACCACCGCTTTGCACGAAGAGAGCGTTGATGTCTCCAAGTTACTCGACTTGTTTTATCACGAACAACGCCGCGCACAACAAATCCTCTACCGAAATGAACAGCATGCGCTTGCATATGTCTCGGACAGAGCAATCGCCAATGGGATCTTCAAGAGGAAGCTCCTGATCGTAGGATATTTCGTCGGGCGCGGAAACGAAGCAGGGCATCGAGGAACGCCCTCTGTACCCGTCAAGGGCATCCGTCGAGCGACGTGGTCAGCAGTCGTGTGGTACAGGGCCGGCCCCCGAAGCACGATACGATGCGATAGACGTATGAGCAAACCTGCCAACATTCAAGCGTCACCGTTGTGAATGACGCATCGAAGCTGCATACAATCATGAGGAAATCGGCAAGCGATGCGTAGATCGCGACTTGAACGCTACCATCAACATTCTTCGACGACAGACCAGTGAGCTGGGCGGAAACGGAGTGACCAGCGTATTCGAAGCTACAGATAAGCGAGAAGAAAAGAAAGCAGTCACAGAAATACTTGCAAAGGCTGGTGTTGACAATCGTGTGACGAGTCCCCATTTTAGTTTGCGCACCCCGAGTTCAGGAACCTGTTTCATGTTATGCTGACACGGGTCCAGACACCGCTACGCTCTGCTGATCCCGGACTAGCATTCCTATCAGAGACAGAGACTTGGTCCAGTCAGGGATCTTCAGGTAATCACGGCCTCTCTCGGACGCATACTGCGATACCGGATGTGTACCGAGGTTGCCGCAGACGCGGAACTCGCCCTGTGCAGTCGCCGAAAAACGTGCGGCACGTCTTCTGCAGGCGACGCTTCATTCCGCTACACAAGGCGTATTCCCGCCGCCCGGCGACGAGTCGACAACTGCCAGAGCTGCAGAACATGCGAAGCTTCTCCTGAACTCTGTGCAGAATGTTGGGCTTTCAAGTTGGATTCGGGAGCGGGATCAGTCTTTTTGAACGCCGCAGAGTACTGGCTGGGCAAGTGCACCGACTCTGGCGCGGTTCCCGGTCGCTTGCGGTTACCGCATCTCGAAGGCCTTCGGTGTCGGTTAGCTGCAGGCTACGCAATCCTGGCGGGTTTCATTTGCCTCCACGAGTACCGAACGAAGAGCATGAGCTCCGTAGAGCGATCGAGCTTCTGGGTAATCGAACGCAGCGGCGACTGCGACCGGAGATGAGGGAAGCGCTCGCCGCACTTTTGGGCGAGTACCCGCCTACCAAGGAGATCGCCCAACAGTGGAAGTACCGGCTTACGCGAATAGCCCAGGAGGAACAAGTGAGACGAAAGCAAAGCACAAGTGCTCCGCAAGGTGCAGATCCTGGCCCAGTTACGCGACGACAGGCACTTCTTCGGGAGATCGAGCAGAACCTTCTCATACCCGAGAGCGACGAGCAGGTGCAGCGGGCGTTTTCGATCCTAGGCCGAATTATCGAACGTAAGGACAAACCTACTGAAAGCGAAGAAGCAGAACTCCAGCGCCTATTGGGTGTGGTGCCTGGCGGGGTGCTGACCGCCAAGCGCGCGGTACGGGTGTTGCGGGAGCAGGTTGCGAGTCGTCGGCGTTTTGAACGCTGGCCACCGTTTGTACCGCTGGCCTTGGAGCGCGTTCGTGAAGCCCGCGTCATCCTTCGCCAGATCGCTATCCAACGCTCGGCTGGTGCGAAAGCTGCTGCTCGCTTGAAAGAACTGCTGGCTGGTGGCTATCCGCGTAATCAACGGGTCGCCCGCTCGTGGTGGAAACGCTTTTGCCTCGTGGAGCGCTTGTATGAGAAAAAGGCTTACAAAGCGATGCGTAAGGAACTTGTGGAACGTACACGGGCGGAGCGACGAGCACGTGCTGAAAAGCGCCGTCTCCAAGGCGATGCACCACCCGCATGAGCGATTGCTGCAGTTGCGCATTTTGTGCTCAGAAGCCAAAAAGCGCTTTTTCTCCAGTGATGGAATGCAAGCTGCCTGTTTTTGCGGTATGCGAGCATGGGTGTTTTGGCTGCACAAGGCGTTCGAGAATAGATCTATGACCCTAGTCGTTCTTTTCATCACGAGCAGGGAGTCGTGGATCGACTGTATCTGGTTCATCAGCGCTTCTGCTTCGGTGTTTGAT
>Ga0123519_10006942_pt1 | contig 17660 bp, 15 predicted proteins | sample YelNatPaOPRAMG02_FD_87396 | JGI IMG/M metagenome (GOLD analysis project Ga0123519, IMG submission 87396) | Hot spring microbial communities from Yellowstone National Park - Yellowstone National Park OP-RAMG-02 (version 2) | ecosystem: Environmental > Aquatic > Thermal springs > Hot (42-90C) ... | reverse complement strand
CCATAATCCGGCTATCTGAGAGCAGCGTTGACAAGAGACAATGTGATTCTTCACCCGCAGCGACTGCGCCTTGCCTAACTTGCCCTCAAGAAAAGAAACTAAAACCTCCTGGTATCATTTACAATCATGTTAAAGAACTTTGGAAACTAGTTAAGATGTGTACTTTTCCTGATGGACGATTACTACGTATTGGTGGAGATACCCGCGTTCGTTACTGTTACTGTCAAGACTATGTAATCCCAACATGGCTTATGATTCTTGATAAATTTAATGACGACGACTGTATAAATTTTGAAATAGGATGGTTAAATAAAATTAAAAAAGAAGTTTCTTATAATAAAAATGGAAGTTTCCTATCAAATAGATGTGCTGAATTAATAAAAGCATCACCGTTGTATTATACTCGTTTAGAATCAGATCGAGCAGTAACCTTATCTATGGGCGCTTACTGGCGACGTATTTTTAATATTCCATATAAATCTCATAAAAAAGTAAAACCCATTATAGGTTCATGGTATGATTCTTATCATGGAGCCTTGTTTTACAAAGGTAAAAATCGATCTGTCTCCTTTGTATGGAAGTCTGCTGAACCACCACAAGGATTGTGCCTACCTACAAATGGTAGCAACTTAGCAGAATGGAAAGAAAACTTGGCAGGGGAAATTATTGGCACTGGAATGAGTAATTTTCAGGAAGTACTTTCTCATAAAGAAGAAAGTTTTAAAGGTGGTTTTATTACTTATGGAATTACTTTTTTTAACTCAAAAAATCTAATTGCGGAAGGACAAGGAGATGAAAAGATTGCTGTTCAAAAATTAGCTTTTGCATCATTACCAGATGATGCAACAGCAATTATAGTACAAAAGGCAGTAACAACCAATAGACGAAATTATATAAAATCAGTAAAAGGATTAAACCTTAAAATTCCTAATGACATATTTAATGATAATAAACGAACCTATTATTTTGAAAAAGGTACGATTAATCTTAAAGGTTTTGGAAGTAAGGAAGGAATTTTTAGAACAAAATCTTGCTGGCTAAATGTTGAAAATAAACTGTCTATAATAGTAGCTTATGGACAAAATGATTTAGTTATTTATAGACCTGGCAAAAGACAAATCGGAATTAGAGATAAAACAAGTATAAGTGGAATGCTGTATGCAGATGTAATTTGTGCTCCTTGCTTAATTGGGCTACATTCGTTTGATGCAAACAAAACTATTTATGATATTGGTTTTATAATTCAAATAAAGAGTTATAAATATACTAAAAATTATGTGAAAAACAATAAATTTAGAAACGTTTCTTCATCCTACATAAAGGCTATATTGTTAGAAGGTGTAGACAAAAAGAATTATTTATTCATATCAAATTTTGAAGATAAAGAAGTCACAGTTAGATTAAAAATACCATTTATGGAAAAAGCAATTAACATTGTAAATAATGAAACAATAAATTTTAATTCAGAATATATTTTTTCTTATAAAATTAATGCGAACTCTTCAAACCTATTTGCATTAAAGTAAAAAGTAAACTCTTTAATGGAAATTAAATCTATAAATTTTATTCTCAGTTATAAGAATATTAACCTTTTCATCATATGAATCTACTGGAATATTATTGACAATTTGACATTCAAAACATAAACCAATTCTTAAAACTTTAGAAGGGATATTTTTTAAAAAATTATCATAATATCCTCCACCATATCCTATACGGTTACCATGTAAATCAAAGACAACACCTGGAACTATAACTACATCTAATATATTAACATCTGAAATACGTTGAAATATCATTTTTGGTTCTAATATTCCATAAGTAGATAGCTCTAACTCTTTATTAAAATCTTTAATCTCAGAAATTACAAGTTTTTTTTCTTTTAATTTAGTAATTGGAACAAATACTCTTTTACCTTGATGTAAAGATTCTCTTATCATATCATGAGTAAATACTTCACTACGAAAGGATACATAGAACATAATATTTTTTGCAGATTTAAACTCATTTATTGAGAATAAATTTTTTTTTATTATATTACTATTTTCTATTATTAGTTCTTTTAAAAGTAAATCTCTTTTTTGGACTATTTCTTTGCGTAATTGCGATTTTAAAGCTGAAATTTGATTAGACACTTTGAGTTTTTATTAAACGTTTATATTCAATTATTTTATTGGCAATTTCATCTAAAGTATCTTTTACAAGTATTTTATTTCCCGTAGTTAAAGAAATAATAGTATCAGACATATGCTCTATTGTTTCTATTAAATCAACATTAACTAATATTTCTTCTCCTGTTATCTTCCTTAATTTTATCATATATTAATCACTTTTATTGTTTTTTCTTTTGTTATCCTCTTTTTTTATTTTCTCATTCCCACTTAAGTGCATCCTTCTTCCAAATATATGCAAGACCAATAATTAAAACGCCTAAAAAAAATACCATCTCAAGGAATGCAATAAGACCTATTTCTTTAAAAACTAAAGCCCAAGGATATAAAAATATTACTTCAACATCAAATATAACAAAAACAAGAGCAAATAAATAATATCTCATATTAAACTGAATCCACGCAGTTCCAATAGGTTCCTCTCCACATTCATATGTATTTGACTTTCTATTAGACGAACTTGTATCCCTTAATAAAAATGCAGTGACCAACCCTGCGATTGTAAAACCCAACGCTAATACTAAAAAAATAAATACGGAGAGATACTCATTTATCATTTTACAACCTCATTTAAACCAGCTAATTCTAATATTTTTGGAACTTTATCATCCCAACCCAGTGGCATTAAATGAATTCCTTGACAAAGAGGCTTTAGTTCTTTTATTAGTTTAGCTGCAATCTCAATACCAGTTTGACCTGACTTTGTTTTCTCCTTATCCTTTTTTAATTCCTCTATTAAATTATCTGGAACATAAATGCCTGCAACATTTTCATTCATATACTTAGCCATCCCAACCGATTTTAAAATTACAATACCTGCATATATTGGAACTCCAAAATCTTTCACTTTTCTCATAAATTTCTCAAATTTGTCTACTTCATATACAGCTTGAGTTTGGAAAAATTCTATACCCGCTTTGATTTTTTTCTCCATCTTAAAAAGTTGTGGTTCTAATGGCTCTGCACATGGCGAAACAACAGCACCTTTACAGAACTTCGGTGGTTCACCATCAAGTTTGTTTCCTGCTAAATCAAAACCCTCCTCAAGTCTCTTTACAGCATAAGCTAATGATACTGAATCCAAATCAAATACTGGTTTTGCATCCTTGTGGTCTCCTAATTTTACATGATCACCAGTTAAAAGCAACAAATTTTCTATGCCAAATAAGGCTGCACTTAAAATATCTGACTGTAGCGCTAATCTATTTCTATCTCTACAAGTAATCTGAAAAACTGGCTCAAATCCCTTGTCTTTTAAAACTTTACAAACTGCTAAAGAACCAAGTCTCATAACTGATGACTGGTTATCTGTAACATTTATTGCATGGACTTTCCCTCTTAAAACTTCTGCTTCATGAAGCATTTTATCTATTTGATAACCTTTTGGAGGTCCAACTTCCGAAGTTACAACAAATTTACCATTTTTAGTTAAATCAGATAACCTCATTTTTCCCTCCATTTATTATGTCGATTTTGAATAATCTCTTAATCTGATTTTTTGAGTTTCAATCTTTTCATTTAAATTCTTACTCTTGTCTAATATCCTCTGCCATCCACATTCCATATTTTTATTTACCTCACACTTTCCATTCTTTGCTCCTCCACATGGACCATTAAGTAATCCTTTTGAGCACGAAGTTATTGGACAAATTCCTAATGTATAACCTAACATACATTCTCCACATTGTTTACAATCATATTCTAAAGGAGTAACTCCAGAAAAGCCTGGTAAATAAAAAGTGTTACTTCCGGAAACTATTTTCTTTTCTGTGAGTAAAGATGCAAAAGTCTGAATTCCAACTCCACAGGAAAAAATAAGAATAGTTTCTGCATTTAATATTTTATCCTTATAGATCTCCACCCTTTTTTTTGTAAAATCTTCATTACAAATATAATCAAATGTTAAATCATCGGCTATAACTATACCTGCATTTTTTAACTCATTTTTAAGAATCTCTAACTCTTTTATTGGAAAATATACTTCCTGACAACCTAAACAACTTATCAATAATATTTTTCCTTTTAAATAAGGAATTATCTCTTCTTTACTTTTAATCTGAGTTATAAGCATATTATTTCTTCTCCTTAATAACTTTTTTTGCCTTTTTAATTATTTCTACTAAAGATGATTTTGAGGAGCATATATTTTCACAACATCCACATTCAATACAATTCAACACACCATATTTTTCCATTTCAGCAAATTTACTATCTTTTGCTAATAAAACAAAATAAGAAGGTTTTAGTTCCATTGGACAAACATCAACACATCTTCCACATTTTATACAAGAAATCTCTAAGTCAACAATATCTGGCTTTTTTACTATTACAATACCAGTAGTTCCTTTAATAATTGGAACATTATAATCTAACTGAGCAATACCCATTATAGGACCACCCATCTTCAATAATAAATCATTTTTTACATTTATATTACAATAATTTATTATATCAATCAAAGGGGTTCCAATTAGTATTTCATAATTTCCCGCTTTACCTACATTTTCACCTGCAACCGTAACAACTCTTTTTATCAAAGGCATTCCATTATATACAGCATCCCATATTGCATAAGAAGTACTCACATTATTAACTACAACACCAACATCCAAAGGAATCCCTCCTAATGGAACTTCTCTATTTAAAACCTTTTTAATCAACATTCTCTCAGCACCTTCAGGATACTTTGTCTTTACGCTTACTACTTTAATATTGGATTCATTACTTACTATCTCACTTAATTTTGATATCGCATCAGGTTTATTATCCTCAATTGCTATAATCCCATCTTTAGCACCTACTGATTTCATTATAAGTTTTAAACCATATATTATTTCTTTTGGATACTCAATCATTATTCTATAATCAGAATTAAGAATTGGTTCACATTCACATCCATTTATAATAACAGTATCTATTGGTTTAGGAGATTTTAACTTAACATGGGTTGGAAATTGAGCACCACCCAAACCCACAATACCTTTATCTTTAACAATCTCAACAATTTTTTCTTTTGATAAACTTTCTAAAGTCCCCAAAGGTTTAATAGATTCATCTAATACTCTTTTACCATCAGATTCAATAACAATAGAAGTTACTTCCATGGGTAGTAATGGATGCTTTCTTGGCTCTATTGCAATTACTTTACCACTTATACTTGAATGAATTGAAGCGGATATAAATGCTTTTGAATCTGCTATCTTCTGCCCAATTTTAACATTATCTCCAACATTTACTAGCGGTTCACAGATTGCTCCCGTATGTTGCAAAAGTGGAATAATAACTACATTAACTTCGGGAAATTTTTCTATTGGATTAGACTTTGTTAACTCCTTTTTCTCATCAGGATAGATACCACCATAAAACCCTTCATACCTTTTTTCTCTTAATTTACAAACAAAAAATTTAACAAAATCAAAATCACCTTTTGAATAATCTCTTAATTGCGGTTTTTCATCTATAATCTCTTTTACTTTATTCTGAATAGATAATCTTTCATAAATTTTTTCCCAAGCACAATCCTTATTTTTATCTATCTCACACTTACCATATTTTGCTCCTCCACATGGACCATTAAGTAATGCTTTTGAACAATGAACTATAGGACAAATCCCTCCTGTTAAAGTTAAAAAACAACTACCACATGCATTACATTTTTCAGGTGAAAGTGTAATCCCATGGTAACCATCTTGAAATATAGTATCAGTAACACCATATACTGGTTTAGATAGGATATCAGCAACTGTTTGTATTCCTAAACCGCATGAAATAACAGCAATCGCATCTGACTTTAATATATCATTATTTATCTTATCTACTTCCTTTTTAGTTAAGTATTTATTACATAAAAAATCCAACGGTAAACATCCAATAATATTTTTTCCTGATTCCTTTAAAACATTTACTAATTCTTTACACTCCGACTCTATTACTGATACAAAGTCTTTAAAACATTTATTGCAGGATAAAATAAAAATATCATTTTTTAAAGCCAGTATATCAATGATTTCTTCCTTAGATTTTAACTTGTATTTAGTATAGTCAAGTTTTTGCATGTTTAATATTTTTTATATTCAGAAATTTCTTTAAACCTTACTCTTGGAGTCTTACCATATTCTATTACTACATCTCTACCATCATTTAATATAGATAATCTCCCTGCCTCCATTACAAGTTCATTATAAAAACTATTTGCAGGTGTTGCGATTATTCCCTCTTTATCTATTTCTCTTATAATTTTCCTTCTTTCTTCAAGAGAAGTTGCTTTATTCACTCTTAAAGTAGCATTTACAATAGCCTCTATAGAACGATAGCCATAACCAACTGGAACTAATCCAATACCGCCTTTATAAACATATTGAAAATAATCAGGATTCGGTTCGTTATAAAATGTATCACCAAGGTCATTACCTTTAGTAATAAATGAATGCTTTACTCCTCTAAATTGGTCAGAATGAAAAATAACTCCACCATCATCTTTACCAGAAGTATATAAAATCATCCCTTGACTATTACCACCTGGACTTTTATCAGGATAACTTAATGAATTTTGAATATTCAAACAAGCACCATTATTCCAGATTACTCTACCATCAGTCCATAAAAATCCCTCATTACCATTTGGATACTTATCAACTATTCCATAAACTGAAACCATAGTAGGTAGCAACCCTGTTATAAATGCAACTAAATCAATATAATGACATGCAACATAAGAAAATGTATCAGAATTTTTTAAAGTACACCAATTTTGAAAATTAGAATGTCTGTAATACCACTTTTCCATTAAATGCGCCTGTCCTAATTTAAACTCTCCAAAATCACCATTTCTGTATCTTCGTCTTGCCATTAGATTTCTATCATCAAATCTCTTATGATATTCAACGCCTACAAATAGTCCTTTTTCAAAAGCAAGATCCTCTATTTCTTTTGATTCTTTATAATTTAAAACAAGAGGCTTCACGCTCATAACATTTTGGTCATTTAAAAGTGCTTCTTTAATCACAATATAATGAAGATTATCAGGCATAGCAACAACAACAAGGTTTTTAGGTTTCATGTTTTTTATAACTTCTTTATATAGTTCTGGAAAATTTTTATTTATATCAACTTTTTTATAATCCGGATAAGGATTGAAAGATTGATCAGGAAAAGCCTCTCTTAATGTTTTATTTTCTGCCAATGCTTTAAGAAAACTACCATTTAATGCTACTATATTTATATTTTTAATTAACCCTAATCTTTTAAGTTGATAAATAGAAGGCAATATTTGAACAGCAGTTATCATTCCACCACCAACTATAGTGACATCCAAATAGTTCTTATCTTTTAAACTATTTTTATTCATATTTTTACACTCCCTCATTTACATTTTTTACAGTTTTATTATAAAATATAGGTTAAACTATTGTCAATAAAAAAAAGGCCTTTTTAATCACTTGACTTAAGTATTATTATTTAGTATACTGAAATTATGGAGATGAAATTTATATTTTTCATAGCGTTTTTTATTTTAATTTTATGTGCTATTACTCTGCATCTTAGAATTCGTGCAATAAAAAAAGCATTGAAAGACTTACAAAATAAATATCAAAAATTACTTTTCCACTGTGATGATTTAACACAAGATGCAAAAATACTTGAAATTATAAATGACATATCATCAGAATTTGCTAAGGAACCAGATTTAAATAACATCCTAAATCATATTGCTGATACCATTAAAGAAATATTAAAATGTGAAATAAGTTTTATTGAAGTTTTCCCCGAAAAAAAAGATTCTGATACCTATAATATATGTAAAGGAGTTGAACATTTAAGATTGGATAATTACATTTATGAAAAGGTATCTCAAGGACATTCTGTTTTAATTAATAATCTATCCGTAAGACATTCCGAATATTCAAACTATGAAATAATACATGGTCAAGGAATAACATCATTAATTATATCTCCATTAAAATCACATAAAAAAGTAACAGGCTTTATTGGTGTATTTTCTAAATCAAATTATAACTTCACAAGTAAGGAATTAAGGTTATTAACGATATTTTCATCAGAAGCAGCTATAATCATTGATAATGCTCATTTAATTGATAAGACGAAAGAACTTTCTATAACAGACGAATTAACTAGTTTATATAATTTTAGATACTTTCAAGAAAAGTTACAGGAGGAATTTTTGAGAGCAACTAGATACAACCATGACTTATCTCTCTTTATGGCTGATATTGACCATTTTAAAGACTTTAACGATACCTATGGACATGAAACAGGTAATATTGTTCTAAAAAATGTGGCAAAAATTTTAAAAGACAATAGTCGTCCCACAGACTTTGTCTGTAGATATGGCGGTGAAGAATTTGTTATCATATTACCAGAAACTTCTAAAGAAAACGCTTCAATATTTGCAGAAAGAATAAGAAAAAAAACAGAAGAAACTATTTTTTTAAATGATAAAGGAGAAAATACACGTAAGATTACAATAACAATAGGTATATCAAATCACCCAACAGATGCTCCTAATAGTTATAAAGATCTAATAGAATACGCAGATAAAGCTCTTTACCGTGGTAAACTAAGTGGAAGGAATAAAGTAGTTTCATATTAATTACTTCTCTTTATATTCCTCTAAGTATTTTTTTAAAATGTATTCTCTTATTTTCTCTATAACCGAAGGTGGAGGATTTACATACTGTATTCCCATTTCATATAATTTTGTAGAACTTTCCCATTTCTTTTCACCTATTAATTTTATATAAGCTCTTTCTGCATCTATGTGTATTTTATCATCTTCTGGCGTTAGATTCATTTCTATTTCTATAAATCTATTCTTCTCTAATACATTTTTAATTTCATCACTTAGAACGATTACATTTATACACATCCCACCTAAACTTATATTCTGAGTTTTTGCTTCAATCCAATCAGTAAGGGCAGTAGTCTTATCATCTGACAATACTCTAAATCTTACAGAATTTTCTTTTGATAATCTAACATACTGCCTTCGTTCTATTCCATCAAAGTCTTTAGCCATCTTATCCTTCTTCGCCTCCAACATTACCAACTTCTAATTTCACTTCTGATCTTTGTTCAACTTTTTCAACCTGACCATCTCTAATCCAAAAAATTCTATCACTTACATCAAGCATTTTTAAATCATGTGTAGCACTTATAACTGTAACTCCTTTTTCCTTATTTAACCTTTTTAAAAGCATAATTATTTCTTTTCCTGTTTTTAAATCCAAATTACCTGTGGGTTCATCAGCTAAAATAATTGCAGGGTCATTTGCTAATGCTCTCGCAATTGCAACCCTTTGTTGTTGTCCTCCTGAAAGTTCTGAAGGCTTATGATTCATTCTTCCTTCTAAACCAACGATAGAAAGAAGTTCAGCACTCTTTGCAAGCGCTTCATCATGTGACAAACCTGCAAAAACCATTGGAAGCATAATATTTTCTGCAGCTGTCATTACAGGTATTAAGTTAAACGTTTGAAAGATATAACCTATCTTTCTACATCTAAGCCACGCTAACTCAAATGCATCAAGTTGTGCTACATCTACTTCATCAATGTAAACTTTTCCCTCTGTAGGTTTATCCAATCCACCTATCATATTAAATAAGGTAGATTTTCCACTTCCAGAAGGTCCCATAATTGAAATATACTCTCCTTTTTCTATTTGAAGATTAATACCTCTTAAAGCATGAACTTCAATAGTTCCCATACGAAAAATTTTTTTCACATCTTTTACTCTAACAACACTCTCATATGCCACCATCTTACACCTCCGTTCGCATAGCCTCTGCAGGAACCATCTTTGATGCCTTATAAGCAGGATAAATACAACCTATAACAGAAAGGACTATGCCTATTACTACTGAAATAAAAATATAAAAAATTATCTTAATTATTGGATAATATACTATAACTTTAAATCCATTTTTAACTAAATAAGCAATAGTTACACCTATTATTCCAAATAAAGAACCACCTAATGAACCTACTATGCCTTGAAACACTGCCTCTAGAATAAACAATTCTACGACAAATTTATCTAATGCACCTAAACACTTCATTGTTCCAATCTCTTTATATCTCTCAGTAACAGACATCAACATAGAATTCATAATACCCAATACACATACAAGTAATGAAAGTATAACTAACCATGTTTGCTTTACCTTAACATCAGGATCATCTTCAATTGCTAATGAAAATGAAATAGCAGAACTAGCTAACACACTAACTAAGAAGGCAATCCCTAAAAATATACCACCAATTGTGATAAGTGACCTTCCAAATCTAATTTTTAAACTATTAAAACTAATTTTAACCGCATCAGATAATGGTAGAGTAATCTGTCTACCTATTTTTTCCTCTTCCATATATCACCTCTTTAGCACAAATTAAAAATAAAAATTCTTTTATTTATAATTTTATAATTTACTAAAATAAATGTCAATAAAAATTTTCAACATTTTAAAATACTAACATCGCACCTCCATTTTCTATTGAAAAAATTCGTTATATATGTTATACTATCACAAATAAAATTTTTTTAGAGGTATAAAGAATGAAAATAACAAAATGCGACATAAGAGGAGTTTACAAAGAAGATATTGATGAAGAGTTAGCATTCCATTTAGGCCAATCAACTCTAATTTACACATTTAGAAAAATGCATAGAGAAAGTGGTATTAAAGTCGTAGTTGCTGGAGATGTAAGACCCTCTACTGTATCTTTAAAAAATAGCCTTATAGAAGGAATGAGTTCTATAGGAGGAGAAATAATAGACATAGGAATTGTTCCAACACCTGCATTTAATTTTGCTAATAAATATTTTAATGCAAATTTAGGAATAATGATAACTGCTTCTCATAATCCTCCTGAATATAATGGTTTTAAAATTAATATTAATGGAAAATCTACAAGTGAACAAGAATTAAATGATATAGTAAAAATATTTAAAACCAAAAGTTATAGAGTAGGAAAACGAAAAGGTAAGATTGAAGAAATTAACATATTAAACATCTATATAGAGAACCTTTTAAGCAAAATAAATTATAAAGGAAATTTAAAAGTAGTGATAGATGCTGGAAATGGCAATCAATCTACTCTTGCTCCTTTTATTTTTGAGAAATATGGTCATAAGGTTATAAAACTTTATTGTGAACCAGATGGTAATTTCCCCAATAGATTACCAAATCCAGCAATTAAAGACAATTTAATAAATCTAAGTAAAAAAGTAAAAGATACACAATCTAATTTAGGTATAGCTTTTGATGGAGATGGTGATAGAATAGGATTTGTTAATAATAAAGGATTGTATGTTGAAAATGATAAAATTATATCTTTATTTGCAAAATACTTTTTAAAAGAGCAACCTAATGAAAAAATAGTATATGACATTAAATGTTCTAACATTGTTGCTGAAACTATAGAACAAAATAAAGGAATTGGTATTGTAGAAAAGTCCGGTCATTCTTATATTAGATTAAGAATGATGAACGAAAAAGCAATTTTTGGCGGAGAGTTAAGTGGACACTACTTTTTTAAAATATTGGATGGTGAAGACGATTCACTATTTGCAGGACTACTTTTGTGTAAAATAATTCAGGAATCTAAAAAGAGTTTGGCAGAATTAGAAGCAGAAATACCTTCTTATTTTACTACTCCTGATATTAGAATACCTTTTGATATAGAAAAAGCAAATGAAATACTAAACAGTATTCCATCTAGATTTAAAGATTTTTCTCTAATTACTATAGATGGTTTCAAAATACTTTTCCCCCATGGATGGGCTTTAATAAGAATATCAAGTACTGAACCAATACTTACATTAAGGTTTGAAGCAGATGACAGATACAAATTAAAAGAAATAATTAATACAGTATCAACAAAAATTCCTGAAATTAAAGATTCAATCTTTGATAATGTATCTCTATCATAAAGAAATAAAATTTTAGAAGAAATATTTTATGAAAAATTTTAATAAAGTAATAGGAATATTAGGTCCTATACGAATACCATTTCTTATATTAACACCTGCATGTGTTCTACTTGGAATAGCAAGTGCAGTATGGACTCAAAATAAATTAAAAATACTTAACATTATAATAGTTTTTATTGGAGCATTAGCATCTCATATAAGTGTTAATACCTTAAATGAATATTATGACTTTAAAAGTAAATTAGACTTTTATACACAACCAACTCCTTTCAGTGGTGGAAGTAAAACATTACCTAATAATCCAGAAAAAGCAAACATAGCGCTTCTTATAGGAATTATTTCACTTTTTATTGTTATAATCATAGGAACTTACTTTATTTACCTAAAAAGATTGCTTCTTTTACCTATTGGATTACTTGGTATAGTTATTATTGTTACTTATACAAATTGGATTACTAAGAATCCTATAATTTGTTTAATTGCACCAGGTTTAGGTTTTGGTATACTAATGGTAATGGGAACACATTTTGCACTTACTGGTTCGTATTCTTGGACTTCATTTTTTGCTTCTTTAGTTCCATTTTTTCTTGTAAATAATTTATTGCTCTTAAACCAATTTCCAGATGTTGAAGCAGATAAAATTGTTGGAAGAAAACATCTTCCTATTTTACTTGGTAGAAACTTTAGCGCAAAGATATACAGTTTATTTCTTATATTGGTATATATATCAGTTATTTTAGGATATTTATTTGGATTTTTACCTATAACAAGTTTTTTAATCTTTTTAACTATCCCACTTTCTTATTTATCAATAATAGGTACTATTAAAAATGCGGATAATATACCTAAATTAGTTCCTATATTAGGTATTAATGTGATAATAACAATCTCTATTCCTATACTACTCGCTATAGGTCTTTTTATAGGATAACAGTTTTAATAATGCTATTTAACTAAACATTTTCATATCAAACTTTATACCTTTTAAGTTTAAATCTTCAATAAAACTTGGAATAACTCCAGTAGGTTCAAGGGTACCTAAAATTTTGCCAGAAGAATCCATCCCTTTTTGTTTAAACAAAAATATATCCTGAGTTGTTATAATATCTCCTTCCATCCCAACAACTTCAGTAATATGGGTAATCTTTCTAGAACCATCTTTAAATCTACTCTGATGAACTATCAAATCAACTGCTGAAGAAATCTGTTCCCTTATTGCTCTTAAAGGAAGTTCCATTCCTGCCATTAAAACCATTGTCTCAAGCCTTGATAGGGTATCTCTTGGAGAATTGCTATGTAAGGTAGTTAAACTTCCATCATGCCCTGTATTCATAGCCTGAAGCATATCAAGCGCTTCCCCACTCCTACATTCACCCACTATAATTCTATCGGGTCTCATTCTTAAAGCATTTTTCACTAAATCTCTTATTGTTATTGCACCTTTTCCTTCAATATTTGGTGGTCTACTCTCCAATGTAACTACATGCTCCTGTGGCAAATTCAGTTCTGCTGAATCTTCTATTGTTATGATTCTTTCATCAGAAGGAATAAACTCCGACACGATATTTAGTAAAGTTGTTTTTCCTGAACCAGTACCTCCACTTATAACAATATTTTTTCTAATAATTACACATGCTTTTAAAAATTCTGCAGCTTCTTTTGTTAAACTACCAAATTTTATTAAATCTTCTATCTTTAACCTTTCTTTTGAAAACTTCCTTATTGTTAAAGAAGGTCCTTTTAATGCCAAAGGCGGAATAATTGCATTAACCCTTGAACCATCTGGTAACCTTGCATCAACCAAAGGAACACTTTCATCAATTCTCCTTCCTATTGGTGCAACTATTCTTTCTATTACTGTTAATATCTGCTTATCTGATATAAATTTTTTATCAGTTAAATATAATTTACCTTTTTTTTCAATATACACTTTATCTTTACTGTTTACCATTATTTCTGTTATTTTAGGATCGTTTATCAGGTCTTCCAATGGACCTAATCCCAAGGCTTCTTGTAAAATTTCCTTTATAAGTCTATCTCTTTCGTACCTATTCTTTATCTCCTTAACCTCATTTGCAAATATTTTTTCTATGGTTTCTTTAACTTTATCTGTCAAATTAGATGATTTACTCCTATCGATAATACTATCTATATCTATATTTATATTCTTTAACTCTTCAACTAACCGTTTATGAACATTTTTCTTTACTTCCTCTTCTTCTACTTTCTTAACCTTCCACTCTTCCTTTACTTCTCCCACTTTTTCCACTTTTTTTTCCACTTCATCTACAATTTTTCTTATAGCCCTTGATACATTACTTCCAGAGTCACTAAAACATATCGGTTCACCTTTATTAATTGAACTTAATACATCTAAATTGTATGGAATTATCCAATTGATCTCCTTGTTTAAATACTTTTTTACACTATTTATATCTACTCCGAATCTTTCATCATATTTATTTAATACAAATTTTATGTTATCAATATTATAATGAAATTTAGAAAATTCTCGTAATTTGTTCTGAACACTTTTTATACTAATTAAATCTGGATTTACAACCATAACAATTAAATTACTGATATCAAATAATTTAATAAACTCTTCTATATTTTCACCAACATCAAATATAATATATTCGTAATTGTTCTGAAGTAAATTTAAAATTTCTCCAATAGATGTAAATTTTTCAAATGGTACATTAAGGTAAGATAACCCTGATTTATGAGATGGAATTAAATTAATTAAAGTAGGAGTTTTAACAAGATTTTCAAAAAAACCATCTTCAGATAAACTAAGCATTACTGAACCACTATTAGGATAGAAATCTATAAGTATTGCTTTGTTATTTTTTGTAAGGCAAATACCCAAATTAACAGCAAAAAAAGTACTTCCAACTCCACCTTTAGATGAAACTATTGAAACAATTTTCGCCATAGTGGCTTATTATATAGGAAATAAATTAAAAAAGCAAATATTTTTCTAAAAAAGTTCTTAAATACCTACTTATAATAATTTTAATATTGTTGTTGTAAAGGGCAAATTTTTATGATATTTTAACATTTATGGTAGTAATAGTTTTTATAATACCGTTTATCCTTTATATCATTACACTTGCACCAACAATAGTAGCAGTTGGTGATAATGCAGAACTTATAACCTGTTCATACATACTCGGTATAGCACATCCTCCTGGTTATCCTTTATTTAACATACTGGGAAAACTATTTACTTATCTACCTTTTTCAAATATAGGATATAGAGTAAATTTAATGAGTGCATTTTTTGGAAGTTTATGTGTCCTCTTAATTTATCTAATAGTTTTTATTCTCACAAAGGATAAAATTTCAGGAGTAATTTCTGCATTTGCACTCGGATGCTCATCTTTATTTTGGAAATATTCTATATTAGCAGAAGTCTTTGCATTAAATAATCTTTTTGTAGCAATCTTAATATTTACTCTCTTAATATGGAAATTTAAAAAAAATATAAAATTATTATACTTATCCTCTTTTATATACGGACTTGGACTCACAAATCATCAAACACTAATTTTTCTACTTCCTGCAATTTTATTTTTCATTTTCAAAGAAGACAAAAAATTATTAAATTTAAAAATTTCTCTGTTTATCATTCCATTTTTACTTGGATTAAGTCTTTATTTATATTTACCAATTCGCGCATCAAACTCTCCAGAAATAAACTGGTTTAATCCTACTAACTTAGAAAATTTTAAAAAAGTTATATTCAGAACAATATATGGTAAGCCTAATTTGAATCTCTATCAATTACTTTATTTTAAAAATAGTGTATTTTATAATTATTTCATTAAATTAATAAAAGACTTTTATTATATAGGATTTATATTTATCTTTTTTGGTTTAAATAAATTAAAACGAACTAAAAGTATTTTTTGGTTTTTATTTATAGCATTTATTCTTACCGGTCCTTTCTTTACTTTATTTTTAAAATACGATAACAATCCTATTTATTTTGATGTAGTTTCAAGATTTTATATATTATCTTTTACAATTATTTCTATAATTATTGGATTTGGAATATTTTCATTGAAAGAAAAATTATCTCAAAAATTCTATAATTTAATTCCGCTTATTTTAATAATCCCTATAATTACAAATCTTCCTAAATTAGATTTACACAAGAATTATTTCTTATATGATTTCTGTAAAGATACATTGCATTGTATTGAAAAAGAAAAATCAATATTGATCGTAACTGGTGATGCAACCATAATGGGATTTGACTACCTTCAAATAGTTGAACAAAAATCAAAAGAAATCAAAGTCTTTTCTTTAGAAAAATTAAGTCATGCTTGGTATATAAATGAAGTAAGAAAACATCATAAAGATGTATCCTTTCCTTTTGATAGAATTGCAATAAATGAAACCTTGGAAAAATTTATTGAACCAAATAAAAATTTTAAATTTTTTGCAATGGGTTTAACAAAAGAAAGATTAGGAGAAAACTACAAACTTATAAATTATGGACTTGTTTCAGAAATTGTAAAAAAAGACACTAATCTAAATATATTAGAATATAAATCAAAAATTAATAGTTTAAACCAAAAACTAAAAATCTTTGATTATAAAGTATGTGAAGGCGAACCAAACTTTGAATTAGAATTAATTGATTATATTGCTAAATCAAAATTCTCAGTTGGGTATTTTTTCCACATTAATAATGAATTTGAATATGCAATAGAATCCTATAGAGAATCAATTGGAATAAATCCAAAATTTTCTTCACCTTATAAAAATCTAGGAGTTCTACTATATCAACTAGGTAGAAAAGAAGAAGCAATTACTTACTTTGAAAAATATATAAAATTAACTCCTATAGATGATCCTGAAAGGAATATTATTTCCAATTTAATTGATAAGGAAAAAGCAAAATAAATTATTCACCACTTACTTTACATTAATAATAAACCCACTACTATGTGCTGTCATATCTGGTGAATACATTGATTGTAACGTGGCAGCACCAATACGATATGTACCTGCTTTTGTTGGTCTTAATGTATAACTTAAAATATACTCACCATGAGGAATCCAGCCTAAGAAGAAATTAGTTAAAGAATCCCTCGGCTCTTCATAGAAAAAAAGTTTCTCATATTTCCATCCTGAAAGAAGTGTATCTGATTCAAAACCAGATGCCTTAGGGTCCTTTAGATGCATATATTCAAACTGACTCTTAGCATTTATTTTTAATTGCACAACGATTTGGTCACCAACATTAACTACTTCACCTGAATTAATTGGTATTAAATGATACTTATCTTTCTCTTTAACCCTCTTGTAAAATGTTCTATCCAAATTAAGCATTCCTGGTGTAGATGCAGATGGAACCTGGTCAGTTGAATATATCCATGTTAATGAAGCAAAAGCAATGCCAGACCCTTTTTTTTCTAAAACTGCACTATTATCCTCATTAGTTATGTCAAAACCTTTTTTCTGCCATCTTAGTGGTTTCTCTAAAAACTCATCTGCTTTTACAACTACTGAATCAGAAATACTT
>Ga0123519_10006939_pt1 | contig 17662 bp, 12 predicted proteins | sample YelNatPaOPRAMG02_FD_87396 | JGI IMG/M metagenome (GOLD analysis project Ga0123519, IMG submission 87396) | Hot spring microbial communities from Yellowstone National Park - Yellowstone National Park OP-RAMG-02 (version 2) | ecosystem: Environmental > Aquatic > Thermal springs > Hot (42-90C) ... | reverse complement strand
TATGCGCCTCGGCCTGTAAAAATCGCTGAACCTTGCGATTGGGCAGTCGGCAGTGCATGTTCCACATTGGAAGCACACCATTACCTTTTCTGCGCCATGCATCTTGCTCATTTTATACTTGAACTTCGGGTCAAGCTCTCCAGCTTTTAAAACTATGGAGGAAGCCTGGAAAATCATACCTGATTCGCCCTTGAAGTTTATAAAGCCTATTATAAGATTTTTGAATATAACAATTACGATTTGTTCTTTAGGGCATGGTTATTTTAGATACGTTCAGATAAGTTCAAGAGGGTATATTCGGATGTTCTGTCCTCCAAGCTGATTTATGATAAGCTGCTTTACGTCTTCGTATTTCAGACAAGCCTCCCGTTTATTGGATTTTATTTGAATTTTTGTTTGTCTAAAGTGACTTCCCTGCGGAAGATCAAAGAAAATGTATTGGTTGTCTGCTGACGTGAATGTAATTCGCAAGGCAACTGGTGGTTTAGAAAGGGGAGCAGGTATAATCGAATAATAAAGGCTTCTGGGTTTTAATTTTAAAACCAATTCCTTGTAAATTTCCCATTCTTTGACGTAAATTTTGCTAAAAATTTTTGGGTTCCCCACGTCTTTTCCCCAACTATCCTCCAAATACAGGTATTAAAACGTGCAATGTATCTCCATTGCATAAGGAATAATTCAATAATTTGTTTCCTTGAATTGTGATGCCGTTTAAGATAAAAACTGTGGTTTCATTAAATTTATTTTCATAAAATATGTATTTTTCGAAATCTTTTCCATACTTCTTAACCAATTGCAGCAGCAGATCTAAACCTTTTGAACCTGTTTTCAGTTCAACAAGTTCTTCATCTTTACCCGAAATTTGCCTTAACATCCCTGTGTAGATAATCTTGACTTTTATGTGTTTATCCATGTTGTCACGCAACGTTTGATTTTTAAGGTTAGTTTAATCTTTATCCCAAAGATTTTTATTTGTTTCTGTTATTATTAACAAAATTCTAACGGTGGTAAATTTGGGCGTCTCCCAACAGACCAAGGGCTCAATTTTGGTTATTGGAGGTGGAATAGCTGGAATTCAAGCGGCGTTGGACGCGGCAAATCAAGGTTTTAAGGTTTACTTGGTCGAAAAAACGCCAAGTATTGGTGGATCTATGGCAAGGCTTGATAAAACTTTTCCAACAAACGATTGTTCTATATGTATCGAAGCTCCTAAGATGGTTGAAGTTTTAAGGCATCCCAATATCGAATTATTAACTTATCATGAAGTTCAGGAAGTTAGTGGTTCTGTTGGAAACTTTAAGGTTACTCTAATAAAGAAGCCTCGGTATGTGATTGAGGACAAATGTAGCGGATGCGGAAAATGTTCTGAGGTGTGTCCGGTTATTGTGCCCAATGAGTTCGATTTGGGGGTTGGGCAAAGAAAGGCGATATATCTGCCATTTCCTCAAGCAGTACCCATGGTGTACACTTTGGACCCGCTTTGTCAGAACGGAACTTATTATAAAAAGTTAGGTTATAATGCATGTGTCGGAACATGCACAATCGAATGCGTTGTTTGTCGCTCTTGTCCTATAGCAAAATGTATAAGCGCATGCCATGAGGAGGGAAGGGACGCTATACAGCTTTGGCAAAGGCCTAAGAAAAGAATAATTGAAGTTGGTAGCATAATAGTTGCCACCGGATTTGAAATTTTTGATCCAGAATCAATAACTGAATATGGTTATGGGGTTTACAAAAACGTAATGTTAACACTGCAGTATGAAAGGCTACTTAACGCTTCTGGACCTACTAATGGCATAATATTGAGACCTACAGACAGAAAACACCCCCGCAGGATAGCTTGGATTCAATGTGTTGGTTCTAGAGATGAAAAAAAAGGCGTGCCATACTGTTGCAGGATTGGATGTATGTACGCAACCAAGCAAGCCATAATAACTAAAGAGCATGATCCAAGCATTGAAACATATATTTTCTACATAGATCTTAAGCCTTACGGCAAACGATTTGAAGATTATGTGAAGAGGGCTAAAGAACTTGGAGTAAAATATGTAAGGGGTAGAGTGGGCAGGATAATTGAGGATCCGAATACAAAGGATTTGATACTTCGCTATGAAGATACTGAAAGTGGGGATATAGGAGAATTAAAAGTTGACATGGTTAATCTTACGACAGCCATACTCCCAAGTATGGAAAATAAAGAACTTGCGGAAAAACTTGGAATCGAACTGGATGAACATGGGTTCTTTAAAGTAAAGGATTTAGCTTCAAGGGTTGAAACGAACATAAGAGGAATATATGTTGCGGGCTGTTGCATAGAGCCCATGGACATTCCAGAAGCGGTTTCCACAGCAAGTGCAAGTGTTGGAAAGGCGGTTGCTGACATTTTTGAGGCAAGAAACAAAGAAGTTAAGATGGTAGAATTACCTCCAGAAAAAGAGGTTAGCCCCACCGATGAACCTAGAATAGGAGTTTTTGTTTGTGATTGTGGAAGCAACATTAGACGAGTAGTTAATGTTCCCGAGGTAGTTGAATATGTAAAAGCGCTCACGGATGTTGTATGGGCTGAAGAAGGTAAATATCTGTGTTCCGCCGATTTTCAAGATCGAATTAAAAAGTGCATAAGAGAGCAAAATTTAAATAGAGTTGTAGTTGCGTGCTGCACACCTAGAACGCATGAGCCATTATTTAGAGATGCGTTAAGAGAAGCTGGACTTAACCCGTATCTCCTAGAATTTGTTAACATACGGGAACATTGTTCATGGGTGCATATGCATAATCCTGAGGAAGCCACTGAAAAAGCTAAAGACCTAGTGAGAATGGGGGTGGCAAAGGCGAGACTTCTCCAGCCAGAAGTAGAGTTTGAACTCCCAGTTGGTAAGGATTGCCTCGTTATTGGAGGTGGTATTGCTGGCATGAATGCTGCTGTTGCATTGGCAGAAATGGGCTTCAAAGTTTTATTGGTTGAAAAAACCGAGGAACTTGGTGGTTTATTAAGAAAAATGCAAAGTCTTTTCCCATACGATAAGCCAGCAGAAGAAATCATCGATCAACTAATTCAAAAAATTAAGCGGAATAAAAACATAATAACATATACTGGTGCAAAAATCAAAGGTATAGAGGGTTATATTGGAAATTACAAGGTCCTTATTTCAAACTCAAATGGTTTGGATGAAGAATTTAAAGTTTCAACAATTATCGTTGCCACTGGAATTAAGGAAATTGAACCCAACGGTCAATACGGGTATGGAAACGACCGGAGGATAATTACACAGTTACAACTAGAAGATTTATTAAAGAATGGAAAACTACCGAACCTAAGAAATATTGTTATTATTAACTGCGTTGGGTCTCGTGAAGGGGGCACCCCCTGTTGCAGAATTGGTTGCGGGGTATCCATCAAAAATGCAAAACGTATAAAGGAGCTTTACCCAGAGGCGGAAGTTTACATTCTTTATAAAGATTTAATGATTTTTAACAGTGATGAAATTGCATATTATAAAGATGTCATAGAAAAATTTGGAATAACCCTTATAAGATACACGGAATTCAATAAGCCTAAAGTCCAAATTAATGATAAACATTTGAAAGTCAATGTTTACGACAGTATGTTAAGGAAAGAGATAGAGCTTGTTCCAGATCTTCTTGTGTTGACGGTGGCCCTGGAGGGCAGCGAGGAAGCCGAAGAAATTAGGAAGCTTCTCAGGGTTCCTGTTGGAACTGCAGGTTTTTATGAGGAGGCCCATGTAAAGCTTCGTCCATTAGAGTTTGCAGCGGAAGGCATATACCTTTGTGGTGGGGCCCATTCCCCTCAAACAGTAAAGGAAGCGTTAACTCAAGCAATTGGAGCAGCATGCAAGGCTTCAATTCCTATGAGCAGGGGATATGTCAAAAGTGAGGGTATTACCGCATACATTGACCCCTCAAAGTGTGTAAAATGTGGAATTTGCGCTAAAACTTGCCCATATAACGCAATTGCCCTAGAGAATGATGTCTATAAAGTTATTCCGGCCTTATGTAAGAGTTGCGGCACATGCAGTGCTGAATGCGCGAAGGAAGCCATTACAATGAGACACTTCACCGACGAACAAATATTTGCACAGATAGAAGAGGCTCTCCGTTATAAACCAGAAGAGAAAATATTGGCATTTGCATGTAATTGGTGCAGTTATGGAGCAGCCGATACTGCTGGGATAAGTAGATTTGAGTATCCTTCTAACATACGGATAATTAGAGTTATGTGTTCTGGACGGGTGGCCTCAAAGTTTGTTGTTAGAGCGTTCGAGAAGGGTGCAGGAATGGTTCTTGTGGCTGGATGTGAGTTTCCAACATGCCACTATGCTATTGGTAATTATAAATGCGAGAAGAGAATGGATATACTAAGAAAAAGGCTAACGAACATGGGAATAAATCCTAGCAGGTTGCGAACCGTTTGGCTTTCTGCAGCACACGGTAAAAAATTTGCGGAAATAGTCAGAGAGATGGTTGAGGAGTTAAAGTCTATGAATCTTTAAATAATCGTTCTAAAAGTAGAATGAGGAGGACCTGAAATGCTATACGGATACGCTGGCAAAATATTATACGTAAACTTGACAAATGAAAAAATAACGACTAAACCGACCCCTGTAAGTCTTGTAAGAAATTATATTGGTGGAAAAGGGGTTGCTTCTAAGCTTTTGTACGACTATGTTAAACCTGGAATAGACCCGTTAAGTCCTGACAATAAATTGATCTTCGCCACAGGCCCGGCTACTGGAACGGCATTGCCAAATAAAGGGTACATAGTGACTTTTAAGTCGCCTCTGACAGGAATTTATGCAAGTTGTAGTTCAGGAGGATCCTTTGGAGCTGAGTTTAAACGTGCAGGATATGATGTTTTGATAGTTGACGGAAAATCTGAGAAACCTGTCTACATATGGATAAGAGATCAGGAAGTACATATTAAAAATGCGAGTCATCTCTGGGGCAAAGACACATTTGAAACAAATGAAATGATTAAAAGCGAACTTGGTGATTCAGAGGTTAAAGTAGCACGCATAGGTCCCGCTGGAGAAAATCTCGTTAAAATTGCAAGCATCATGAACGATTATTCTCGTTCTGCTGCCAGATGCGGACCAGGCGCAGTTATGGGTTCGAAAAATTTAAAGGCAATAGCAGTGCGAGGGACAGGTAATGTCAATGTTGCAAAACCTGATCAGTTAATAGATTTTGTTAAGGAATATCATGATCTAATAAAGTCGATTCCAAGTACTGGAGTAAGATATCCACGGTGGGGAACTTTCCCCGGCGTAAAAGAGCGCAATTTCTGGGGAACCCTCCCAACCATGTACTGGCGTAAGGGCATATTTGGAACGTCATCCACTCTGAATAATCCTGAAGCCATAAGAACAAAAATTGTTTACAAAGACAAGGCATGTGAAGGATGCCCTGTCTACTGCGCCAAGCTAAGCGTCCTTGATGGAGGGAAGTATGCTGGAACCATTGTGGAAGGCCCTGATTATGAGACAATATTTGCTCTGGGTTCTCTCTGCGGCAATGAAGATATAGAAGCGATAGCAAAAGCTAACGAAGTATGCGACAGAGTTGGTATAGATACCATAAGTGCTGGAAACATCGTGGCATTTGCCATGGACTGCTATGACCGTGGTATTATTAATTCAAATGATACATATGGAATGGAGCTCAGATGGGGCGACGGAGATGCAACGGTTAAGTTGCTGGAAAAAATAGCCAAAAGGGAGGGAATAGGAAACGTGTTAGCGGAGGGCGTAAAAGAAGCTGCCAAAATCATCGGCGATGGCGCTGAGGCATATGCAGTGCACGTTAAGGGATTAGAACTTGCAGGCATAGATCCTAGGGGAGTTAAGGGCATGGCTCTGTCATTTGCTGTGGCTGATAGAGGCGGATGTCACAACGTAGCCAACATATATAAAGAAGAAAGTAGTGGAAAGCTAGATAGGCTTGCAGCTCAAGGAAAAGCGGTTCACTTGAAAGCATTGCAGGAACAGTTGGCGGTTGCGGACTCCATGATTTATTGCCGTTTCTTCCGCGACACTTATTCTTGGGCCACTTTGGCGGAGGCTATTTCACTACTAACTGGAATTGATTACACTGAAGATGATGTGAAAATGGTTGGTGAACGCATAGTAACAGTGACCAGAGCCTTCAATGTTCGAGAGGGAATTAGAAGAATAGATGATACACTTCCCGAGAGATTCTTTAGAGAACCACTCCAAGAAGGCCCTTCAAAAGGCTTAGTTTTAAATAAAGACGAGTTCCAAAAAATGCTTGACGAATACTATGAAATTAGTGGGTGGGATGAAAACGGAATACCAACAGAAGCCAAGTTATTAAAACTTGGATTATCAGACATAAGTGAAGATATCAAAACTTTAATGGAAAAGGGGGAGAAAACATGCACAAAGTAATCGTTGTAGAAGCGAAAAAGTGTACAGGTTGCAGAGTATGTGAATTGATTTGTTCATTCACTAAAGAGAAAGTTTTTAGTCCATCACTGTCGAGAATTCACGTTGTAAACATCGAACCTTTCATAGATGTAGCATTGACTTGCAGATTCTGCGAGGATCCTCAATGTGTGCGTGTATGCCCAACAAACGCCTTAAGATTGGACGAAGAGAAAGGCGTCATAACTGTTAACGAAAACAAATGTATTGGTTGCGCTTGGTGTGTAGAACGTTGCGACTTCGGCGTCATAACTTTGCATCCTTCCAAGAAAAGTGCAATAATGGTCTGCGATCTTTGCCGAGATATGGATAAGCCACCATGCGTAGAATTCTGTCCACCTAAAGCGCTTCAACTTTCGAGTCTAGATGCAATTTCTCGAAAGAAAAAGGTGGAAATAGTTAAAAAATTAGAAGCTGCAAGTGGAGCATCAAGTCGTTGAACTTCATTTCTTTATTTGTCTTTCAACAAGTTCCACTATGTCAATTACTTCGATTTTAGCTTTAGATTTTTTAGCAGCTATATCCAGTTGTGTAACGCATGAAGGACATGCTGTAACTAAAATTTCAGCTCCGGTATCCATCGCTTCTTTTATTCTTTTCTCAGCAATTTCAAAGGAGAGCTCTGGAAAGGCGGGGGCAACGACCACGCCACTGCCACAGCACCATGCGTTTTCTTTATTCCTTAGCATTTCAATAAACTTTACTCCGGGGATATTTTCTATGATTTTCCTAGGCTGTTCAAAAATTCTGGCAAATCGGCCTAAGTGGCATGGGTCGTGATATGTTACCGTTTTGTTAAGTTCATTAAATTCAATAGACTTTTTATCGACTAGCTCTTCTAGAAACTCCGTTATGTGCTGTACCTCAAAGTTAATTTTTACATACTCTGGATAATCCTGTTTGAAGGCTAGGTAACACCCTGGACATGTGGTTAATACTTTTTTGGCTCCTGCTTCTTGTATAGCTTTTACGTTGTTTATGGCGAGTTTTCCTGCCAGATCGGTTTGTCCATTCCATATTTGGGGGGTTCCGCAACACTGTTCATCATTCATCATGGCAAATGGGGTTCCAATTTTCGTGAGTAAATTGACGGTTGACTTGGCTATTTCTGGTTGTCTGTAGGATGCGTAGCATCCCGCGAAATATAGGGTTTCTCCCTTTGTTGGAATCGGATTTCCTTTACGCCACCGTATCATTTCATCTTTGGATTTTCCAAAAGGATTGCCATATTTTTCAGTTAGTTCATTGATTTCCTTTAGCACTGGTAGAGGCCCTAAACCTTTTTCCACGATTTCTTGTCGCCAAGCTTTTATTACACGTGGAAAATCTACCTTTGCCCAGTCGAACATGGGACAAACTTCTTTGCAAAGTCCACAGCCAAGATCCATGTAGACTAGCTCTACTAATTTGTCGCTGTATTCCAAGTTTCCTTCAAGTATTGCTTTTGCTATAGCAATCCTGCCTCTGCAGTCGTAGTGTTCAAATCTTAATTCTTCTCTTATTGGACAAACTAGATATGTATTTGTTAAATCTCTTATCATTTCTCTGCAATAGCCGCATCTAAAGCACCTGTATATTTCATTTTTAACTTTTTCTAATCCCATTTATTTCACCTCAAAATAGGAAGAGCCCGGGGTTTAAGATGTTGTTAGGATCAAGGGTCTGCTTTAGCGTTTTGAAGAACATGTAGTATTCGTTTCTGTAGAGCGGTGTAAGATACGGAGTCCATGCTTTTCCAATCCAGTATGGGCAACTTCCTTGGTTAGCTATGTAGTTAACGAGTTCATGCCAGAACTCAAGAGCCTGCTTCCATTTCTGTGGAGGTTCACTTATGAAACTAGGTCTGCATGCAAAATTTACTGCTGGCCCTTTGGCCATGAATGCAGCGTTCAGCCACGCCTTCATGCCTGTGTCTGGCTGTGTTAATAGCAGATCTTGATGTTCCCAGAGCATTTGGTCAACATCGGTAGCTACTTTAGGCAACTTGTATGTGGGAATGAAACCGTTGATAGGTCCAGAAACTCCATAGGAACGTATTTTACATGCATGTTCGCCTATTAGGTCAAATGTAGGTAACTTTGCTGGATCAGGCCCAGCCAGCGTTCCATCCCATTTTTTAGCAATCTTATCTAGTTTATTCTTGTAATAGGCGATAGTTTCTTTGTCACCTTCAAGACTAACCATAATTATCATTTTTGACTCCTTTGGAATCTGTGGCCATTTTATAGAAGTTTGTTTACATGAATGTTCACCAACTATCACTAATCCGTCGTAGATTAAACCAGTTTTTCCTAACTCCATACAGGCTTTTGTTCCCCTTTCTAGATTGTCAAAGCAGTATGTCTCAAATTCTCTGGCTTCGGGTGGAAGGCGTAGTCTAACGGAAACTTCTGTCTTTATTCCAAGGACTCCTTGATCGCCTATGAACATTCCAGTTAAGTCAGGGCCAGATCCGTAGCGATGAAAACGCCCTCCCACTCTAGTTGAGTCAGAGCCTGTTCTTATAACGTCACCTGTAGGAAGGACCACCTCTAGGCAAACGATTTCTTCGCCCCAAGCACCATACTTTGCAGCTCCAATTGGGCATGTTAGAGTTGCAACAGAACCGCCTAACGTTGCGCTGTATATGGCATGGCCGCCGTAACAACAGTCTAAACCTTTTTCATGAACTGCTTTTATAAGGGCGCCAAATGTAACCCCACCCTGTGCAGTTGCCACCATTGTGTCTTCGTTTATTTCTATTATTTTGTTCATGTCCGTCATATCCATCAATATTCCTCCTGGAAAATAGGGGGAACAGCCTCCAGGCATACCAGAACCGCCGCCTCTTATCGTTATTGGAACTTTCGTTCGGTTCGCAAGTTTAACAATTAAAGAAACTTGTTGCGTTGTTTGCGGTTTGACAATGATCCCTGCCAAGTTCCCTTGTTCGATACCAGCGTCAGCGTATACAGCCCACAATGCAAATTTCTCGTCTGTAACATTTTCTTTACCGACGATTCCAACGAGTTGTTCGTATAACGGATGATGGGCGCTCATTTAATATTCCACCATTAAAGCAAATGTTTTGAAAAAGTTGAATAAAAACGTTTTGACTTTATTACGTGTATTTAATAATTTGCTGATAGCTTATCGTTTTTAATATGCGAAACTATTTATGTATTGCTTATGCTCTTCTCGCCGCAGGCATATTTTAGTGTGTTCAAGAGTTGATTGCACTCTTAATCTTTTGTTGTCTATGGAAATTTTTATAACGTACTTTTTAAGATATACCATGCAGGTGGAAAGGATGGTTAAGGCTGCTGTCGTAAAGGAGTTCAAAGCGCCCAGTTTAGAAATAATGGAATTTCCACTGCCAGAAGTTGAACCGAACGATGTTTTGCTTAAAGTTAAATTGGCAGCAATTTGCGGGTCAGATGTGCACAAGTTTAAAGGGGAATGGTTCTGGCCAACACCTATAATTCCTGGACACGAAGCTACTGGAGAAGTCTACCAACTAGGGTCTAATGTTAAAACTGATTGGTGCGGCAAGCCTATCGCTGAAGGCGACATGGTTGTTTACAGTTCATATTACCATTGTGGAAAGTGCTTTTACTGTGTTAAGGGAGAGCCTACTATGTGTGTTAACAGGGAAGAACTTGGCGGAACAATAACTTGTGATAAACCTCCACATTTAAACGGTGCCTATGCAGAATACATTTACTTAAAACATCATTTTCCGATTTTTAAGGCTCCAGAAAATCTATCGCCAGAAGTCTTGGCGCCATTGAATTGCGCTTGCTCTACTGTTATGCATGGAATCCAGAAGATAGGGCTTAAGCCTGCTGACAGTGTTGTCGTGTTGGGAACAGGTGGATTAGGCTTTTATGCAATAGCAATAGCTAAGGCACTTAACGCTTCTAAAGTAATAGTGACGGATATGATAGATCAAAGGTTAAAATTAGCTGAGGAATTTGGAGCAGATTATACAATTAACATAAAAGAATATGAAAAACCGGAGGATCTGATTAACAAAATATTGGGGTTGTCAAACCATGGCTTTGGCGCTGATTTGGTTATTGATGTCACCGGACATAGCTCATCCTTAATACCACAAGGCATACGTATGCTTCGAAAGGGAGGTAGATACTTAGAGATAGGAGGAGATGCTAATATGCATTCATCATCTCCAATTATTGCATCCTCCTTTGTCCCTGACAGCAAAGTTATCATGGGAGTGAGAAACTTTAGCCCTATACATCTACTGCAATCATTGAACTTTACGCAAGCGCATACCGATGATTTTCCCTTCGAGAAGATTATTTCCCACAAATTCAAACTTGAGGAGATTAATGAAGCCTTTAGAGTCGCAAGCTCTCGTGAAGCAATTAGAGTAGGAATAACTCCATAGGTGCAAAATTTAACTCTATATCATCAGAGATAAATGTCTATTATCATATTTTGCGGAATTAATTAATTTTTAAGCAGACATTAGTATCAGCTACTTCCGAAAAATTATGATGATAAAACGATGGAAGTAAAGAATAGCTTTATTAACTAACTAGTCAATCGGCAGCATCCTATCTTAACAATATTCACTTACCATAAAATTTAAAAAGAAACCTTACAATAAAATAATGCGAGTGATTTCTAGGAGGAAGTAAAATGAGCGAAAAAAAAACAGCGTTAATGAAAATTTGTTCACCGATCAAAGTTGGTCCTTACACGCTTCCCAACAGGTTCCATGCGGCTCCAATGGTTAAAAACTTCTGCACCGAAGAGGGATACGTGACTGCTCGTGAAGTAGCTCATTACAGAAGATTAGCTGAAGGGAGATGGGGTGCAATAACCGTTGAGGCGACTAGGGTTCATCCTACTGGTTCAGGCTTTAGTCGAATGATGGCCATGTGGAGTTATAAACATCAAGCAGGACACACAGAACTTATCGATGTCATAAAAATCGTTGCTCCCGAAACGATTGTGGGAATCCAATTCGTTCACTGTGGTGCACAAGCCAACGTGAGATTGGGTGCTTGGGAGCCTGATCGGAATGGAGATTTTGCATATTCCCCCTCTGGCTTGTGGCCCGGCGACAAGCCAGTACGTTCTATGACGAAAAAAGAGATTAAACAAGCTATCGAGTGGTTTGGGCAAGCAGCTGGATATGCAAAAGACGCAGGATACGACTACGTAATGTTACATTGTGCGCACGGTTTCCTAATAACAGAATTCATGTCCAAATATTGGAACAAAAGAACAGATGAATACTGTGATTTGCTGCGCTTCCCGTTAGAATGCTGGGAAGAGATCAAAAGAGTATGTGGGAAAGACTTTCCAGTTGTGCCACGAATAAGTGTGAGCGAATATTTCAAGGAATCCCCGTTTGCTAGAATACTATTCGAGTGGGCGAATTATCCAGTTGACGATGGAATAACCGCTGACTGGACAATTAAAAACGTTATACCTGCTTTCGAAAAAATGGGTGCCATATGGATAGATGTTTCGGCCGGAGCTGTAGCCATTTCGCCAGACTGGCAGATCCCGCCACTTTATTATTCAAGAGGGACATACCTAGAAGACGTGAAAAAAGTGAAGAAAGTAGCAACTGTACCAATATCATGTGCTGGGAAGGTCGGTATGGATCCAAATCTCTGTGCAAGAATAGTTGAAGAAGGAACAACAGACATTGCGACTTTAGGAAGGCCCGAGTACTGTGATTACGATATCCCTCGAAAGTTCATGGAAGGGAGACTTGAGGACATACGCCTATGCACAAGTTGCAACTACTGCACCGAATATCTATTCTGGAACGTCCCAGTGCTTTGCAGCATTAACCCCGAATTTGGATACGAAGCCGAATACAAAATAGAACCAGCAAGGCAAAAGAAGAAAGTAGTTGTTGTTGGCGGAGGCCCAGCCGGCATGAAAGCAGCAAAAATACTAGCTCAGAGGGGACATGATGTAACTCTAATAGAGAAAGAGGAAGAACTCGGAGGGCAAGTTGCTCTAACTGTTAAGAACCCATTCACCGCCGATTGGAAAAACCTACTAGTATACTTGGAAGCGCAACTTAAAAAATACGGCGTGAGAATAATTAAAGGGAAGGAAGCAAAGGCAAATGAGATACTTCAAATGAAACCTGACGTAGTTATAGTTGCCACAGGATCCGTAGGCGCAAAGGAAGACGTGCCAGGAGCTGAAAAACCGCTGGTTTTAACCTTAGACGAGGCAATTAAAAAAGGTCCAGATGAGCTTGGAGATAAAGTCGTTGTTATCGGAGCGCGAAAGTGGGGAGCAGAACTTGCACTGTGGCTTGGAGAAGAGGGAAAAGAAGTTACGTTAGTCGACGAGACGGATGGACCTATTGGAAAAGATATCAGAGATACAGAACGCATGCTTTGTCTGCCAATTATGCTACGGGAAAGAAAAGTAAAGGTAATGCTTGGATGCAAAATACTCAGAATTGAAGATGATGGAGTTCGATTAAAAGACAAAGAAGGAAAAGAGCAAATAATTAAGGCTGACAACGTCATATGCGCTGTAAATAGGAAAACCGTCATCGACCTTTATAACGCACTCTATGGCAAGGTTCCAGAGCTATACGCAGTCGGAGATTGTAGAAAGCCGGCTTACGTATATTACGCGATACATGGAGCAGATCACATAGCTCGTAAAATATAAGGGCGTAGCCCTTAAAACCTTCCTTTTTTTATTTATAAGGCTCCAATTCGCCAAATACTACTGGACGAGTTTCCAGCTCCATTCTGTTATCACGTTTCCTAATTACAATGTTTTTTAGCCAATTCTTATCATCCCTTTGTGGGTAATCCTCACGCAGGTGTGCCCCTCTACTTTCACATCTCATTAAAGCCGCCTTGGAGATCATAAGTCCCACATCAAGGAGTCCACAAGCCTCCAAAGCAAAGCAGAGTTTCTCAAGTTCTCTTTCTCCAGAGACGCATATATCAGGCAGCATTTCTTGCCTAATCTTTTCGAGTTCATCTACAGCTTTTATAAGGTCTTCACCGTTCCTCGCTACACCCACATACTCATCCATAATCTTTTGAATTCTTCTCTTAACATCCGCAGGATCCACGCCTTGCTTTTTTCCATAAAATTCAGAAATCCTTTGTTTCTCAACAACCACATCTTCCAAGTCAATATCTTGATGCGAATTAGTTGAAAGAGCCCTTTCCGCAGCGAAAGTCCCGGCTCTAGCTCCGAAAACCATAGCATCCGTTAAAGCGTTTCCTCCCATTCTATTTCCTCCGTGAATACCACCAGTAACTTCACCGGCCGCAAACAATCCAGGAATACTCGTTTCGCACTTTTCGTCAATCACCACTCCCCCCATAAAATGATGAGCCCCAGGCGCCCATTCAATTGGTTGCCATGTAGGATCTATTCCCTCAGCCTTACAAGACTTGACAAACGCCTCAAATCTATACAACTCCTCCTCTTTAACTCCTGATAAATCGTTATAAACCCCGCCATGGACAGTCCCTGCACCACGTTTTATTTCTTTATGTGCAGCAATCATCATTTCATCACGCGTAACATCCTCAATCTTGTTCGGGTAGTATTTCTTCATGTAACGTTCTCCAAACGCATTGTAAAATCTTCCACCTATAGTTACCAAACCGTCAGATGGAGGAGGTTGGCCCCTGAGCTTTGGAGGATGAACAATACATGATCTAAACTGTACAAATTCCATATCAATCAGCTCAGCACCTGACCTGTATGCAAGGGCGTAACCGTCACCTGTCATAACAGAAGGGTTTGAAGTCAAAGAGTATAAATAACCGGCCCCCCCAGTAGCTAAAATAGTGGATTTCGCGTTAAAAACTATAAATTCGCCGGTTATAAAGTTTATACCAGTTGCGCCAACAACACAACCATCTTTTTTCAACAACTTAGTTATCATCGTATTCTCATAAATTGGGATATCTCTGCGTATTACTTCATTAGTCAAACCTCTGATAAATCCACCACTATACGGTTCCGTAGATATAGCAGCTCTGGGAAAACTACACCCAGAGAAGCGGAATAATTTGTACCTTCCATTTTCCTTAACAAAAATTGTTCCATAGTTTTCCAAATCACGAAGTCTATAATAAGCCTCGCTAACCATTATCCTAACAAGTTTTTGATTACACAAGTAGTCGGAACCTATAACAGTATCCTTGAAATGAATATCTTGGCTATCTTCTGGATGCAAAGCAACATTCATTCCGCCCATGGATATTGGGGTACATCCCGAAAGAAGTTTACCTTTAGTTACAACTAAAACCTTAACTTTCTTTTCATGTGCCTTAATAGCAGCAATTAATCCTGCCCCACCAGAACCAATAACTAAAACATCCGTCTTAACAATGTTTTCAGCACCCATTTTTATGCACCATAGTAAATACGAGAATTCCAATCTTATTTATATAAGTTTTGCAGTTAACGGCAAATTTTATAAATACATCGCCTCTATACTAAATCCGAAAAGGCTTAGTAGGTGTAGAGTATGGTAGAAATGTGGATTGCTGGGGTAAGTTTGGGGCTTTTTGCAGCTGCTTGCGCGTTCCTTGCCACTGGTGCTACTCTTTTAGGCAAAGGCTCTCCAAAAGAAGCGGGGTTCGTACAAATATTCGTTGGCTTCTTCCAAACAATTGCGATCTTTATAACAGTAAGCGAAGGAATACCCTATGCTCCTCAAATGCTTTTCATGTTTGCTATCGTTTGGTTCACTTTCGGATTTGCAAACATCACTGGGAGAGGACTAGAGCCATTGATGTGGGGAACATGCCCTGTAGGTGGTCTATTCTATACATTAGACTTCTTCTATGAATTATCGTGTGGTGCATATACATGGGCAGGCTGTGCCTTGGCTTGGGCTATTCTCTTCTGGCTGTTTGTCCCGCCAATTTTCAGCAAAGCTGGCGCAAAAGCTATTGGATGGTATATTTCAATACTTGGAATAGTCGCAGATTTTATACCCGCATGGCTACTGATAATGGGTATACCCCTTCCATAATAACCTATAAACACCTTTTTTCTTTTTTAAAAAAATTAATAAGCTAGTTAGTAGAATTTCATTTTCGAACGCATACTTGAGATGATAAGAATGAAGATAATTGATCTAACCTTGGAGATAAGCGATGGGATGAAAATTTTTCCAACAACAGGATATATCGAACCAAAAATTAAATTAAATGTTACCCCAGAAAATGATCCATTAAGAGGACAATACGAAACTTCTCCAGGCATGAAAGCTTCCTATTTATGTTGCATGGTTCACACAGGGACGCATATAGACGCTCCAGATCATTTATCTTATGGCAAAAAACTGCACGAAATACCCATTGAAACGTTTATTGGAAACACGGTTATCATAGATATGAGCAAAAAAGCAGCTAAAGAAGCGATTACCACTACGGATCTAGAAGAAGCATGGAAAAAAATCAAAAAGGAAATTCAAGGAATAGCAATAGATAAAGCCATAATAAGAACCTGTTGGACTTCTAAAACTTGGGGTACAACTGAATGCTTTACCGATTCTCCGTATCTAACCAAAGATGCAGCACAATGGTTGGTAAAAAAAGGATTTAAGCTTATAGGTTTAGATTTTCAAACAGATCCCCCAGGAACCATTGGTCGACCAGTACACGAAGCACTATTAGGAAACGGAGTATGCATAATAGAGTACCTAACTAACACTGAAAAAATAAGCAAAAAACTAGTAAAGTTATACGCACTACCTATGAAATTGTTTAATACTGAAGCAGCGCCAGCACGAGTTATTGTTATTGAAGATTAACTATACCCGCCCACAATAACATGTGCCTATCCATTTTGATGTTTAATGCTTTATCACCATCATTTTAGGAGTAAAACGTAAAAATTGAGGATATGTACGTAAATCTTGACTTTATAAACAGCTTTAACACTTATTTAATTATGTGGTCATTAAAGAAGACAAATCACGTTTAGTTAAGGAAGTTTACAGTTCATATTTCTCTCCAGGCTCAAGCAAAGCAACTTTAATGCTGGACAATGATTCAACCTTTGTTTTGAACTCTTTTGGATTTGTCTCCCATCTATGAATCGGTATGACTACTTTGGGGTTTATGGCCAAAGCCGCTTCAACAGCTTCAATATTGTCCATTGTGTAAGTTCCGCCGCTTGGCAACAATGCTAAAGAAATATTTCTCCTTTTCAACTCATTCATTTCAGGGATGAAATCTGTGTCACCGGCGTGGTAAATAGTTTTTTTGTTTACTGTTATTAGGTAACCGACACCAAAACCTTTCGGATGGAACGGGTTTCCTGGAGACCTGAAACGCTTAAAATTATATGCGTGAACAGCCTCTATGAGCAGCCCATTAACATCTAGGTTCTCGCCCGGCTTAATGACTCTGAGTTTCCCGTCAATTTTTTGTATACAGTCCAATGGAGCAATAATTATCGTATCTTCTTTTGTTATATTTTTAATTTTTGAAGAATCACAATGATCAAAATGGGAATGCGTCACAAGAATCACATCGGCTTTATCGACATATAATCCTTCATATGGATCAATGTAAATGCTTTTCTCATACACGGTTAAATGACAACTTGCATGCCCAAGCCACTCTAAAATTACTTTAACCATGCCCACAGCCTCGAGGCCAAATTTCTATGTCTTTATTTATTAATTTATTTATTAATTATTCTAATCAATGTAAATACTTATTGGGGTAAATTTAATTTTCAGCCAACTATCAGCCTTAAATTAAATCATAATCAAGGAAAATTTATACTTTATGAGCTGGCGATTAGTTCAGTTTACCTGGTTGCAGTTAAATTGAATGATTTGGAATATGGTTTGTTGAGCTTGTTTAAGCCAATCGCGCGTATTAACGGCATTGCATTTTGGAATGCATGGATCTTTAGCAAGTGAAGGACCAAAGTAAACAGCGTCAAAAATATAAACACCTAAAGAGGGAAAACGAAAAGTTCAAGAATCAATACAAAAACAATATTAAATCGTGTTTTAATCTCCAATCCTCAGCAGATTATGCGCATGCGACAAAATACCACAAACTATAATTTTGGATGACTTATTTTAACCTCTTTCAATATGGCTTTGAATTCTTCCTCTCTCAAGGAAGCCTTTCTGCCGTTTTCGTAGATTTCTCTAACTTTCTCCACCACAGCCATCAATGTTTCGTTGTCAGGTGCTTTTCCTGTAATCT
>Ga0123519_10006938_pt1 | contig 17662 bp, 9 predicted proteins | sample YelNatPaOPRAMG02_FD_87396 | JGI IMG/M metagenome (GOLD analysis project Ga0123519, IMG submission 87396) | Hot spring microbial communities from Yellowstone National Park - Yellowstone National Park OP-RAMG-02 (version 2) | ecosystem: Environmental > Aquatic > Thermal springs > Hot (42-90C) ... | reverse complement strand
GGTATAGCCCGTGGTGTTGCCATCGATGCAGAGGGGTATGTCTGGGGAGGTGCATATAATACAGGTACCTTATATAAGATACACCCAACAGAGGTGGACAAGAATCAGAATCCACCACGGTGTAAGATCGTTCAGACTATCAATACAGGATTGAATATATACGGACTTGCAGTAGATGGCTCAGGGTACCTATGGAACTCCGGCTCCAACCAGACATTCAAGGTGGATACAAAGACTGGGCAGATTGTAGCAAAGTACAACAGGCCTTACTGGTATGGTATTGCCGTTGATAAGAATGACAATATCTGGTTTGGTGGATATGGAGGTGGAGGACCCATAAATGTTATCGATGGAAGGACAGGACAGAACAGGACTACACAGAGCGGCACTGGATATACGGGGGTTACAGTGCATCCGGATGACAACTCTGTATGGGGTTCGGGCTATGGGAACGGCACAATTATAAAGATTGACAATGCCACTGGAAATGTATTGTGCAAAGCAAACATCCCATCAAGAAGTGGTTGGAGTAATCCTCACGGCATAGCGGTCGCCCACGACGGTAGAATCTGGATGCCCCTGAGATACGGTGGATATGTCCTCGTCTATGATAAGAACTGCAATTTTATTACAGCCTATGAGGTTGATGCGGGGCAGGAGCTTTACACCTATTCTGATATGACAGGTATGCAACTGGGCTCTATCACATCAAAGGGTGGACACTGGATACAGAATTTCGATACGGGATACTCCAATCCGCTATACTATAGTGTAGAGTGGAAGTCAGTGGAACCACCTCAAACTGGCGTAGAGGTTCAGGTGAGGGCGGCAAAGACGGCGGGAGAGCTTCAGACAAATCCGACTCAATGGTGTGGACCATTCAACAAATCACCCGCGGATCTCACAACTTGCCCATTCTTGAACGGAAATAGATGGTTGCAGGTAGATGTAAGGCTCTGGACACAACAGAATGGAGTAAAACCATCAGTATCTGATGTCGTTGTGAACTGGTCGAGACCTTAGGGCACAATTCATAAGTCTGCACAAGGTAATCATTCGGTTACAGGTGGCAATTATCATTGTTTATAGAATGTTGATTTTAGATTGTAAGATTGTAGGGACAGACCGATGGTCTGCCTTAAAAAAACTTACCCATTTCCTACTTCCCACTTATCCATTTGTTTTTATGAGAGGGGAATTAGTCCGTGTCAGTAATCCGTGGTCGGTGGTCCGTGCATACTTTCAAGACACCCTTCTATAAGAGGGAATTTACTTACCCATTTCCTACTTCCCACTTATCCATTTATACTCCGTGAACCGTGTCGGTCTTCGGATCAATTCTTTATCGAAGGGGAATTTTACTTACTTATTTCCCACTTCTTATTTACCAACTTATAACTGAATCTTTACTGCAAAAGGAGGAATAGAATAGATTTTTGCTTGTTTTCTGTTAACTTATTGAGTTTTGGGGAGAAAACAGATTGAGATTGACATTTACACTATTATTCTCTATACAAGCGTTGCGATGGTATGTATCTTGCCATTAAATTATATAAACCAAAAAGTGCAGGGCGGGGTGTTACTTGCTGGAGGTAAATATGAACTCAGTCACAAATGCTGAAATCTCGAAATTAATCGAGCAAATAGAAGCATCAAATGATGAAATATGCCCCGAGCTTACAGGTCGGCTATTGAAGGAGTTTGCAAGACTGATAGATGAGAGGACCGCTATCTCTGTCAAAGAAGACATCGAGAGAATTCTAATGAAACAGATTGGCAGAATATCATCTGAAGATCTTTCTAAAAGGCTTATAGAACTCATTGCTGGAGACAGAAAGACCGAATTGAACAACATCGGTGAAAATGAGTTTACAATAGCAATAATTCCGGGGAATACATCGACAAAGGTTACAGTATATCGCGGGCTCCATCTATATGCCAGAGAGGATATCCCAATACCGATAGCCCAGAACCCAGATGCAGATTTTCGAGTAAACCAGATACGCACATGGTTACAAAATAAGGGCATCTCACCAGACAAGATAGCAGGGATAGGCGTAAAGGGTGGCTACCTGCAACCAACGGCTGGAGGCACATATATCGTAGATGAGGAGATGGTAAAGGATGTACTCAATTCATCCATCGAACACGCCTCCAATTTTGGTATACTGATTGGCCATCAACTCAGGGAGAGGATGAGAAAGAGAGATATCCTGCTGACCACCTCAGACCCTATATCCACTGATGAGATGAATGATGTGAACAGGATTTTAGGGGTGAGTGGATACTTCAGAAAGGGCTCGGGCGCACACTATCTGAATCATCGTTCGCTCGCGATCATTCTCTCTGCCCTAATCGGCGAAAAATACAATGAAGACATATTTATTACCTCACACGCAGGTGGTGGTATATCTACTGTGAGACATCAGATGGGGAGAATCTCGGAGGTATTCAATGCCTTCTCCGATATGCCCGGTTCTAATCGTGCAGGTAATATTCCTATTGAAATACTGATTGATGAAATCAAGTCCGGAAATATCTCTATCGAAGAACTCAAGAGACTAATCTACACAGATGGCGGGCTCATCAATCTCACGGGCACGAATGATTTCAAGACGCTCATCGATTTCAGGGACAAGGGTTCTACCGGAGCGCAGAGAGAGAAGATCGACCTCGTAATCGAATTCTTCACGGGTTCGATTGCAAAATCAATAATGCTGTGTGCCTCGGACAATATGCTCCCATCAATAATTGCCATCTCCGGTGGTCTCGCCAGGTCGAGAGAGATAGTAGAAAGGATAAAGAATAGAATCAAACTGAATATCCCTATCATACCAGTTGTCAACTCCTTCGATGCAGAATATCTCATAGCAGAGAATATACTATCCAGATTGACACCAGAAAACCTGAAGGACTACTCGAAGGAGAAAATCATATTTGCCAGAAATCTGAACAATCTCAAGAAGACACTCAATACAAAGCTATTCGATTCCCCCGTAATGCGGGTAAAACCTCTGATGCCTGCAAGGTGTATCAATGACATAATATTCATCGCAAAAGAAAAGGCTATCGAATTTGGCACACCGAGAATAGGTATAGTCGGAGGAAACAACGAAGAGGCTATAGAGGCGGCAAATCTGGCAAACTCCGAGGGTAGATTCAGGATCGCAAAGTTCCTCCTGATAGGCCCATTCGCCGAGATATCCCAGATAGCGTGGGATTACGATATTCTGATAGACAACGACAACTTCACTATAATCGATGCCGAAAACCCGGTAGAGAAGGCAATGTCTCTCTATAAGAACGGAGTAGTAAATATGCTTATGAAGGGTGCCATTATGACGGAGCAGATAATGAGGTCCTTCATAGAAACCACAAAATCTATGTTACCACCGGAAGAGAAGGTCTTTCTATCACATGTGGGCGTATTCGAAATTCCATCCTATCCAAAACTCCTGCTGATATCAGATGCTGCAATCAATCCAGCCCCAAACAAGAATGCAAAGAAGAAGATTATTGCGAATACCCTTTCTGTCGCAAAGGCTCTCAATATCAAATGTCCGAAGATTGCCATAATCTCGGCGGTGGAAAAGGTAAATCCTTCGGTACAATCCTCGGTCGAGGCAAGGGAGATTGCAGAGGAGATGTCCGGTTCCGATGAATATATCATTGAAGGGCCTCTCTCCGTAGATGTCGCCATAAATTCAAGGATAGCCGAGGAAAAGAAATACTCTGGCAGAATACGAGGTGATGCAGATATTTTGATTATGCCCGATATAGAGGCAGGGAATATAATATACAAGACACTGACCGTATCCAGCCACGCAAAGATTGCGGGTGTCGTAGTAGGAGGAAAGGTGCCACTCATATTGACATCGCGAGGAGACACCTCTCAGAGTAAGCTCGCCTCTATCTCTCTCGGGATATTGCTCTTCACACTAAACAATTTGACCGGAGAAAAGAGATGATCAGTGAAAAGTACCTAAACAAGGTAAAGACACCAGAGGCCATTGCAGAGATGATAGAGCCCGGTATGCGACTGTTCTTGGGATCAGGAGCTGCAGAGCCAAGAACGATAATTAAGGCAATCAACGAGAAGCTCCTCTATACCGAAGATATGGAGATTCTGCACATCCTGACGCTCGGGCTAACCCCATATGAACAGGAGCCATTCAAGAAGAATGTAAGATACTCGGCTCTATTCATTGGTCCTACAATCAGGGATGCAATCCAGCAGGGGAGAGGTGATTATATACCGATATTCCTCTCCGACATACCCGACCTTTTCAAGAAAAAGCGAGTAAAGATCGATATTGCAATAATCTCCGTATCTCCCCCGGATAAGTATGGCTTTTGCAGTTATGGAGTTAATGTAGATATAGTAAAGGCCGCCGCCGAAAATGCAAAGATAGTAGTTGCAGAGATGAACAGACAGATGCCACGCACTCTCGGCGACTCATTCATACACATATCCCATATAGATTACATCGTCGAATCGGATATGCCCCTTATAGAGATGAAACATCCCAAACCCAACGATGTGGCTATAAAGATAGGGAAGAACATTGCGAAACTCATAGAGGACGGAGCAACACTGCAGATAGGGATTGGCACCATACCCGATGCCGCACTAAACGAACTGAGAGAGAAGAATGACCTCGGTATCCATACAGAGATGTTCTCGGACGGGATAATTGACCTCATAGAAAATGGGAACATTACAAACAAGAGGAAGACGATTCACAAGGATAAGATTATAGCCTCATTCTGTATGGGGTCGAAACGACTATATCAGTTTGTTGACAACAATCCACTGATAGAATTCCACCCAATCGAATACACAAATGACCCATTTATTATCGCCCAGAATGACAAGATGGTATCGATAAACAGTGCGATTCAGATAGACCTTACAGGGCAGGTCGTAGCTGATTCTATTGGATATTACTTTTATTCCGGCTTTGGAGGACAGGTCGATTTCATAAGGGGTGCTGCAAGGTCCAATGGCGGAAAGCCAATTATAGTAATGCCCTCCACGGCCAAGGGTGGGACAATCTCCAGAATCGTCTCGAAACTACCACCCGGTGCTGGAGTGGTCACATCCAGAGCAGATGTCCACTATGTAATCACAGAATACGGAGTGGCATATCTACACGGTAAGAGCATAAGAGACAGGACGATGCAACTAATATCTATCGCACACCCAGATTTCAGAGACCAGTTACTCGAGGAGGCAAAGGAGCTTGGATATGTACCAAAAGACCAGCTTCCCCTTACACCAATGGGCAAATACTATCCTCAGCAATATGAGAGATACGAGAAGTTTGGAGACCTGAAGGTATTCTTCAGGCCCATCAAGGCGACAGATGAACCACTCGAGAGAGAGTTCTTCTACAGACTATCAGACGAGACAATATATTTCAGATTCTTCTCCTATCTCAAATCGATGCCACACGAAAAACTCCAGCACCTCGTCAATATAGATTATCAAGACGAGATGGCTTTAGTGGCAATAGTTGGTCCACCCGAGAATGAAGAAATAATAGGTATAGTAAGATACAACAGAGACCCATCAGACAACTTCGCCGAGGTTGCGATAGTAGTCAGAGATGATTATCAGAACAAGGGTATCGGCACATATATGCTAAAATATATCAGTCAGATTGCAATGGAAAGAGGCATCAGCGGATTCAAGGCTGAGGTGCTCGCCACCAACAAGAAGATGTTAAGGGTTTTCTACAAAATCGATATGAAGATCGAGACCAAGTTGGATGAAGACACTTACTCACTCAAAGTCAAATTCTGAAGATGAGTAAAGAGAGTCTGATAGTCTATTCCTCAAGATTCGAAAAATATACATATGGAGCAAATCATCCGTTCAGACTCGATAGGGGAAGACTCTTTCTCGATTCGGCATACAGACTGAATCTAATAGAGGATGCGCAGATATTCGAACCCACAACCTCTCGTGAAGATGACCTCTCACTCTTCCACACTGTAGACTATGTTGCTACACTGAAGAGGGCAAACGAGGGAGATATCGAGGCGGATTTCTTGAAATATGGGATCGGGCTACCAGACAATCCGGTCTTCAGAGGCATCTTCGATGTAGCATTGTTGCACACCTCAATGGCAAGAGGGGCATTCGAGAAAATCGATTCATACAACAGGATCTTCATTCCCGTTGGCGGTCTTCACCACGCTATGAGGAATCGTGCCTCCGGATTCTGCTATATAAATGATATAGGTGTGCTCATCGAATTGCTATTGAGTCAGAACAAGAAAGTCTTCTATATCGACATTGATGCTCATCACGGAGATGGAATTCAAAACGCATTTTACAACAACCCGAATGTCTTGAAGATGTCATTCCACGAATCAGGAAGAACACTCTTTCCCTTCGGAGGTTTCGAAGACGAGATTGGAGAGGGGGAAGGGAGATTCTACAACCTGAATATCCCCATTCAGGGCTATGCAGATGACGAGGTATTTCTGTTTTTATTCAAGAAGATATTCCCGCCTATTATCGACAGGTTCAATCCCGACATCACTATTGCACAGATTGGGGTAGATATGATGAGTACAGACCCGCTCACCCACTTAAGACTCACCAATAATTCCTATTGCGAGGCAGTTGGAATAATCAAAGAGAAATCGAATAAACTCATAGCATTTGGAGGCGGGGGATACAATACGGACAATATCTCCCGAGGATATACCCTCGCGTGGGCAATATTCAACGATGTAGAGATAGATGACTACAGTTCACTTATGCTCGGAGGCACATTTATGGGAAGTAATGAGATGTCCCTGGGCGGGCTGAAGGATATGAATCTTTATGTGTCAGGACCAGAAAAAGACATAGCAATAAAAGAGGCAGAACGAGTCCTCGACTTTTATACAAAAAACATCTTTCCTTTTTATAACATCCATTAATTGTATATCGTTAATTGTATCGATTGTGAGTTGATTGTGCGTTAATTGCGTTAATTGTACCTGTCACTTATGCTAAAATATCCAATGATATCAACAAGTTAAAATGAGAAGCCAACTCGTAACTCGCCCAAAAAGTAACTGGCACCAAATCGGCACCAAAACGCACTAAGGCTTTGTGTGATTACTTGCGACTTACATCCTTGCTAAGCCACCCTTTTCCGATTATGAGTATAAGTGGTGATATAACGGCTATGAGTCCAAATATAAACCACATCCTCTCGGGGCTATTGCAGGCATTCTGAGGGCAGTATTTCTCGATCATCCAGCCCGAATACAATAGCGGGACCAAAAATTTTGTCAGAAACCATGGGAGCTGTGCCACTCCCTGATAGAGTCCGGCCTTCCCTTCCGGGGCTATCTCTGTGGCATACTGCAAGAACCTCGGAGACCACATCGCCTCACCAATAGTCATAAACAGGATATAGAGTCCGAGAGTAATAACATTGTGGTCAATCGCCAGAATAAAGGCAGATAGACTCATTATGAGTGTTCCCCAAATCATCATACTATAGACCTTTGCCTTGACGGTTGCGGCTGTAATGATTGGGACAAGGATGAATATCAGTATTGGGTTGAGGTTTGATGCCACCTCGAAGTATTCACCCACCCACCCCGCGTAAGCCCTCGAAATATATTGAGGCAGAATCAACCAGTTATATGTAAAGAGCGTCTGAACGGGAATGAGTGCAAATATGAACACAAAGAACTTAGTATTTGCAAGTGGATGCTCCATAATCCATTTGAGGGCTGGTTTCTTCTTGCCTTCGGGAAGGATGAGCAGAATTATCGGGATAAGAAGAATAATTACTGAGAATATGTAATTGTATGGTGATGGCAATTTGAAGAATGCCGTCAATATCAGTGCTGCAATTATAATCCAGACTGTAACGGGGATATACAATTTTTCTTCGGATGGCTTATTGTCGGTATCCTTCTTCTCCTCCTTCTTCTCCTCCTGAGCATTCTCTATCTTCTCCTCTGCCTTTATCTTCTCAGTCTCATCCTTTGCCCTCTTTATTGTCTCCTCAACTGTGTTGCGAGATAGTATCAAGAATGTCGATATCAGAGATATAGCAGTAATTCCTGTATAGACCCAGAAGGTTCCTTCTATCCCCAATCCAAGAAACTTTTCATCTCTCAAGAGAAATGACAGCATTACAAGGGAAGAACCTGCATTCATAAGTGCATAGAGCATTGCATAGCCCATAGAGGCAGTCTTAGGGGTCGTGAACTGTCTCACAGCAGAATACGCCGCGGGCTGATACATTCCGTACCCGATCAGGACAAGTACTATTCCACCCATAACTGTGAGGTGTAGAGGAGACCAGAGACCAGACGGTTCGAATCCGAAGAGGCTATGTGCACCCGATATGAAAAACCTTCCTGCAAGCAACAGGCAGAATGAGAGAATTAGAGATTTTCTCACTCCTATCTTATCTGGTACAAACCCCAATACTACCATAGATATCGCTATACCTGCCGTCAGAACCATAACCATATTATGAGACCACACATCCGCGTGTTCCACCCCCTGAAAGACATAATCAGAGAAGTACATAGCAAGATATGTGAGTATCCCAAAATACGATAGTCCTTCGAGAGTATAGGCGAGATTTACTCCCCATAGGGCTCGCGGGGCGTGTATCAAATCGATAAACGGCTGGACTATCTCCTTCAATGGATTCTGATTGGCTTTGCTGTTTTCTTCTGACATATAATCACTCCTTTGAATGGGATAACTGAATATATCAAATCAATCCCTTTTTCAATCAATTAAATTAGTTGTCTCTCTTTTATTTTGGTTCTCTATATTTTCGAGTCGGTACTTAGTGATATTAAATTACAACTAATTACTCGAGTTTATTGCTCGAATTTTATGAGAAATACAGACAAATCTCCTGTACTGGATAGTGGACAACCACCAAAGTCAATATTACTCCCTGCGAAGGCTCCAGTCGCATATATATGTCGTGTTGAATCTGCGGATACTCTATAACCCCAATCTATATTATTCCCTCCAAATCTCTCAACCCATACCGGGCCCCCATTACTGTCGATTTTCGCAAGAAAGATATCGGTACAAGTACCAATACCACAATCACCGCCAGCATTTGTGAGTGTTATCTTCCCAAAACTGATCGTAGGACTCTGAAAAGAGCCGCTCAAATATACATTCCCTGAACTATCTGCAGAGACTGAATAGCCATAATCATTATCGCTTCCACCAAACTTCTTACTCCATTTATGGTTTCCATCGCTGTCGAATTTTGCAAGATAGGTATCATAATAACCAGAATTTGTAAGTGCACCACCTCCGAAGTCTATGGTGGAACTAGAAAAATGACCTGTTAAATATACATTATTTGAATTATCCAAAGAGAGGAAATAACCTCTGTCGTTGGAAGTACCACCAAATGTTTTACTCCATTTGTGATTTCCATTGCTATCGAATTTTGCGATATAGACATCATCGCCACCAGCATTATCAAGTATATTGCCTCCAAGATATATGTGGCTACCTATGAAACTACCGGTTATATATACATTATTAGAGCTGTCTACAGAGACAGAGCTAATCTCTCCACTACTTGTCCCATTAATCCTCTTACTCCAGATATGGTTTCCATTGCTGTCGAACTTTGCAAGATAGATATTATAACCAGCATCTTTTGTCAGTGCACCTCCTCCAAAGTCTATGGATGAACTAATATAATACCCTGTTATATACACATTATTCGAGCTATCTACAGAGACCGAATAATTATAGTCATTATTACTACCACCAAACCTCTTACTCCATAGGTTATCCCCATTACTGTCGAACTTTGCAAGAAAGATATCATTACCACCAGCATTGCCAAGTGCACCTCTTCCAAAATCTATAGAGGAGCTACTAAAATATCCAGATATATAAACATTACCTAAACTATCTGTAGATACCGAATAACTATAATCACCATCACTCCCACCAAACCTCTTACTCCATAGGTGATTCCCATTACTGTCGAACTTTGCAAGAAAGATATCATCACCACCAGCATTGGCAAGTGCACCTCCTCCAAAATCTATAGTAGAACTATTGAAATAGCCAACAATATAAACATTCGAAGACTTATCCAGGGACATAGAATAGCTTCTAACAACTTTATCTCCTCCAAATACCTTGCTCCATATATGTTTCGGATCACCCTGCTTTTCGCATCCATCACTCAACTTGCCATTGCAGTCATAGAAACCAAAAGCGCAACTACAAATTCCCGATCTACATACCGAATTATTTCCACAGTTGACCTTATTATTGCAGTCAGTTCCACAACTCTCAACCAAGCTAAAATCCACCTCACAACCATTCATCCACAAATTGTCACAATTTCCAAATCCTGTCTGACAGGCACAAACCTTGTTATTACATACACTATCTTTTCCGCAATCTGTTGCACAATCTGAGCAGTGATGAGGGTCTGTGCTGAAGTTTGCCTCACAACCATCCTCCCATTTCAGATTGCAATTTCCAAATCCACTCAGACACTCACATCTATAATTATTGCACAATGCATTATTCCCACAACTCCCGCAAACACCCCCACAACCATCATCTCCGCACTCTCTGTTCTTACAATCCGGGACACAGACATCGGTTACTATATCCGCTGTCGTATCCGAAACCTCTACATCCGTTATTATGTCTTCATAGGTGTCAACCACATCAACTCCGGTATCTTTGGAATCAATAGAATCCTTAACATCCTCTATGTCCTGAATTTCGATATCCTTCTCTACATCCTGCATCGAAGAATCACCTGGAATCCTGATATCTCCAATTTTAATATCGTTACCTGAAATATCCTCATTACCACTTGCTGTGCTATCCCCTCCACATCCCCAGAATGCAAGGATGAGAATAAGAGAAAAAACATATCCAACCTTCTCAATACCATTGAATGACCTATCCATTTTTACCTCCCTAATGTAAAATCGGATTCTTGCCTTTATAGTGTATTCAATACAATTTGTAAAATGAAAAATATAGCAAAATAACTTTCGAATGGCAATTTACCCATTTCCCATCTACCCATTTATTGCTATTCTCACTTACCCATTTCCCACTTCTCACTTCTTACTTCCCAATTATCCATTTCCCACTTCCCATTTACCCATTTATATTTAGTTTTCTCTATTGCTTCTTGAACATATCTATAAGATTTGAGCTTACGGTGGCAAAGCGTGTGCGTGTAGATGCCCAGTCCCTCAGGCTCTTTATGTCCTCCTCATAGGTCTCATAGAGAGGGACAGTCTCCTTGATAGCAATCTCTATATCCCTGTCTGCGAGTTCCCGCTTCTCTGAAAATGCCTTGAAGAGTGCAGATATTATCACCTGCTCTATCTCTGCACCACTGAAGTGTTCTGTGAGTTTTACGAAATTAACTATATTGAAACCGCTGGGGTCCCTACCCCTCTTTCTGAGGTGTACATTGAATATCTCGGCACGCTCGTGTATATCTGGCAGATCGATAAAGAATATCTCGTCGAATCTCCCCTTTCTCAAGAGCTCGGGTGGCAGATTCGACACATTGTTTGCAGTGGCTACCACAAATACGGCATCCTTCTTCTCCTGCATCCAAGTGATAAACATACCAAATGACCGTGATGTACTCGAATCTCTCTCATCCTTCGCCCCTGACAGCCCCTTCTCTATCTCATCTATCCAGAGGACCACTGGCGCAAGCGAGCTCGATACCTTTATCGCAGTACGCAAAGCCTCCTCTGGCGTATTGTTGGATGTATATAGAGAGGCCATATCGAGTCTTATGAGCGGCAATTTCCACATATTTGCTATCGCCCTTGCCATAAGGGACTTTCCACAACCCTGAACACCGAGAAGCATCAAACCCTTTGGCGGCGGCAGTCCAAATCTACGCGCATCATCTGAAAATGCCTTCTCTCTCTCGATCAACCACCTCTTCAACTCGAACAATCCACCAACAGAGGATATATCCTCATCCGGTTCGATATAGTCGAGCATATCGAATTTTCGAATGATCTTCCTCTTCTCCTCTACTACCAGATTTATATCATCCAGTTTGTAGTCCCCACCCTTGATAAGTGCCCTGTTGAAGACCCTATATGCCTCTACCAGAGTCAACCCTCGTGCAGCCCTTATGATCGTCTCGACAAACTCCTCCGGGAAGATAGAACTCCTCTCCACCTGAACGCGATTGAATACATCTCTCAGTTCATCGAAGTTGGGCAAGGGCAGGTCTATCACTGCCATATCCTTTGCAAGTTCGACGGGCATCTCGAATACCGGAGAGGAGATGACTATGAGAGAGCCCTTGTTTACTATGCTGTGAGATATATCCTTCATCATACGCATAATGACCGGATGCCCGATGAATATATGGAAGTCCTTCAGTAGGAGAATCCTCCTCTCCTCTCCCATCGCAAGCTGTTCCAGAACGGCAATTATCGACGAGACCGGCTCCTCGTCGAGAAACCTGTTATTCATCGAAGAGGCACTCCATACCTCGAGCGACATCTTTTGTTCTCTGGCGACATCAGACAGGACAGATACTACCCGCTCCTCCTCATAAGTGATTACATACACGAATGGATACTTCGAATTGAAATATGATTGTATCTCTTCTCTGAAGTTCATAAGATACTCCGCCTATATCGTTGCCTGCAAAACCTCTTCTACCGTTGTGATCCCCTGAGCGATCTTCTTTATGCCATTCTCCCTGAGCGTAGCCATACCATCGAGTCTCGCCGCCTTCAATATCTCCTTGGAATCTGCCTGTGCATTTATCAGTTTTCGCAGCTTGTCATTTATGACCATAAGTTCGAATATCCCCGTGCGTCCCAAATAACCTGTATATCTGCACTTCACACAGCCTTCGCCATAAGAGCCTACGAGTTTTGGGGTCTGACCCTCCGGTACTTCTATACCAAGCAGATGGATCTGATCCATAGTCAGAAGTGTCTCCTTCTTGCAGTGCGGACATATTACCCTCACCAGCCTCTGAGCCAGAACACCAAGAAGGACAGAAGAGAGCAGATATGGCTTTACTCCAAGTTCTATCATCCTCCCAATAGTGGATGCAGTGTCATTCGTGTGGAGAGTGGAGAATACAAGGTGTCCGGTCAATGCAGAGTGAACCGCCATCTCGGCAGTCTCCGGGTCCCGAATCTCACCCACCATAATCACATCAGGGTCCTGCCTCAAGATATTCCTGAGCGCCGTTGCGAATGTAAGGTCTATCCTCGGTTGAATCTGAGTCTGATTCAGAGAGTCATATACCATCTCTATCGGGTCTTCTATAGTCGTGATATTTAAAGTGGGAGTTGCAATCTCCCTGAGTGTCGAATAGAGGGTTGTAGTCTTTCCACTACCGGTGGGCCCGGTAACGAGTATCATACCATTCGGGGAGTTGATGAGCCTCGAGTAGTTCTCCAGATCCTCATCGACGAATCCCAGTTCGAACAGCTCCTTTGTCATCACCTCGGGGTCGAATATCCTGATGACTATCTTCTCCCCGAATGCAACGGGTAGTGAACTGATTCTGAGTTCCACCTCGTTGTCGTTTAGACTCGTCTTTATCCTCCCGTCCTGTGGTCTCCTCTTCTCTGCGATATCCATACGGGCCATAGTTTTTATACGAGATATTATGGCATTGTGCACGACCTTTGGGAGTTTGTAAATATTGTGCAGCACCCCATCTATCCTGAATCTGACCTGTGAGAATTCCCTCTTTGGCTCTATATGTATATCAGATGCCCGTTGATTGAATGCATAATGGAATATATACTCCACTGCATTAATAATATGCCTGTCGGTATATTCAATCTCGTTCAAGGACTTCAACTTTACATACTGTTCCAGATTCGAGATATCCACCCCCTCGCTCATCTGCTTCTCTGCCTCTTTGACCGACCTCTTGAACCCAAAGAACTCGGTTATTACATTCAGTATATCCGTCTTCGAGGAGAGAATTATCTTGGTGTTATACCCGGTTATCCTCTTTACATTCTCTATCAACTCCATATCGAAGGGGTTGTGGATGGCGATGCTTATGGTCCCGTCTTTGATATCTATTGGAATTACTATATGGGACCTTGCAAATGGTCGGGAGAGGACACCCGTTACTATATCTGCGTTCAATTTCAGCGGGTCTATCTTCAGGTATTCTAAGTTCAGTTCCTCTGCTATCATCTTGACTATATCATCCTCTGTAAGTTTGACACCGTTGTGGACGATCTGAGCGGCCTCGGCAATCTCAGGTGCAGATGGTTCGTATTTTACATACTTTATTCCATTCTGGACATACCCCTTGTTCTTGATGATTATTGCCTTGAACCGATTCTCTGCAACCAGAAGCTCCTTCTGTTGCTCAGGGGTTATAATGCCCCTCTTTGAGAATACACCAAGAATATAGGCAAAGGTAAATTGGGATTTCGTTGTATATTTCTTGTCGTTTATCATCTATTCTTTTATGTCTGCCTTCTTCTCCATATCGGCATTCTGTTGTTTAATGGCATTCTTCAATACCTGTGGATTTAGCATATTGGGCACCTTCAATCTCAAGACCGGCTCTGGAACTACCTTACCGTCCGGCGTCTTTACAAACTGAACATTGGTCTGTCTTACCCCACTACTACCCTGAGCATTCTCGACATTGGGCTGTGTCTGTGCATCCTCATTAGCCATCTGTACGACTGCCCCTGGATTAGGCTCCGATTGAGGTCCGCTCGCCTCGCCATTATCCCCCTTCGAACACCTTGAGCAGGACACCATCGCCAACAAACACAGAATCGATATCACTACAACTACTTTCTTGATACACATAAGAATCTCTCCTTATCCTAATAGCGGATAAAACAACATACACAATATTAACACAAAATCACACTTATGCAAATTTTCGTTATTGCCCATATTTAGAAGACAACCGCCATAAAGCCATAGAATCGCCTCGGTATCGATGCACCACCAATGGTCTGACCGAAGAGCTTGAGCCTTGGATATTCAATGTGTCTTCCGCTCTGCAACTTAGAGACCACATTCTTATCGGAGAAGACAAAGCCATCGTCCTTTATATCATCCGAGGTGCCAAGTAGATTCTCCACGCCTACCCCGAACTTTATTTTATTGAAGAACAGGTAGCTCATATTCATATTCAGGATGAAATAGGCTGGGACATCGTTCGTACCATAGGTTGGGTCCTTTGCCATCTCTCTCAATGACTTTGTAATGGTCATCCCGCTCATATTCAATGCCACTGGCTCGGAGGACATATTGGTAATGAAATTCTCCCTGTGAGTAGCGGATACGAAGTGCCCATATACATTGTAGTTGAACTTCCTCACCACAAGATTCAAACCCGCATTTATCTTATGTTCCGGATTCTCTTCCGCAACCGTCGGCAGGTCATCATCATTACTAATATTGAGTGTCTGCTTTATCTTATCCTTGTTCATCAGGTCGATCTTCTGAAAAGAATAATTCAAGAAGAATCTCAGATAGGAAGTTATCTGACAATCCAGAGCCAGCTCAAATCCATAGCTTCTGGCATCGACGAGATTGTAGAAATTGAATATGTGATTTACGATATCTGTATCTTTATTGTTTATATCGAGTGCCCTTGTAAAGTTCTGTACAGAGCCGGTAAATAGTATCAAATCTTTCAATTGCTCATAGAAGACATCGAAGTCAAATCTGAGTTTCTTGAAGAATCTGGCTCCATATCCAAGATCAACAGTCACAATCTGTTCGGGGTCCAGATCCCTGTTACCATAATAATCTACACCCGTCTTAGCAACAGGCTGTGTAATAGAGAATCCCCCATTCGGCAGAGTAGCCTTTAGGGATTTATCTCCCTCAGGCACAATAACAGTCCTTATGTCTGATTCGAAGAATGCGGGATTTCTGAATGCCGTTCCAACCGACAATCTCAGATAGTGTTCTTCATAGGGGAGGAATGTAAATGATGCCCTCGGGGAGATATTGTATCTCTTCTTCTCATCCTTCAGGTCCTTGTTGTTATCCTCGATATCCTGCATATCGAATCTGATACCCGCATTCAGAATAATCTGCTTGATCGGTCTGAATTCATCCTGTGCAAATGTTCCAACAAGGTGTTGATAGAACTTCTGATATCCCGACTTCAACTGTTCTGAATTGAAGGTAATCAATCTATAATTTCCGCCCAATAATAGATTATTGTTGTCGGATAACTTGAAATTGTTCTGTATATCCAGATTTGCCGTATGGGATATACCATTGACAGCAGGCATATCGAACTTGAGCCCGCTCATATCCACCTCGGTTCCATTGGGAATACCAGTAACATTATTCAGTACAAGGGTCTTTGGAAAAGGAAAGTCTACATCCAGTACAGCATTCAATAAAAGATACCAGAGAGATATATCGAAGCTATCAAGCGAATATGATGAATAGGCATAGGTCTGATAAGCCTCTACACCGACAGGGCCAATCAAAGAGAACATCTCCTCAGCATAAGACTTTATGAACCCCGCGCCAAATCTCAACCTGCCTTTAGTGAGTTTATAATCTACCACCCCATCCCCTGTGATATTCTGAGCATCTGTATTGAACCTGTCTTCAAAGCTGTACAGATTTTTGAAAGTTGTAGATACCCTGTAAGAATAGTTATCATTCGAGTCCCCCGCCTGAAAGGTACTGGCTATTCCGGTCTCACCTCCAGATATATAAAACCTGCTCCCCTTTATATCCTCCCCACCTTTGGTAAATATGCTCACCACACCCGAGAAGGCATTTGCGCCATACATCGTAGAACCTGGACCTCTAATCACCTCGATTCGCTTGATGTCGTGCACACTGACAGGCAGGAACTCCCAAAAGGTCATCCCAAAAAGGTCTATATAGACTGACCTCCCATCGACCATAGTGAGAATCTTATTTGAGCCCTCTCTATTGAAACCCCTAATTGAAATCTCAGCATCTGCTGTCGTGATTCTCATCATATTGAGTCCGGGTACTATCCTCAATATATCCGCGAGTGATTCGGAGCCATAGTTTTCTATGTCATCCTGTGTTAGTACAGATATCGTAGATGGAGACTCTGATAGTTTCTGTTCCCTTCTGGATGCAGATACAACCACATCCTCCTTCGAAAAGATCTCGAGGGATTCCCATTGAGTCTTGACCCCTGTCGTCTTCTCGCCTTTGCTCGTCGCTCCTTCTATCACCGGAATTGCCTGTGGATTTGTCTCGGATGCGAACATCTCCTGAGTCATACCATTGGAGTAGGTTACCGTTATGTAATACTCGATTGCAGGGAAAGAGACATATTCAGCCGGGACGACTGCCTCGAATAGTTTCCCCGTCTTATTTGCAATCACAGACCTGTATGCTATACCACCCCTCTTGCGATAGAACACCTTCGAGAATTCGATCTCCTTATACTCATCGATTGTATAGCTCACTACAAAATCCTTGTCAGGCGGGATTGAGGTCGGGGGCGAATGTTGAACGCCGGCAAAACTGTATGTGCTACTGAGTAATATAACGAGTAAGAGAATTTTTTTCATTCTAATCTCCTGCAAAAAGATATCATTAATACAAGAGTATTCCCGATAGATTTATCACACTATAAATATCGGGAAAGATTACCTGCTCAATAAACTC